>Ga0208879_1000738_pt1 | contig 32929 bp, 30 predicted proteins | sample Knorr_S15_td_Bot_FD_185605 | JGI IMG/M metagenome (GOLD analysis project Ga0208879, IMG submission 185605) | Marine microbial communities from Southern Atlantic Ocean transect - Knorr_S15_td_Bottom_ad_5009_LV_A (SPAdes) (version 2) | ecosystem: Environmental > Aquatic > Marine > Oceanic | place... | reverse complement strand
GCGTCGGTAATCTCCGCGCCGGCTGCGTTAGTCATCGCTAAGCTACTCGAACCAGAAACGGAGGTTCCCTTGACGTTGGGGCAGGGAGTCACCATCCAAAAGACGGACAGCGATCCGGTGAACGTTGTGGATGCCGCGGCTCGTGGCGCCGGCGATGGGCTAACGCTGGCACTTAACGTTGGTGCAATGTTGATAGCATTTTTGGCTTTGCTTGCTGGCGTTGACTGGTTAGTTGGATTTGTTGGCGAAGTTTGCGAATGGCTCGTCAACACGGTTTGGGGCGGGTCCCCAGTAGATTTCCAATGGGGGTTAGCATCCATCATGGGGTGGCTCTTTGCGCCGTTGGCGTGGTTGATGGGTATCCAATGGTCGGAATGTTTCATAGCCGGTGAGTTGCTCGGCTACAAGTTGTTTGCCAACGAGTTTATTGCTTATCAAAATTTGTCGGAATTGCAAGGAAACCCTGAGACAGCGTTGAGCACGCGGACAACGGTTATTCTGACCTATGCGTTATGTGGTTTTGCGAATTTCGGATCGATTGGAATTCAACTCGCTGGAATCGGTGGGATAGCGCCGTCGCGGCGCTCGGATCTCGCCAAGCTTGCGGTTCGCGCGATGCTCGGCGGTACGCTGGCTGCCTTTATGACAGCCTGTTTTGCTGGGATGTTGTACGGAGTCCCGTGGGACGTCATCAAATGGTAATCCTTGTACCTGAGGTTTAAGCGGAACTATCTGCGTGGAGTATTATTTGATGTTACATCTGAAGTCGGCGAATGAATTGCGTGACTTGATAACGGTGGGGGAAGTTTCCGCACGTGAGGTACTCGACGCACACCTGCAACAGGTCGAACGCGTAAACGGTACAGTAAATGCGATCGTGACTCTGGATGTGGAGCGGGCCGTCCAATGGTCGATTGAGGCAGATGAGCACCAAGCGAAAGGCGGAGAACTAGGGGTTTTACACGGTTTACCGGTCGTGCATAAAGATCTGTTTAGTACGGCGGGAATGCGAACGACATTTGGGTCGCCGATATATAAAGATCACGTACCTGATGCGGACGAGTTGATTATCCAGCGTCTGCGTGGGGCCGGAGCCATTTCAATTGGCAAGTCGAATACTCCAGAGTTCGGGGCTGGATCACAGACATTTAATGAAGTGTTTGGTGCGACTCGAAACCCTTACGACTTACAGAAGACATGTGGCGGTAGCAGTGGAGGAGCGGCTGTGGCGTTGGCAACTCGGATGGTGCCGATTGCTGATGGAAGTGATATGGGTGGGTCCTTGCGAAACCCGGCTAGTTTCTGTAATGTTGTCGGGTTTCGGCCATCCACAGGACGAGTGCCGACGTGGCCCAGTGATAATTTATGGTTTTCATTTGGAGTTCAAGGCCCCATGGCACGCACTGTACAGGACGTCAGCTTGATGCTCGCTGCGATAGCGGGTCCGGACCAGCGAGTGCCTTTAAGCATCACGGAATCAAGCGAACAGTTCTTGGGCTCGTTGGATATCGATTTGCGTGGTAAACGTGTTGCCTTCGCACCAACGCTGGGCGGCCTCCCAGTATGTCGCGACGTTGTGAAAGTCATTGAAAAACAACGGCGGGTACTTGAGGAGCTAGGTTGTGAGGTTGTGGACGCATGTTTAGATTTTGATCGAGCGGATGATGTGTTTAAGACACTGCGTGCTTTCCGATTTGCGATGAAGTATGGGGGGTTGGTTGATCAGCATCGTGAGCTGATGAAGGAAACAATATTGTGGAATATTTCCGAAGGGGAAAAGCTCAGCGGGGAAGATATTGCGAACGCGCAGCGCTGGCGGACTGAGTTGTTTAGTAGAGCGGTGGAGTTTTTTGAGCAGTTTGATTTCTTGGTGGGACCCGTAACGCAAGTGGCCGCGTTTAGCATAGAAGACCAATTTGTGAGTGGAATCGAAGGCACGGAGTTCACGACCTACATCGATTGGATGCAATCGTGTTATCTCGTTACCGCCACGGGAATGCCAGCGATTTCTGTTCCCGCTGGGTTTACGACGGATGGATTGCCAGTCGGACTTCAAATCATTGGCGGTTATCGACAAGACTTAGACGTACTTAAAATAGCTAATGCATTTGAGTTAGCAACGAATATTTCTGCCGAGGCTCCCGAACTTGCGTTAGCCTAGACTTGTAAATGGGTCAGGTAGAAGCGCCGACAACGTGGTTTCGTGCGGGCTGTTTATAGTCTGAGGTGTTGCCAGAAAAATCTTGCAATCGGGTGCAACCTCGGCTAATATTTGACGGCAATTACCACAGGGCGTCCCTGCCGAGGAGGTAACGACAGCAATCGCTACGAGGCGCTCCGCTGTTCCGCTGGCGATTGCATTGGCAACAGCGCCGGCTTCAGCGCATATCGTACTACCATAGGCGGCGTTTTCAACATTGCAGCCAATGTAAACCGCACCACTGCTATCCATAATCGCAGCACCAACTCGATATTCAGAATACGGGCAATGGGAGTTGTTCATCGCGTCGTTGGCTGCAGTTAGCAACGCGGAATAGTTGTTAGCGGATGACATGAAATTGACCTTTCAGTTGTTCGTCGATTATTAACCAATGGTTTCAAGTACCAAAGGCAAGGGGGTGACAGGAGCGTCACTCCAATTGATTGATGAGAGGAGTTCGTCTGTAAAATGGTCCGGTTTTTCATGGCAAAGATGCCCGAGCGACTGACCCTGTTGGACACAATCTCCAATGGCGATGTCGACCTTAATAGCGCAGCGGTGGTCCAAGCTGTCGCCCTTGTGCGTACGCCCGCCGCCCATGGTGGTCAGCAGGTTACCTAAACGAGCACAGTCAATGCTCTCGACCACGCCGCTCACAGGAGATTTGACTGGGGTCCAAGTCAATGGTGGTACCGCGTTGAGGTCGCCACCTTGGATCTGTACCATTTGATCAAATCTCGAAAGTGCTGCGCCGGTCGTCATCACCTCGGTGATCTGTTCAATAGTGGCATGGACGTTGGCGAGTTTAAGCAAGTTGTATGCTAGCTGAGCCGTTAGTGTAACAAGATCGGACGGGTTTCCGGTGGCCATCGCTTCGCGTGCTTCGATTACTTCCGCCGTATTACCAATGACTTTTCCAAGTGGTTGGTTCATGTCGGTTAGTAACGCTCTAGAACGGACGCTAAATCGATTCCCTGTATCAATCAAGGAACGGGCGAGTTGGCGACCCTGAACAATGGATTTCATCGACGAACCACCGCCACATTTGACATCGAAAATCAGGCAGTCCAATTCCTCCGCAAGTTTTTTAGAGAGTATGCTGGCGGTAATTAACTCGACCGAAGCTACAGTACCAGTGATGTCGCGAAGCGAGTAGAGCAGGGCATCCGCTGGTGCAATGTCTTTTGTGGCTCCGGTAATGACGCAACCAACGGCGTTGCAAGCCTCCTGTATAGCAGCAGCGCTGAGGTTCGTCTGGAATCCTGGGATGCCTTCTAGTTTGTCGAGTGTGCCTCCGGTAATGCCTAGGCCACGTCCCGAAATCATCGGCACGGTGACGTCAAAACAGGCCAACAGCGGCGCCAAAATTAACGAGGTTTTATCTCCAACACCGCCCGTGGAATGTTTATCGACTAGCGGTGACTTCGACTGAATACCCAGGGTGCGACCCGATTGAAACATTGCATTAGTGAGATGATAGGTTTCGTCGTCTGTGAGACCATTTATCGTAACGGCCATCGCCCAGGCCGACATTTGGGAGTCGACGACTTCGCCCTCTACAAAACGGTCTACAAACCAATGGATCTCGGTTTCTGTGAGCTCGCGGCGGTCACGCGTTTTTCGAATTATTTCAGTTGCGTTCATGGGGCGCTAGGGATTCCCTATTTATTGGTTAATATCCCACAGAGGACTGTTCATCATCGGCAATTGCTTGCGAGGCGCTTGTTCCAAGCCGGGAAGCGCCGGCGTCGACCATGGCTTGGGCTGCGGACGTAGTGCGGATACCGCCGGAAGCCTTGACCGCGACATTGTTGGTTGTGTGTTCCGTCATCAACTTTATGTCATCCAGTGTCGCGCCTTGATAGTTGTAATCTCCCGACGCCTGCTTGGTATAGCCAAAACCAGTAGAGGTTTTGACAAATCCGACGCCAAGCTGCGAGCAAATCTCACAGAGTTTCTGTTTCGCCGCGATTGAAGTTATATAGTCCGTTTCGAAGATCACTTTAAGAATAGCATTATGCTTTAACGCAATGTTCAGCACTTCCTGTATATCGGTACTGATATAATCCCAATCTTCTTCGAGCGCTTTCGCTATGTTGATTACCATGTCTAGTTCGATCGCGCCTTGTTCGCACGCTAGGCTTGCCTCGGCGACCTTGACCTCGGTCAGGTTGCCTCCCTGAGGGAACCCAATTACCGTTCCAACGGCTACCTTGGACTCGGATAGGAGGGCGCTTGCTCGGGCTACCATGTATGGTTTTACGCATACGGAGGCAACACCGAGCTCGGCTGCTAGGGCGCATTCACGCACAAGGTCCTCGTCTGTAGCGGTGGGGTGAAGTATAGCGTGGTCGATCAATGATACGAGGTTCATGTATGTCGGCATCCTTTATGTCCAGTCAAGTCCTGAATGAAGTGAATTGAGTTGCAAGCATCCATCGGCGGTTGTGATAACCATGTCTTCGACGCGCACCCCGCCGACTGCACGGCAATACAGCCCAGGTTCAATTGTAAGGCAGTCACCGACAATAAGTTCTGGCCCGCCGAAATCCAGTAGTGGTGGTTCGTGTACCTCGAGTCCGACAGCATGTCCAGTTCCGTGGGTCATGCTGCAAAATGAAATTGGATCATCTGGACCGGGCAGACCAGTTGAATATCCATTGTCCTGGATGATTTGAATCGTAGCTCGATGCACTTCCTCACCGGTTACGCCAGCCCTTACGCTGGCACAGCCGGCGGAATTTGCTTCACAAACGGCGGTGTGCATACGCTGAATCATCTCGTCGATGGTTCCGTTAACGACGGTGCGAGTGCAATCGCCGTTGTATAACGTCCGCCGATTCTGGGGGAAGATATCAACGATGATTGGTTGCTCGGTGCGCAACGCTCCTGTGCCGTAGTTATGGCAGTCAGCACCGATGGGGCCACAAGCAATGATGCTCCGAGGGTTGGAATAGTCTTGTTCGAGCAGGAAGACGTCAACGATGCTCCGCATTATTTCCGCCGTAAGAATTTCACCAGCATGCAGAAGATTGCCGTCCTTGTCGGCGTTGGCGTTTGCAATGATCTCGCAAGCGAGAGATATCGCTGACTCTGTAGTTGCTTGTGCGGCTTGCAACCATTGGATTTCTTGGTCATCCTTGGCACGCCGCTCCATCACGCCGAGGGCCGGACTGTAGTGAATCTTGATGCCTGCTCGTTCAATGTGATAAGCAAAAATGTAAGGCAAAGAACGATCTGTGAGGATTTCGACGACTTGGTGGTTGATCAAATACTGAGCGGTAGCCTGCGCTGTGGCCGTTTCACGGTCACCAGACAGACCAGTGGCTGGTGGATGATCTGCGGGGCAACTGACGCGGTCGGCGTGTGCGTGTTCAGCGGCTCGTTGTAGTTCAATATCGCGACAAATGAACATTGTATGATCGTCAGTTGTGCCAGTGATTTGTATGAAGGCAGTGGGGTCTCCGACCACAAATCGGACTCGGTGATAGAGCGAATAGTTGGTTTTTGGAATGCCGGCCAAGACGACGGACGTCGTTGCAATATCTGTGGGCATGGTTTGTGTCCTAGTAACGTGGCTTCAAGATCAGTTTTTTCCGTGAACGCCTCAATGTGCTACAGTGCTGTCTCATATTGCAACAACCGTTTCTGTAAACTCATCGAGCGCAACTTTCCCGAAACCCCTAGAAATAAGGCGCAAACCCCATATCTAAATAATGCGAAGATTTGGCACGCGTCCTGCATTCTATCTAATCATAAGTGTATTTGAATGCGAATACTTTGAAAGTTTTTTCGATGTGCAAGGTTATCAGGAGTCTTTTATGAAAACAAGAACGGTTTACCACAGCGACGGTAGAATTGAACTCAGGCGTATTATGACTGCTCAGAGCCTCAAACATTGGGATCGCAAATATCCATTAGCTTATGAGCGTAGTATTCTATGGCTCAAGCCGATGGGTGGGCGAGCATTTGTCCGAGTAGCAGTTGTGCGGAATGCGCGCAGTCGGCGTGGTCCGCTGCTGGCAGGAAACTCAGATCAGGTGGTGTTAGGATATTCCAAACTGACTGTTGACGCGCCGCTGATGCCCGGAAACGAGATGTGTTATTTGCGGCGTGTATTTTACGTAACTCAACAGGATGTTTTACTAAATGAATATTCCGGATTGAACGAGAACTGTTTACTACCGGGTAGTATTTTACCAACCGTCTGGGGCGAACAGTTTAGGGTGTCTGAAGAAGATTCGTTCCATGGAAGTTCGGAGGAACTCGTTGGGCTATAGAACGTTCCGGTCTAGTGGCGTGCCACAAAAAAAGAGGATTAGGTGACAATCAACCAGCGTTCACTGACTGTGACCTGGTTGTTTCGTCTTATTACCAACTCGGAATATAATATCATCCGCTTCCGAATTTGTTGTATTGGCATCTGCCCGACTAAGGCCTTGATCGTCCGTCATGTTGTCGCCGAAACTATACACCGCAAACCCCTGTGGTTGCGGCTGATACTTGAGAGGACGGCCGGTAAATGGGTCGCTGGGCAACTCGTCAAGGTATATACCCTTGATCGCGCTGAGGTTGTCTGGATAACGATTGTGATGGAGCTTATATCTGGTTATTGCGATGGCCGTGAGAGTGATTCGATGCGTGGCAATGCCACGAGTTTCAACGCGAATAACCGCGTTGAGGGCCGGCAGCATGAGACCCGCCAATACATTAGCGACTTGGGAAGATACAATTGTCCGCAACGATTTTCCACTGAACAGAACCTGTTTGGCGATTGTTGCCGGCTCGGTAACAGCGCGGACTTGCGCCGTAATACGATCTGTCAACGTCTTCAATGCCACCTTTCGTTGTTGTGGGGACTTGATTGAATTGACCCTCTTCATCTCGTCATACCAATAATTGCCGCTTCGTAGTATGTGGTCCCAATCGATTAACGTGGTGGTTACGCCCTTGAGAATATTATTCAGCGCCGGCGCTGGACTCGGTGAATTGCCATTGGTGAGCGCGGATAGGGCTTGAGGTCCGTTCCGCGCAATAGCAATCGTCGCGTCAAGAAAAATATATCGTTCGAAAATGTCAATTTTATCGGCGAGTTTGGCAATGGGTGGCAGAGCCAGAATGTTGTCGCCCAATAATTTAAGTTGCGCATCAATTACGCCTTCATGATTGATGATTAACTCATCTAGGCTAAACGCGATACGGTCAACTGCAATGCCGACGAGGCCTTCAACTAGCGTCGCTCCACGGGATGAAAGACGCCCAAGTCGATGAATCGCCTTAGATGTTTCGATAGCCTTGTCGATATTTCCGCTGCCTACTTGATTGTTCGCAAGCAGACGCAACCCGCGAGCGAGATCCCGTGTCTGTTGGGCTGCTGGAAGCAATAATCCAATTAACTCAGGAAGGGGTTGGTTTTGATACTCACTTCCAACTACATATGGATTGTAAAATTGTGAACGACTATTGGCGGACGAGGTAAAGTTGACTAGCAGGCGTTGATTGATTCTGAGCCACTGGGACATACGTGGAAATTCCTTAGCCGTCCAAGGATGCTTCATGCAATTCTCGTATTCCTTCTCTAGTGATTGTCGGAGATCGTCGATTTCGCGGGGTGTTAGTTCGGTTGTCTTTTCCTCGGTAAGCAGTGTTTCTTGAAACCACTGGTGATAGGTCTGGTAATATTTTGTATTTTTCTTTGGTGGGGACGTGTGCAGGTGTTTGAAGTATGGGTTAACCAGATCCTGGGACATCCCAGTGGTGCCGATGGTATTCCAAATCGTCACGACGAGATTATTTTCCGCGGTGATCCCTTTGCTCAGTTGAGCGTTCAATGCCCCGACGTAGTCAGGGTAGCCGTTGTCTTTCAGAGGCACGGTGATACGAGTTGTTTCCTTGGAGATCGTAACTAGCAGCGGTTTTTCTGCGGAAACGGCGCTTTCTGAAACCGACAGAATGAAACATAAGAAAAGCAAAAAGAATTGAGACGATAGCGTCTTGCGGATTTGCATACTAGTACCAAACTGTAAATGCTCTACGGCGAAATGAGGGCAATTAAGTATAGGATATATCTAATCCGAACGCGACGATTGGGTTATTGTTGTAGTTCAACCTCACAATTGTTTGCGGATAAAATCTTCAATTGTTATAATACGCCGTAGCCTTGGCGTTATAGGGTGATGTTTCGTCATCCGTGTTTGTTGTGGTTTGAAGGTGTTGGGGTGACATGCCGACGGTAATTCTCCTCGCTTCGCTCGATCCACTGCGTTCGGAATTACCGTCGGCATGTCATTGGCATGGCCATAGCAGGGCACAAAACGGTTTGAGCCCGTTATTCGTCGCCGATTATCCGAGGCGGATAGCGGGTTCGCTTTTCAATATTCGTCACGCGATAGTGATGATCGTTTGAATGGTGGTGCGTATATGCTTGAATTATTGGAGGCGCTGTTTTCCCCGCAGATAGTCTTGTTGATTATTGTTCTCCTAATCATTCTTAGCTTCTTCAAAAAAACGAACTCCCGTGCAAGCCGAGGCTCTTATCGCTCTCAGCGGTCCCGAAAAACTCGTGAGCAACGAAGACGCAAACTAACCGTGCGTGACCTCGGCATGAAACTAGAGATGTCCAAGTCGGAACTGGTGCGTCATAATGTGCAATACGAGACGACTACTATCCCGAAACGTAGCGGTGGTAAGCGGATATTGCATGTACCTGATCGTGCAAGCAAACATCTTCAGCGGAGACTATTGAAACTACTCATTGAGCGACTCCCCATACACGATGATGTCCACGGGTTCCGCAAGGGGCACTCGATTGTTGATAATGCCGCAGAACACATTGGACAAGAAGTTATTGTAAAACTTGATATCGTCGATTTTTTCCCAGCGACCAATAGCGAACGGGTTGAGAGTGCGTTTAAGGGTGCTGGTTTTGATAAGTCTTCGGCGAAACTCCTCACTCGCTTGACTTGTTATGAAGGTGGCCTTCCGCAAGGCGCTCCCACCAGTCCGGCACTCAGTAATTATGTTAACAAGAACATGGACGTCAAGCTCGCGGAGGCGGCTTTAAGACGGAGTGCCCGCTATACACGATATGCAGACGATATTACTTTTTCGTTCCCAGAGTACTCACGGGACAAAATTCATGAATTGTTAATTTCCACGGGCAAGATATTACAATACTACGGGTATCGTCTGAATGACAGGAAGAAGCGTATTATACGACAGCATCGGCAGCAGTTGGTTACCGGTTTAGTGGTCAATGAACGTGTGAATTTGCCACGGAAAACTAGGCGGTGGTTAAGAGCCGTCAACCATCGCATGGAAACGGGTGGCGAACCGACGCTTACCGCTGCGGAGTTCCGCGGTTGGTTGTCGTTGTTGAAAATGGTCGATCCCGATGCTCCGTTGTTGAATTTTCTTGATGGGTTGAACGCAAGAGAGGAAATTATTGATAAGCCGTTACCGAAAAATGGCGACTTAAAAAAGGTGGTTGGGCGGCAGTCGCAAAACGTGAAAACAGTTGAGATACCTGTAGCAACCCCTGGTTCGGAGATCGGGGGCGACGCGCTAACAGATAACGCCCAGCAAGAAACTCTGCTTGATTCCGAGGTTGTTAATGCGCGGAACACAAATGCAGGAGTTGAGAATCTTTCGTTAGTAGAAATGGTCGCAGCTTTAAAACAGACTGACAATTACACTGAGAGCAGGAAAACAGCCGAGTTGCAGTTGACCGGCAAAGAATATCTCCTCGAAATTTCAGCTACGTCCGTCGGTCGAACCTTTTCGTTTAGCTTGCCGGAAGCATATCAAAACGGCCAAACTCTTAGGGCGACGCTTCGCCATGAAGGCCTGCCGCTGGAACTTTACTGCGATGAACAGGTAGGATCGGAATTAGCGTTAATTCAATTCCCTACGGATTTGAAGGTGCTGGTTAGAGTTGTGCAGTGGAACGCGATTTTTAAACGAATTGAAGCTGTCGTATTGCAGGCAAGCCGCTAGTGATTATGTGTAGAATAGTTTTCAGGCGAAACGACCGTAAAACCCAACGCGCACTCTTTAAGGACTCAGCAACATGTTCAAATTTATAGTGATCCTCGGTTTGACCCTCGGATGGACGATTAGTGTCTACTCGCAGAAACTTCTTATTGAAGGTGATCGGCGCATTTTGATAAATGGAGAATCACTGGAAACACTTTGGGAGGAGGGTGGTTTTACGGAAGGCGCGGCAGCCGGACCCGACGGAAATATGTATTTTTCAGATTTTGCTCAGCCTTTTGAGTCGGGACCAGCGAGAGTCATGATGTTCAATCCGCACACGGGCAAAACAAACGTCTTTTGCCCCGACAGTGGCATGGGTAATGGACTCATGTTTACCCGTGCGGGTGATTTAATGGGGTGTTGCGCTTCCCCCTTAAATGGGCATCGGGCTTTAGTGCACTTTCTTGCAGACGGTAAAGTAAAAATTGTGGCCAACTTATTCAAGGGAAAGAAACTAAATTCACCCAACGATATTGTCATTAATAAAGAGGGAGTAATCTATTTCACCGACCCTAAATATGTCGGCCCCGAGGAACGCGAATTGGACAGGTACTACGTGTTTAAGTACAGTACGGCCGGCGAGCTTACAGTTGCTACAGATCAAATAGACAAACCTAATGGCATCATTCTTTCACCTGATCAAAAAACGGTATACGTGGCGGAAACGGATAACGGATCTGATAAGGCGGACATTGAGAAGGATTTTAAGATGGGGAGAATGACGTTGAATTCGTTCTCGATTCGTCGCTCAGGTCAGTGGACTAATAAGAAGGTGTTAGTTGACTTCGGGGATCAATTGGGGATTGATGGGATGACGGTGGATACGTCAGGAAACATATACGCGGCCGTGCGCAGCGCCGAACGGTTTGGTATCGTAATTTTCTCATCCAAAGGCGTAGAACTTGGTTATATAGAAACCCCCGAATTACCGACCAACGTTAGTTTTGGGCGGGGAGCGGAATCGAGCCGTCTATACATTACCGCTGGCAAAGGGTTTTATAGGATTCGTACCAAGGCAATAGGCTATCATCCCGCGATAGCAAACTAGTCAGAGACCCAGTCTAGGGGCAAGTTAATGCCGTTTTGGTTCGCAAAGTCCGTAATTTGAGAATAGACCTCGTCGCCAAGCGGGATCCCGGTTTTACGGCGCTTGGATTTAGTCTTACGGGAACGATCGTGGGGCAACGTAATTGGACTGTCCTCATGCAACAAAGGTGACTCGCGTGCAAACTGCTCAAGTCGCACGGCCTCGCTGACGATGTGTTCGGCTCCTTGGAAATGTTGGGGGTCCCACAACACCATCAACACATTATTGGCGGGAACGGCGTCTGAGGGGGCAGGGGGGCAATAGCCTCCGGTAAGGCCACTTACAAGCACATCAAGTAAAAACCCGAGCCCAAAGCCTTTGTAACCACCAGTCGGATTGAGCGAACCTGGTGGATCTTGGTATCGAACCGCAGGATCGGTTGTTGGATGACCGTGTTCGTCGCGCAACCAGCCGTCGGGAACATGTTTGTTTTCCTTATGAGCGACCAATATTTTTCCATTGGCGACAACACTCGTGGAAATATCGACAAGAATTGGATGGGGATCACTTGGCGTCGCGATCGAAATTGGGTTTGTACCAAGCGTTGGCCGTATACCGCCTGGCGGTGCAACTGCTTGCAGTGCTCCGTTGTCGTTGACGGTAAGAAGCGCGGCGAAGCCTTGGCGAGCGGCGCTCTCAACCCACTGGGACAATTGCCCAATGTGACCACAGCGTTTCATGACGCCGCAGGAAATTCCCTGTGAATTGGCCTTAGTTGCGAGCCGCTCAATGATCGCGGGCATTTGTACTTGGCCAAATCCGTGTTGGGCGTCGGCAACTACTAGCGATTCCGTTTCGTGCAGCACGGCGAGTTCGGCGGTGGGTTGCAAAACCCCCCGTTTGATATTTTCTAAATAGGGTGCAATCCGCACGACTCCGTGTGAGTCGTGGCCGCATAAGTTTGCCAAAACTAAGCTTTTAGCAACTTGGCTGGCTGCGTCAGAGGTGCAACCGTGTGACATAAATATCGCCTGTGTCACCGTTTCTAGAGATTTGTGGTTAACGGTTGGCATGATTTCTTTGACTCAATATTCAAATAGTTCTACGGTAATTGTGACGACGCTGCGATTAAAATCCAGCATCTTTGCGGAAGCGATAGAGCGCTTTCCAGACGGCATCCTTCTTATCGATAGGCCGCGCAGAGCGGAGAATCAATATTGTGGTCATGTCAGCAACCTCGTCATATCGCCGTTGTATTTCTAGATAGGTTGTCAAGGGTTTTTTGGTGGTAAAGGGGTCAAAACCTTTGAAAGTTAATGTGTTGGGTCGACCCCGTTGTCCCTGCTTTGGCTTTTGAACGGTGATATCGATCTGTTCCCGCGAATATTTTCCGCCGTATAATCCGGTATCGTAGTCGAGTAATGCGCGTTTGAGTTCTTCGTCATTGGTGATACAGTTGCCTTGCAACTGGTAAAGGATTGGGTATGACCAAAAATACATACTTGTAGGTTGGAAAAATCCTGGCGGAAAACGTAGTTCAATTTTACCTTTCCAAGGTAGGGATTTCGCCCAGGGTGGTGGATATGTTGTATTTTCTATTCGCCACCCCTGTGGAACACTGAGCACTGATTTGGTGTCTTGGGCGTGTGTTAAGGTGGGTATCGTACACATCAAAATGAAAGCTACAATCCGAGCATTTCTGGCCGGATGTAGATTGCGTTGCAATATAATGGCCATAAATATTCTTTTCAGCACAGACGTAAAATAACGCCGTCGCAAAAATGAGGGGAATGCGTCATAATCAATAAACATAAGAAGTTGAATTCTAAAAGTGGACTATGGTCGGTTGTGGCAGTCCTACCGTTTATCGGCGACCGTAATAGATAATATTCGATAACTAGATTTGTTTATAGACCAACATTTTACATGTATCGGGTTTGTAAATGAATTCAGTAGAATTTTAGGGAAAGCGTGCAGCATGAGTTACTTTCTAGGGGTGGACATCGGTACTTCGAGTACGAAGACAATTTTGATTACTGAACGAGGAAAAATCCTAGGCGAAGCGACCTCTAGTTATCCGTTGAGCCATCCTAAACCGATGTGGTCGGAACAGAATCCGGATCATTGGTGGCGCGCGACCGTGAAGACAATCCGCGCAGTTGTTTCAAAGTCCGGAGTGGATGCAACCCAAATCAAGGCGATAGGGCTTTCTGGTCAAATGCACGGTAGCGTATTTTTAGACAAGGATGATCAGGTGATCAGGCCCGCGTTACTCTGGAACGATCAACGAACCATCGTCGAGTGTGACGAGATAGAAAGTAAAGCTGGCGGACGTTCGCAGTTGATACGGATGGTCGCTAACCCAGCACACACCGGCTTTACTGCGCCCAAGATTCTCTGGTTGCGTAACAATGAGCCCCGCAATTTTGATCGATTACACAAGGTTCTGTTGCCCAAGGATGACGTGCGTCGACGGCTCACAGGTTGCTATGCGACAGATGTCAGTGATGCCAGCGGAATGTTGTTGCTTGATGTGGGCCGCCGCAAATGGTCAACCAAACTTATGGAAAAACTCGATTTGGATTTGGACCTGTTTGCGGAAGTCTTTGAATCCGAAGATGTAACCGGGACGTTGACAAAAAAATCCGCCCAGCTCTTGGGCCTCCCTGTTGACTGTCTAGTGGTAGGTGGCGCTGGCGACTGTGCGGCTACTGCCTTGGGGACTGGAGTTGTCCGCAGCGGGATCGTATCCACATCGATTGGTACGTCGGGCGTTACGTTTGTTCACAGTGACGAGATGCAATTTGACAAACAAGGGCGTTTGCACACGTTTTGTCATGCGGTGCGTGGTAAGTGGCACATGATGGGTGTTAATTTGTGCGCCGGCGGGTCACTGCGGTGGTTTGCAGATAATTTGGCTACTTCTGGAAAGTTGGATGTATTTCAGACAATGAACCGTGCGGCCGCGAAGGTTGACGTGGGATCCGATGGTCTATTCTTCCTGCCGTACCTCGCTGGCGAGCGGACGCCGCATTGTGACCCTCATGCTCGGGGGTGTTTTATTGGATTAACAATGTCTCATACCCAAGGACATATGGTTCGTTCGGTCATGGAAGGCGTCATCTATTCCTTGCGAGACAGCTTAGAGATTTTTGAGGACATGGACGTGCCGGTGAGGCAGATTCGGACCTCCGGAGGTGGTGCTAAAAGTAGATTATGGCGGGAAATGCAGGCTAATGTGTTGGGTAAAAAAGTGGTTACGATCAATACTGAGCAGGGTCCCGCGTTGGGTGTAGCGCTGTTAGCCGCGGTGGGCGCTGGGGCCTATTCAAATATCCAACAGGCATGTAATGCGGTAATAAAGGAAACCAGCGTCACTTCCGTGCAGCGGAAGCTCAAAAAAGATTACGACAAACGCTTTCCAATTTACCAACAACTGTACCAATCGCTGAGACGTGATTTTGGGGATATTGCGAATTTGACAGCATCCCACGGAGTATCTAAGTAGGGATGGTAACTTGTAATTTACCCAAGACTGAAGCGCGGGAATCCCCCATTGGGTTCTATGTAGAAATGCTATTGCTCGCCGGCTTCTTTTTCTTGGTAGTTGGTGGTCCACCACCGGACGTCAATGAAGCGCATTACCTAACGAAGGCAAAACACTACTGGGATTCGTCGTTTGCGCCACGGGACTTTTTCTTGAATTCCGCTGACGCGCATCTTGCTTTCTATTGGTCGGTCGGATGGTTAACGAAGTTCTGTTCACTAACAACCACCGCCTGGATTGGTAGGTGGATTAGCTGGCTGTTCCTTGCGGGTGCGTTGATATCAGTATCGCGGTCCCTGGGGCAGCGACGTGGGTTGGGCATAATTAGCGGAGTATTGTTTTTTGTGTTGCAAACCAATTTCCACCTAGCTGGCGAATGGGTGGTGGGAGGGGTGGAAGCGAAAGGGTTTGCTTTTGGTTTTTGCTTCCTTGGAATATCGTATGCAATTCGTAAGAATTGGAAAATCGTTTGGGTGTCGTTGGGCCTGGCCGTCGCTTTTCACGTGTTGGTCGGAGGTTGGATAACCGTCTTAGTAGTGTTGTATCGAGCTAGCGCCCTACTGCAGGATCGTTCGGTAAATAGATCCGAGGTATTAGCGTGTGGGATTGGACTGTGTATCGGATTGATAGGATTTGTTCCGGCGTGGGGATTAGGGGCGGCGGCAGACGCGGCGGTAGTGCGGCATGCCAACTACATATCCGTTCACGTGCGGTTATCCCATCACCTGCTTTTTTCCAGTTTCCAGTTTGATCGGTATGTCAAATTTGGGTCTTTGTGTGCAGTTTGGGTTCTGGTGTGGTGGCGGGCGGGACCGGACGTGACGCGGAAGATGAGCGTTTTGATGCGTTTAGCTGTCATGAGCCTAGGTTTGTGCGTGACGGGGATTTTATTGGATTATTGCTTGGGCTCGGCTTCGCCGTTGCAAAATTCGTTATTGCGATTTTATTGGTTTCGCACGAGTGATGTTTTGGTTCCTGTCGCGGCAGCATTTGGAGCGGCGTCTGTTGGCAGTGCGCTGGCCCACCGTAGTGGTGCCATGGCAAAGGCACTGATGGTTTCAACGGCGTTCATTATCGCATGGCCGGTTTGGGAATTCCAAAGTGCCCGATTCTGGGATCCACGCCCTCGCGGTGACGTGGTGGCATTGCCCCACGCAACGATAACTGACCCTTATCGACAACGCGGAGTTACATTGCGCATCGAACGTCATTTCTTGGCTTGTTGTCATTGGATCCGGCGACATACTCCCAGTGACGCAGTATCGATTACGCCGGTGCGGCAGCAAACGTTTAAATGGAATGCGCTGCGGGCTGAGGTGGTCACCCGCAAGGATATGCCACAAGATGCCGCTGGATTAGTCAAATGGTACAACCTACAAGAGGCGGTTTACCCTGTACGTCGAGGGCGACGAGGCCTGCGGCAACTTAGCAATGATGAAATCGCCTCGTCCGCAGACACTTTTGGCGCCAACTACCTGCTGATTTCCCAGTTTAGTGTGGCGGGGCAGAAACGATTCGACGGCGACGCACGCTTTGTTAAACAATTCCCGCCCGTTAACGTGTTCTCGTATTATGCCGTGTACGAGGTGAAACATGAATGATGCATTGATAGATTACTTGGAATCTGTCAGTTGGTCTGACAAAGACGCCGCGCAGTTTCATGCTGCGATGCAGCCTCCATTTTGCTATGGGCGGCATCGTGGGCCATGCCATGGCAACACACGACAAGCCGGGGTGTTAATATTGTTACGAGGAGAAGGCGAGGAATTGTCGGTTACGCTTACCAAACGGGCGGCGAACTTACAGCACCACGCTAGTCAGATAAGTTTTCCGGGCGGGGGTGTTGACCCAGGTGAGTCGTGGCAGATGGCCGCCGTCAGGGAAACACACGAAGAGATTGGAATAGCCTCAGACTCGATTTTAGTTATTGCGGCGTTGGAACCAGTGTTCGTATATCGCAGTAATAATTTAATGTTCCCATTTGTCGCCACGCTTACGGACGACTCACACGGAATATCCAATGAGGTTGAGGTGGATTCTACGTTTGTCGTAAAACTGAGTGAGGTGAAAAGGGGACTGGGCACGTATTCGAATATAGCGTACACGTGGAAACCGGTAGATGTACCAGGTTTTCGGGTCCCAGAAGGAGTGATTTGGGGAGCGACCGCGATGGTACTGTCGCAGCTACTATCAATTCTTGATGATTTCACTGGTTAAGTTATTTGGCTTAAACCACTATACTATTTGTCTACCACATTTTCCGCTGGTAGTTGACGAAATAATGAGGGCTATGAGATGACAACCAGAATTGCAGTTATTGGAGCGACCGGATACACGGCGCTTGAATTATTGAAAATCCTTGCGCGCCATCCGGACGCTGATGTGATAATTGTGACGAGTCGTCAGGAAGACAAATTGTCGATACAAGACGTTCACCCTTCGCTGACAAATTCCTTTGACTTACCGTTAACACAACTAGACGTTGAAACGATTGGTTCAGAGGTGGATTTCGCGTTTAGTTGTTTACCGCATGCCGCATCGGCAAATACTGTCCGTGATTTAATGCGTGATGGCGTTAAGGTTGTTGACTTTAGCGCGGATTATCGATTAAACGATGTTGCTGTTTATGAAAAATGGTATGGCGTTGAACATCCTGATCGTGAACGACTAGGGAGCGTACCCTATGGTTTACCCGAATTATTCAGGGACGACATTCGCGACGCCAATCTTGTCGCGAATCCCGGATGTTACCCAACCTCAGCAATATTGGCGTTGACGCCGTTGTTGCAAGAGAAATTAATTTCGCACCGTGATATAATCGTCAATTCAATGAGTGGTGTGAGTGGCGCTGGGCGAAATACCAACGCTGCATTTCAGTATTGCATGGCCAATGAATCCGTGAAGGCTTACGGCGTGGGAACTCATCGCCATGCTCCAGAAATTTCACAGTACTGCACATCCGCAGCGGGAAAAAACTGTGAGGTATTGTTTACGCCGCACTTAGTGCCAATGCACCGGGGAATATTTACGACTTGTTACGTCCGCCCCAGCGACGGTGTTTCTGCTAGCGATGCGATGTCGGCGCTGCGAGATGCTTATCGTGAAGAGCAGTTTGTGCGAGTGGTAAACCATCCTGTTGAAACAAAAAACGTTGCTAACACTAACTATTGCGACCTCGCTGTGTTTGCGAACGGTGACAGGCTCGTTGTGGTGAGTGCGATCGATAATTTAATTAAAGGAGCCGCGGGAGCCGCTGTCCAGAATTTTAATTTAATGTGCGGCTACGAAGAAGCTACGGCACTGTTATAGTCTGCAGGAAAACTAATATGTCGAACGTTGAACTACCGCTAGGGTATCTGTTCTCGGGTCACCACAGTGGAGTGAAAACCGACGAAACAAGGCCCGATTATTCGATATTTGCAAGTGAAGTGGATGCTGTTTGTGTAGGTGTATTCACCCAAAACCTAGTATGCGCAGCTCCGGTCGAATGGTGTCGCGATCATACGCCGCATGTCACCTGCAGAGCAATTGTTGTCAATTCGGGCAATGCGAACGCTTGCACAGGGCAACAGGGGAGGCAAGATGTTGTAGCAATGGTCTCTGCGGTTGCTGATGAGCTCAAAATTGATAATGAACAAGTGTTGGTAATGTCCACGGGTATTATTGGTGTTCATTTGGAAATGGATAAAATCGGACCCGCTGCGCATAGGGGCTGTATCCAATTGGATTCTACGGCAGCTGCGTTTCTCGCCGCTGCGCAAGGCATTCTTACTACCGACAAGTCGGAAAAGATTGTTCATCGATGTATTGAAACGAGTCAAGGAACTGTGCGGTTAGCTGCGGTTGCTAAAGGGGCGGGAATGATTGGGCCTAATATGGCGACGATGCTCGCCTGCGTGCTCACGGATGCTGAATTGGGTATCGAGGATGCGCAACGTATGCTGACTGTCTCAGCGAATGAGAGTTTTAATTGCATTAGTGTGGAAGGCCATACCAGTACAAACGACACTTTATTGTTAATGGCCAATGGGAAGGCGAACGGTACCGTGTTGTCCGGCGGCGATTTACAGACGTTTGCGGACGAGTTAACCTCTGCGTTAATAGAGTTGGCTAAAATGATCCCGGCGGACGGCGAAGGCGCTACCCACTTGATGGAGATAACGGTTTCAGGAGCGGCAGGTGATGCAGACGCTCGAAAAGTGGCAGATTCGGTAGGCGCGAGCAATTTAGTTAAGACGTGTGTAGCAGGTGCAGACCCGAACTGGGGTCGAATTGTATCGGCGGCGGGTTATGCCGGAGTTGATTTTGATTTAAAAGACTTACAGCTTGAATTGAATGGATTCCTCCTTTTCCAAAATGAAATGCCGATTAAGTTTGACGATGCTGAAGTCTCTAGCTCAATGCAAAATACGTTTGTCACAAGCATTAATTTGGTGTTGGGGCAGGGTTCCGGTCGGGCTACTATCTGGTCGAGTGACTTGACGTGCGAGTATGTGAAGTTCAACTCGGACTATCACACGTAAGCAGCTTAGCTGGAACCCGAGTATTTATCTCTGGATGTTTAAATAATGTGGTCAACCGCCGTTGTCAAATAACGCCGAGGTCGATAAATTAGCAGTCGATGATTGTTCGGAGAGTTGTTAGCGCTCGGCGCATGTATATTGCCGATCATGTAAAAATGAATGAGCGACGATACCGTTAAGAGGCTGCGATCCCAAACGAACAAAAACTTAACTATATGTGCCTACAAAAGGAATAGACGGATGACATGTGTAACTGATGCACCAGACGTGATCATTGGTGACGATTTGGAAGTTGACCTGATACCCGCTGACAGTGGCGCCGACACTTACGACTCGCCGGCTCCGCTGATCGTCAACTCGACAGACAACGACGAAGAAGAAGAAGAAGAGGTGGACATCGAGGAGTTTGACGATGATGACTTCGACGACGAGTTTGATGATGACTTTGAGGATGAAGACGAGGGCGAGTACGATGTTGTTGAGGAGTTTGAAGACGACTTCACATTTGTTGACCCAGCTACCAAAAAACCAGTGACGCACAGTAAAGATGTCGTTGACGGCAAAAAGGCGGACGATGTAAAAGGCAAAGATGATGAGGCGGAAATATCACCTGATGATGCCGTTGCGGATGATGAAGCTGATGATGAGGATGACACCGGTGAAGAGAAAGAGAACAAGAAATAGTTCGGAGGTGCCACCGTTGCAAACAGTGAATAGTATAATCCTCTAAGAGTAGACGCATATATGTTCAAAACAGTCTCGACTAATCCAGATTTTCCGAACCTTGAAAAGGACGTTTTGCGTCAGTGGAAGACCGGTGAGCTTTATAACAAAACTCTTGCCAATCGAGCAAATTGTACGCGGTTCGTGTTTTATGAAGGTCCACCTACAGCTAATGGTATGCCGCACCCTGGGCATTGCTTGACGCGAGCGATCAAGGATCTTTACCCTCGATATAAGACAATGAAGGGTTTTTTGTGCGAACGAAAAGCAGGTTGGGATACCCACGGACTGCCAGTCGAAGTCGAAGTATGCAAAGAACTTGGAATTCATTCCAAGGAAGAAATCGAAGCGTACGGGATTGAAAAGTTTATCCACAAATGCCACGAAAGTGTCTGGCGGTACATGCGAGAGTGGGAAGAGCTGACGGAACGACTTGGGTTCTGGGTGGATCTTGATCAGGCCTATGTAACCTATCACCAGTCCTATGTGGAGAGCGTGTGGTGGTCGTTAAAGGTTTTGTTCGACAGGGGATTGTTGTATCGAGGACATAAAATTGTATGGTGGTGGGCTCAGGGTGGAACGGCACTTAGCGCTGGAGAAGTTGGGCAGGGATATCGCGAAACCGCAGATCCAAGCGTCTATGTTGAATTTCCATTAGTCGATCAACCGGATGTGTCGCTATTGATCTGGACCACAACGCCCTGGACATTGCCCAGCAATCAGTTCGCAGCCGTGCACCCAGAATTGACGTACGCATACGTACACGATGACGAATCGGGTAAAACGTTTATAGTCGCTGCTGATTTAGTTGCGTCACTCAGTGATAAATTTAAGCTTGAATTGGAATTGCAAAAGACGTGCCTCGGTTCCGAATTGGTTGGTCAGCGTTATACGCCTCCGTTCGATTTTTATCATGGCAATCTAGGCGATGAACAAGGGACGTTGCTCGACGGTACTCAGCAACATGTTGCTTGGAGAGTGGTTGCAGGTGATTTTGTGACGACAGCCAGTGGCACTGGTGTTGTGCACCAGGCCCCAGCCTTTGGCGAGATTGATTACGAAGTACTGGTACAACAACAAAATCGATTTTCCGAGGGCCAAGGCCCCTTATTAATTTGTGCAGTGGCCCCCGATGGTAAGTTTACCGCAGAGGCAGGTAGTTACACCGGGCGTTGGGTCAAGGAAGCGGATAAGGATATTTGTCGGGAATTGCGGGAGAAGGGCATTTTGGTTTTGCTAGACCAAGTGCTGCATGACTATCCTTTTTGCTGGCGGGCGGATGAGGACCCGCTGATTCAATATCCACGGGAGAGTTGGTTTATTCGAACAACGGAATTCAAAGATGAGTTGCTGTCGAACAATCAAGAAATCAATTGGCAGCCCGAGCATATCAAAGATGGTCGGTTCGGTAATTTTCTTGAGTCCAATGTTGATTGGTCGTTGTCGCGTGAACGTTATTGGGGCACGCCGCTACCGATCTGGGAATGTGAAGAGACGGGAAAGCGTGAGGCGATTGCTAGCTACGATGAGGTAATTGGCAAACCTGGGGCTACAGGTATGGAAGCATGGGATGCTGCCAAATCCGCAGCTCCAGACTTGTCGGAACATCTCAAAGTTCATAAGCCCTACATTGACGCGATAACGTATGACTCGCCGTTTCGCGAGGGTGCGCGAATGCAGCGAGTTCCTGAGGTTATTGATTGTTGGTATGACTCCGGCGCAATGCCGTTTGCACAATGGGGTTATCCACATCAGGGTGCGGATCAGTTCAAGGAACAATTTCCCGCGGACTTTATCAGCGAAGCAATCGATCAGACGCGAGGATGGTTCTATAGCCAATTGGCTATTAGCACAATGCTGTTCGGCGGCACTGCGGTTGTAACCGATGCGTCTAGGGAGTATCCCCATCCGTTTCGTAACTGTGTAGTGCTAGGTCTGATGCTCGGCGAAGACGGGCGTAAAATGTCGAAAAGCAAACGAAACTATCGCGAGCCAAACGAGATCTTTGATAAATTTGGAGCGGACGCGCTGCGGTGGTACTTTTTTGCGAATCAAGCCCCGTGGACCCCTATTCGCTATAAAGAACAGGCCATCAAAGAAAGCATGCCTGAGTTTATTCTACGGCTTTGGAACGTGTATAGTTTTTTTACAATCTATGCAAATATAGATGGGTTTGATCCAGGTGTGTCTCTCTCCGATAGTGTTGACCAACTGCTGCCAAGTGAATTTGTCGCCGCGCAGGGGTATCGGGAAGTCTCGCAGAGGAATGAGTTGGACCGCTGGGCAATGAGTGAATTACAGATGACAATTTCTGATGTGACCGAGAGAATGGATCGTTACGATAATTACGGTGCGGCATTAGCAATCAATCGGTTTGTGGATGGTCTCAGTAATTGGTTTGTCCGTCGGAGTCGTGATCGGTTTTGGGCGTCTGATAAAGAAGATCAAGGGAAACTTGATGGCTACTGGACGTTGTATGAATGCCTGGTAACGCTGATCAAACTGATAGCACCATTTGTACCCTTTTTGAGCGATACGATTTGGAGCGGACTCGCTGGTATTTATGACGGGGCAGCACGGGAGAGCGTTCACCTGTGTGATTATCCCGAATTGGATGCGACGTTGGTGGACCAGACGCTGTCGGCGAGGATGGCAACGCTACGTGAAATAGCCAGCTTGGGGCGCAGTGCACGGATGCAAGCAAAGCTCAAGGTGCGACAGCCGTTGTTAGGGGTCGAAGTGATCCTTGTCGACACCGAGCACCAGGAATGGCTCGAATCTCACGATTTGTTATTGCGCGAGGAGCTGAATGTAAAATCCGTCAGCTATTCCACGAGCGGCGACGAATATATCACTTATGTAGTTACCCCCAATTTTCAACTGCTGGGACCACGGTTAGGGCCATTGCTGCCGCAAGTGAAGAGTGCCTTGGCTGCGGCTGACGGCGGCGTGCTGCTGGCACAACTCGAAAGTGATGGGCAGGTAACACTAACACTTGAATCCGAAATTGTCGTTTTAGAGGCGAACGAAATTCAGGTTGGATTGGCTGCGAAAGACGGTTGGGCTGCTGCGCAGGGAGACAATTGTGTTGTTATATTAAACACAGAATTGAATTCCGACCTTATTTGCGAAGGGTTTGCCCGCGACGTTGTGCGGTTGGTGCAGGATCGTCGTAAAGACATAAAATGCGATTTTACGGATAGGATTTCGGTTTCCGTTGTTACCCAGTCGGCAGCTGTATCGCTAGCGGTTGAGCGACACGGTGAATTCATCGCGGCGGAAACGTTGGCCGAAAGTATCGGATCGGCGGCGCTGAATTGCGAAAGTGTGCAGCATGTGATTGGGGACGAGGAATTGGAATTGTTTGTAGAGCAAATTCAATAATGACAGTTTGTCGATGGGCAACGTGATGATAAAAATTGCAGTGTGGATTTCCGGTGGCGGGACTACCTTAAATAATATCCTTGATTGCGTATCAAAGGGATCGCTTGAAGTTGACGTTTGCCTAGTCGTTTCGAGCAGTTCGAATGTTGGCGGCGTAAAAATTGCGAGAACAGCTGGTATCGAAACGCAGATTGTCCGCAGATCACAATTTGTTTCGCCCGAGGGATATTGTGACGAGATGTTTCGCCGCTGTCGAGAATTGGGCGTCGATTATGTCGTGATGGCGGGGTTTTTGAAGCACGTATTGATCCCGGGCGACTTTACTAACCGAGTCGTCAATATTCACCCTAGCTTGATTCCTGCGTTTTGTGGGAAAGGAATGTACGGAAATCGAGTGCATCAAGCTGTCGTCGAGTCGGGTGTTACGGTAAGTGGCTGCACGATTCACTTTGTTGATAACAAGTTCGATCATGGTCCGATTATTTACCAGCAGATTGTGCAGCTTGCCGCCGACGATCTCCCCGAGGATATACGGGAAAGAGTGTTTGTCGCGGAATGTGAAGCTTACCCGAAGGTTTTGCGATGGTTGACTGAAGGCCGTATTTCTGTTGACGGCTCAGTGGTGACCGTTCAGGACTGAACGGCTCTCTGCGGTTCGGGATTTCTCTTAGGCTCTTTCTGAGCAATAAAAAGTACTGATGCGCAGCGGCGGTGGATAAGTGCGCATACGGATTTTCTGCTGAACATAGTGTACTGCCTCCCATTAGTTTTTAATAAATGGGGAGTAAATTGTGCTTAAATACGATTTAAACGGCATTAAATATGAAAAATGATAAAAAAGCGTCAACTGCGTGGTAGAAATCTGTCATACTCGAGCATATACTAAGGACCTATGCTCATAGCGATGCATATATATCGTTATCCAGTGGAAGGATCTAGGAAAGAACTATGGCGAGCAGAGTACGACAAGACCGTTTATTAGAGTTAGTTCGGATTAATGGGTTCGCATCGTTACATAATTTAGCGAATTTACTAAAAGTTTCCGAATCAACCGTAAGACGTGATCTAGGGTTTCTAGAGAAGGAGGGCAGTGTGAAACGCACCCATGGTGGTGTTTTCTACACGGGACCTTCTCCTAACTTAGGTCATTTCAATCAACGACAACAACGTGAACACGATCGCAAGGTCGCAATCGCTGAGTTAACAGCCTCGTTGATTAACGATGGCGACACACTATTGCTTGACGGCGGTAGTACTACTTATGAGTTAGCACAGCGACTGGTAGGACGGCCGATGCAAATCGTGACCAATTCCTTACCTGTGGCAACGGTGTTCACAAGTAGTGCGGAAACGGACGTGGTGTTAATTGGCGGTTACGTGCATGCACGTAGCGGAGTAGCAATTGGACCGTATTCCGTTTCAATGATTCAACAATTAAATGTGCAACGAGCGGTGATCAGCGTCGCTGGGATCACGGATCGAGGTATTTTCAATTCCAATCTGCTTTTAGTTGACACTGAGAAGGCGATGATGCAAGCAGCCGACGAGGTTACGGTTGTTGCCGACAGTACAAAATTTAACAAATCCAGTTTGGCGTTGTTATGTGAACTTTCAATGATCGACTCGATTGTTGTTGATGACCAATTGGAAGCGGAGTGGGTCAACATTTTACAACTTGCTGGCATTGAGGTACATATCGCAGCGATTTGTGCGGAAGCGGAACCCACAACCTAGTACTTCAATAATGATTTACTGTCAAAACACCGACAAAGAAAAAACAAGAAACAAGCTAAGAGGACTCACGTGAGCGTAGAGATGCTACAACCCGAAATTACCAATCCTTCAAATTCACCAAGTCGTGAAGTTGTCGAGCGTATCGTTCGTGAAATCGTGATGGGTATGGCATCGGATAACTCCGCCGTGGCAGAGGTTAACGAAGACCCAGCGGCAGATTTGATAGTAAATGTGTCCGCGAGGCACATTCACCTCAGTGACAAACACGTCGAAGTTCTGTTTGGACCCGGTCATACTCTTACTCCGATGAAATGGCTTTATCAGGCTGGATATTTTGCCGCCGAAGAAACATTGATGGTGGTTGGTCCGCGAAAACGCATGTTGCCGAGCGTGCGGGTGTTAGGTCCGACTAGACCCGCTAGCCAAGTAGAACTCGCCTATACTGACGCGGTTCAATTGGGATTGGACATTCCGGTAAGACATAGCGGCGACATTGCCGGCACGCCAGGATGCGTTCTGGTGGGTCCGCACGGCGCTGTCAATCTAGATGAAGGAGTGATTCGCGCCGCTCGACACGTGCACATGAACATCAGCGATCTGGCTCGGTTTGGTGTGGCGAATGGCGACATGATGAAATTACGTATTACTACCGATGACTGCTCGATGGTATTTGAAGACGTGAAAGTACGGGCGGCTGAAGGAATCAAACTGGAAGTGCATATTGATACTGATGAAGGTAACGCCTGCAATATATCCAATGCCAGTAAATTGGAATTGCTCAAAGCCGAAAAGTGTAAATGCGAGGATCACTGAAAAATCGGTAAAACGAAACAAGTGGTGTCAACTTTGGCAGCACGAGTAGAAGTAGGAGAGACGTAGATATTGTTATACGACGTATTTGGAAAACGAGATATTTTTCGTTTGCCCGCATACGGAGTTTTATTAAATTTTAATTTAGTTGTTTTTCTAGGAGAATAAAGATGGCAACTGCTATGGAAGCGTTAGGGATGATTGAAGCAAAGGGCTTTGTTGCTCTTGTCGAAGCCACTGACGCCATGATGAAAGCGGCAAACGTTGAGTTCCTTGGTTGGGACAAAGTTGGCGCTGGTTTGGTTTGTGCATTTGTAACTGGTGACGTCGCTGCTGTTAAAGCCGCAACGGACGCTGGGGCAAACGCTGCAGGTCGTGTAGGTGAAGTCGTAAGTGTGCAGGTAATTCCTCGTCCACATGCCGACGTCGCCAAAGTTATCAAATTGCCAGTCAAAAAGGCTGCCAAAGTATAACGACAGTTTTAACTTTTAAACATAAGGAATAGACAAATGGAAAGTGCAATTGGATTAATTGAAACCCGAGGCCTAGTTGGGCTAGTGGAAGCGACTGACGCAATGGCAAAAGCTGCTAATGTTGAGGTCGTGAAACGAGTTGATATTGGTGGTGGTTTGGTAACCAGCATCGTTAGTGGAGACGTTGGTAGCGTACGAGCAGCTGTTGAAGCTGGTGGGAACGCAGCTAGCCAAGTTGGCGAGTTGGTTTCAACGCACGTTATTCCCCGTCCTGCAGAAGGCCTGTCAGAAGCCTATTTTTCCTAAATAGATTTCCCGAAGTGGATACCTGCTATTTACAGGGAAGCACTTCGCTGGTCGCTGGGTGAGAGCATACTTGCCCGAGCAAAATTCAAGGAATCAAACAATGAAACTACTGGTCGCAAATTTAGGCTCTACCAGCTTTAAATACCGTTTGTTTGATATGTCTACCGAAGCGCAATTGGCGCAAGGTGGCATTGATCGAATCGGTGGTGAAATGAGCGATTGTTTCGTCGAGATTGGTGGGGTTCGCAACGAAAGCCAGGCTGTCGTTGAGGATCACAGCGTTGCTGTCCAGAAATGTTTGGACCAGCTAACGGATCCGCATAGCGGATGCCTTGAGTCCGCGACGGAAGTTTCTGGAATTGGTTTTAAGGCGGTACACGGTGGCTCCTATAGTGGTGTGCAGTTGGTAACACCTGATGTCCTCAACGAAATGGAATCGATGGGGCAGGTAGCACCAGCACACAATCCACCTTATGTGTCAGCGATGAGGTTATTGGGAAAACAATTCCCTGATTTACCTTTAGTTGCTGCATTTGAAACTGGGTTCCACCAGACCATTGCTGATGCACAGCGTTATTATGCTACGCCTCGTAAATGGGCAGATCAGTTTCAAGTAAAGAAATGGGGTTTTCACGGCGCTAGTCACCGATTTATTGGTGAGCGGATGCAACAGTTGCTATCTGGTAAAGCGCCGCGAGTGATTTCATGCCATCTTGGTGGTTCCAATAGTTTGTGTGCCATGCGTGACGGCGTTAGTGTCGCTAATACGCTAGGTATGAGTCCCCAAACAGGAATTCCGCACAATAACCGTGTGGGGGATTTTGATCCCTTTGCATTGCCGATTGTGATGCGGGAAACGGGACAAAGCTTGGAAGAGGTGTTGGATGACCTCGCAAATCAAAGTGGTTTGTTGGGGTTGAGTGGAATTAGTGGTGATTGTCGCGATTTGGAAATAGCGGCTGCCGCGGGCAACCAGGATGCTCAGTTGGCCTTAGACGTATTTGTTGCAGAAATTAGACGCCACCTAGGTGGACTTTTACTGCAACTTGGAGGTGCTGAGGCGATCGTGTTTACCGGTGGAATCGGTGAAAACGGAACCGCTATTCGTGCGGCTGTTTGTGAGGGACTTAGCGAACTTGGAATTAGTTTGGACGCGGAACGGAACCAGTCCAGCAATAACGAGGCGCTTGTTAGCACCGACAGTAGCAAGGTGCAAATATGGGTCGTGCCAACCAACGAAGAGATTGTTGTAGCACGACAGACAAAACTTTTATTAGAGGGGTGAGAGATGTTCGTCGCCAAAGTTACCGGATCAGTGGTTTCAACTCAAAAAGTTGAATCATTGGTTGGATACAAATTGTTAGTTGTAGAACCCTATCAGTTAGAACCAAAAACTCGTAAGAGTCTGGCGACGACCGGTCGTACGTTTGTCGCTGTAGATACACTGGGCGCCGGTGCAGGCGACTTTGTGCTTCTCACACAGGGTTCCAGCGCTCGCCTAACCGAAGAAACTCGTCAACTACCCATCGACGCCGTTGTTGTTGGCATTGTGGACCAAGTCCGCGTTGACTCCAACTGTGTATACGACCGAGAGGACGAATAGCGAGTTGACCCGGAATTACACCGCGCTTTAGTGCTCCGTGACATTCATTACTTATAGAGAAACGTACCATGCAAATTAATGAAACAATGATTCGAAATGTCGTTAGCCAGGTGCTTGCAGAAGTATCCGCTCCAAGTTCTGCAAACACACCACGACCCACCAACGCTTCACCAAAACATGGCGTCTTTCATGACGCCAACGAGGCAGTGGTGGCGGCACAAGCGGCATTTGAACAATTACAAGAACGGTCTATGGAAGATCGTAAAAAGATCATCGACCATATTCGGCGGATTTCCATCGACCAGTCTGTTGAACTGGGCACCATGGAGATGGAGGAGACCAAAATTGGTCGACTTGAACACAAAATTGACAAGCTTAAAACCCTAGGGGAACGATCACCTGGTGTAGAGTTCCTTAAGAGTGAAGTATTTACTGGCGACCTAGGTATTGCCGTTATTGAGCATGCCCCATTCGGAGTCATTGGTGCAATAACTCCAGTAACGCATTCACTGCCGACAATCACCGGAAACGCAGTTAGTATGATCGCGGGAGGCAACACACTTGTTGTGAATCCGCATCCTAGTGGAAAAAAGGTTGCTGCCGAAGGTGTACGACGGTTCAATAAGGCGATTTACGAGGATCTTGGCATCGACAACCTGATTTGCGTAATTGCAGAACCAACGCTGGAGACGGCGGACGCGATATTTTCCCATCGTGACGTGGCGATTATTTGCGTGACAGGTGGTCCCGCAGTTGCCCGAGCCGCTTTAAATAGTGGCAAGCGAGCGGTTGTGGCTGGTCCGGGTAATCCACCCGTCGTCGTCGATGAAACGGCCGACCTGAAAAACGCCGCTGAATCGATCATTACCGGCGGCGCATACGACAACAATCTGTTATGCATCGCCGAAAAAGAGGTCTTTGTGGTGAGCTCGGTGTTCGACGAACTCATGCGACAAATGGAAATTGCAGGGGCTCATCGATTGAACTCACAACAAATTAGCGACCTGACGACCCAGGCAATTATACAGGTCGGAGATGACAACCACGACGCACCCGCAAAAGAATATCTAGGTCAGGACGCGGCTGTGTTGGCTGCGGCCGCCGGTGTATCCATTGCTGCAAGTACCACCTTACTGTTTGGTGAAACCGAGCATTCCCATCCATTCGTTTCAATTGAACAAATGATGCCGTTTATTCCTTTTGTGCGTGTTCGCGATGTTGAAGAAGGTATCCAGTTAGCAAAAAAATATGAACATGGTTTTCGCCACACAGCAATCATGCACTCGACCAATGTAAAAAATATGACTCGGATGGGTCGAGTGTTAGATACAACGCTGTTTGTTAATAACGGTCCATGTATGGGTGGTTTAGGACTCGGGGGCGAAGGTTATCCGTCGTTTTCAATTGCCGGACCAACCGGTGAAGGAGTCACGACACCACTTACGTTTACACGTGAACGTCGTACGACTTTGATCGGCGACCTCTGCATGTTGGGGAAATAGTAGAACTAAATAAAAGGAAAATAGAATGCAAATAGCTCGTGTAGTTGGGACAACGATTTCTGAAGCGAAGCATGCTTCGTTAAACGGTTTGAAATTGTTGCTCATACAAATGTACCTAAATGACGGTAAAACCACTGACGGTTTTCCGTTGATTGCGAGGGATATGTTTGGAGCGCGAGTTGGAGATAATGTGATTGTCTCCAGTGATAGTGAGCTAACAAAAGATTTAAGTCCCGAGGGAACGACACCCTTGCGATGGTGCGTTTTGGGAATTCAGGACTGATCATGCAACCGTTGGAAATACAGAATGTGATTGAGGAGGTAACGAGGCGTGTTATCGCGCTTACTGATTCGCAATCCGGGAATACATCTGGTATTGCGTCAGAGTCAAATAACGCTCAGGTCGCCGTAGTTGATGACAAGGTGATCAGTACGCAGCAATTAAATGATTTACCGCACGGCCTCACAGTAATACAGATCGACGGTAAGTCGTTGATTACTCCAGCCGCCGCAGATTGGTTACGTGAACGAAACATTGACGTACAACGCGTGGACACGCAATCCATTGGTGAAAACCAGAATATAGATAACGAGCGGAACAAGTGGGTTCGCCTTACTGTGGGGTCGGCTGAGTGCAGTGACTCGACTGATGGATCAGAATCGTTTGATTGCATTGTGAAAGCATCCAGTCGCTGTACCGAGGCAATTGATAATGGCAACCGAGTTATCCTGTTAACAGATTCAGCGTCGGTGGCTCTGATTTCACTCAATCGGAACAAAAAATTGAGAGCAATCGAGGTGAGTCATGGCAAAGAGTTACGAAAAAATGCAAAGGCAACTTACGCGAACATTTTTGTGGTGAGTCGCGAGTCCGTACAACCCACGAGATTAATCGAGCAAATCGAGTTAGTTCCGCGAAATACCGGGTCGCCGCCGCAGTGGCTGTGACAAAGAGTTCAGAAAGAAATTCCAAATGCGAATAGCAAAAATTATTGGAGACGTGACGTTAAGTCGCTGTCTGCCGGAATATGTGGGAGCGTCACTGCGAGTAGCAGTTGCGTTAACGCTGGACGAGTTACCTCAAAATGGCTCGCAAGCAGAAACCGATAACGATGAAATATTGGTGTTGTGGGACGAACTCGGTTCAGGCCACGGATCATTGATCGCGCTGAGTGAAAGTGCCGAAGCTGCTCGCCCATTCCGTCCCATCAATAGACCTGTCGACGCATACAACGCGGCGATATTAGAAGACATTAACCTGAAATAGTATTTTATTTGGAACTAAGGGAGAAACGTATTGTGAATAACGTATTTAAAATTAAGCAGGATATTTGCGAAATCGGACGACGCATCTATCAGAAAGAATTCGTAGCGGCTAATGATGGTAACATCTCGGTTCGTATTGGTGAAAATGAAGTGCTCTGCACACCAACAATGCAATCTAAGGGGTTTTTAACACCCGATGATATTTGTACGATCGATATGACAGGGAAGCAAACGGCGGGTCGAAAAAAGCGTTCCAGCGAAGCGTTGTTACACCTGGAAATCTATAAAGCGCGTGAAGATCTTAAGAGTGTTGTGCACTGTCACCCTCCACATGCGACAGCTTTTGCAATCGCGCATGAACCAATCCCACAGTGCGTTCTACCGGAGGTAGAGATTTTCCTAGGGGACGTACCCATCACTCGCTACGAAACACCGGGCGGACAAGCATTTGCCGAAACGATTTTGCCATTTGTTGACAAATCCAATGTAATCATTCTTGCCAATCATGGCACGGTTTCTTTCGGCGAAGATGTTGAAAAGGCCTATTGGTGGACTGAAATATTGGATGCCTATTGTCGGATGCTGATGCTTGCTCGGGGACTAGGGAACATTAGTTATTTCACTGAGGACAAGCAACGTGAACTGTTAGCCCTGAAGGACGAATGGGGCTATTCGGATCCTCGAAATACCAAGGAATACGAAGATTGCGACATTTGTGCAAACGATGTGTTCCGCGACAGTTGGAGTGAGTCGGGCGTACAACGCCGATCCTTTTCTCCTCCTCCACCAATGGGCGGCGGTGCGGGTGAAGACGCCGGCGGGACGGACCAGGAAGATTTGGTTCGACAAATCACCGAACGCGTAATGGCCGCTTTGGCCGAAGGTGGAACTGTCGCTTAGGCTTAAGTTGGTTGAAGATCATAAATCAAATAGATGGAGTAGTGAGATGAAAGTTAGTATTATTGGTGCCGGTGGCCTCGTTGGGTCCAGTGCAGCGTTCGCATTACAATGTGGCGGAGTGGTACGAGAAATAGCGTTATTGGATGTTAACCTCGAGGCAGCCGAAGGACAGGCGTTGGATATCATGCACGGTGGACCGAGTACCGCGGACCAGATCATCGTAGCTGGTGGTTATGAACACGTCACCGATAGCGATGTGATTTGCATCACGGCAGGTTTACGCCGACAACCGGATGAAAGTCGACTCGATTTAATTAATCGAAACACCGACCTGTTTGTTGGTATTTTGGACGAAATCAACAAGGTGGGCGCTAAGCCCGGCGCGATAGTTTTCGTTGTCTCAAATCCAGTTGATATTCTGACCTATGTGGCCGCCAAGCGGTTGGGCTTACCGTTATCGCAAGTTATTGGCCTGGGTACGCAACTCGACACCATTCGCTTCCGCAGCCTCATAGCAGCCGAGCTTGGGATTGCACCTACGCAAACCTCCGCATTGATTTTAGGCGAACATGGCGAAAGCATGGTTCCGATATGGTCTAGTGCTACCTTTGCCGGTGTTGCACTTGATCGACACCCTAAATGGACGCCCGCTCTGGCAAACGAATTGTTCACGCGGACCCGAGGTAGCGGTGCCGAAGTGATCCGGAAAAAGGGTGGTGCTGGATTTGCCGTAGGTATTGCGATCCGCGATGTGATCGAATCAATCGCGCTCGATTCGCAGCAGGTATTGCCAGTGTCGAGTGTCCAGGAAGGTTGCTATGACATTCATGATGTTGCCCTGTCGGTACCAACAGTGATTGGTCGGGCTGGCGTTGTAGATCGTTTAGAAATTGAACT
>Ga0208879_1000736_pt1 | contig 32933 bp, 30 predicted proteins | sample Knorr_S15_td_Bot_FD_185605 | JGI IMG/M metagenome (GOLD analysis project Ga0208879, IMG submission 185605) | Marine microbial communities from Southern Atlantic Ocean transect - Knorr_S15_td_Bottom_ad_5009_LV_A (SPAdes) (version 2) | ecosystem: Environmental > Aquatic > Marine > Oceanic | place... | reverse complement strand
GCGGCTGCGCGAGGGGGTGCAGCGGCTCGACAGCGCGACGGCACAGTTACAGCGCGGGCTGCGCACGCTGCTGGGCGCACAGATTGAGCGGCTCGCGAAGGCAGGCGCGATGCTCGCGGGGCTTGACCCGACCGCGGTGCTCGGCAGGGGCTACGCCATCGTGCAGCACTCCGGCAGCGTGCTGCGGGCGCCGGCGCCGGTCGGCAGCGAAATTGATATTACGCTCGGCAAGGGGGGCATGGAATGCCAGGTGACAAAGACGCGGAGCTGAACTTCTCGCAGGCGCTGCAGCGGCTCGAGGCGCTGCTAGGGCAACTCGAGTCGGGCGAGGTCGAGCTGGAAGAGGCGATGGAGCTGTTCGAGCAGGGTAGCGCGCTCGCCGAGCGCTGCCGCGAAATGCTCGCGAACGCCGAGCAGCGGCTCGAGGAGCTGGCGCCGGCGGAGCCGGAAGACGAGTGAGCGAATCTCGCCCGTCGTAACCTTATTAACGCGAGTGGGCAGGTGCGGTTCCTTGAGTCGTATTCTCGCTTCAGCAGTGGCATTCATGCTGGTCGTGGGCTTCCTGATGGCGCCAGCTGGTGCGGAGGAGGAGGAATCCTTCTCGCCCAACCTTGCGCTGGGTTTCATCTGGAAGGAGGACGGGACTACCCTCTCCCCACAGAACAAGCTGCCTGACGAAGTGGAGGCACATTCGACTGGGCGGGCTGAATACGACCAGGGGGTTTTCTTCCGGTCCAACCGCGAGGCAACCAAAGTTGGCGAGTGGACTACCGATGAGGTGGCCTACGACCAGTCTATTTCAGTCGACCAGGCTATCGTCTGGTGGAAAGGGAAGGACCCCGACTACGAGGCGGAATGTGAATGGACTTTCAAGTTCAGGGTGAATGGCGGGGATATTGATGAAAGCGTTGTTACCTGCAGCAGCAACGGCGACAACCTGGAGCGGGAGACCTGGAGCCTGGGCTGGTCCTACGGCTTGGTCAAGGGCGATAATTTTGGCTTTGAGGTCTGGTATGAAGGGTGGGAAGATGCAGACATTTATCATGATAATATCACTTACGATACCGGCTTCAAGGTGACGTCCACGCCGCTCTCGGTCTTCAAGGCGAGTATCAGCGGTAATACGGTCTCAGTCGAGTTTGCCGAGGCGTGGCCGGTCGACTGGAAGATTAACCTGAGGGGCAATTACGTCATGATGATGGGGATGGATGGTTACATGGCCGACAACAACAAGGCATCTGTTTCCCAGGGTACCGAGCACGAGATGGCCAACGGTACCGTCGCCACTGGCACGGTTATCACCTGGGATGGTGTAACCGGCAAGGACCTGAAGGTGATGCTGCACTACACCCAGTTTGACCACATGGCCAATGGCACCGACGATGGACCTGTGGTTACGCTTGGCATTGTCGCCGCGGGCGGTGGTCTCGATGGCGACGGTGAGGGATTCCTCGGCCTCCCGGGCTTCCCGCTACTGTTGGCGATTCCGGCTTTCGCTTTCGCAGCACGTCGCCGATAGTAACCTTATTAACGCTAGAGGGCTGGCGCCGCCCCTTGGCCCGAATCATCATCCCAGCCGTTGCTATGCTTTTCGCCGGAGCGCTGCTGCTGGCGCTTTCCGCTGGCGCGGAGGAGGGCGAACCGCTGGAGCCAGAACTAGCTATCAGCTTCAACATGAAAGATGACGACCTTACCCTGAGCCCCCAGAATAAACTCCCTGATGAGCCAGAGACTGTAAAGCGAGTGAACGCCCAATACGACGAGATTCTCACCATCCGAAGGGACCAACAGCCGGTCAATGTTGGCGAGTGGGCCTCCGACTCCGTGAAGTATTCGCGGGAAATCCTGATTGAGGAAGCAAATATCTGGTGGCAGGAGATTGACGAAGGATATGGAAATAATAACTGTGAGTGGGTATTCTACGTCAAGGTGAACGACGAAACCGTGCAGGAGAGCTCCCACGATTGCGGTCAACGATCGGACGAGGAGCCCTACCGTTCCAGCTACAGCCTCGGGACTAGCCTCACACTGGAGGAAAATGACGTCTTCAGCGTTGAGATAACCTACGAAGGGACCGAAGATGTCAACATCTACTACGACAATATCACTTACGACACCGGCTATACGGTGAAATCGAAGCCGCTCTCTTTCTACGGTGGTAGCGGCGGTGGTGGCAGTGTCGTCATCGAGTTTACCGAGGCGTGGCCGGTCGACTGGAATACCAACCTAAAGGGCGGCTACGTGATGCTGATGGGGATGGATGGCTACATGGGTGACAACACCCAGGCCTCGGTCTCGGAAGGAGCCGAGCACGAGATGACCAACGGCACCATCGCTACTGGCACGGTCATCACCTGGAACGGCGTGGTCGGTAACGAACTGAAGATTATGCTACACTACACCCAGTTTGACCACATGGGTGGCGGCGGCAACGGTACCAACGGCACCACGAACGACCCGTTAGTGACGCTCACCATCGTCACGACCGCTACTATCAGCGACGACAGCGGCTTCCTTGGCCTCCCGGGCTTCCCGCTGTTGTTAGCTGTGCCGGCGCTAGCTTTCGCAGCGCGTCGCTGCCGTTAATCCTCTTTCAGGATGCGGCGCTCAGTTCCATCATGCGTTTGATGGGCGCCGCGGCCGCCTCGATGACCGCGGGCGGCAGCTCGACCTCCCACTGCTGCAAATCGCCGCCGACGTCGATTGCCTCGAGCACCGGCAGGATTTTTTCGAGCGTGATGCGTGCCATATGGCTACAGCGCACCGAGCAGGCGGTCCAGAACTGCACCGTCGGGAATTCCTCCATCAGGTTCGAAGTCAACTCGCACTCGGAAGCGATGAACGCCCGCTCGAGACTGCCGGCGGCGACGCGCTGCGCGATGTCATTACGTATCTGGGTCGTGCTGCCGTAGAAGTCCGCCTCGCGCAGCACTTCGGGCCGGCACTCCCAGTGGACGTAGATGCGCCGGGTCGGGTGGCCTGGCGGGATTTCGAAGCCGTCGCGGACTGCCCGGATGTCGTCGAGTGAGAACTGCTCGTGCACCTCGCAGACGGCGCCGTGGCCGCCGTTGCCCTGCCCCGGATAGAGCACGCGCTTGCGCCCCTGCAATTCCGCCTCCAGATTCTGTGCGAAGTAGAGGTCGGGGACGAAAATCAGCTCGTCGCCCGGCAGCGCCATGGCGATGTGCGCCGCGTTGGCTGACGTGCAGCAGACGTCGCACTCCGCCTTCGCCTCGGCGTAGGAATTGACATAAATCATGACGGGGACGCCCGGGTGGGCTGCGCGTATCTGCCGCACCTCGGCCGCACCAAAATTGTCGGCGAGCGAACAGCCTGCTTCCCAGTCAGCGATCAGCACCCGCTTTTCAGGATTCAGGATTTTGGCGGTTTCAGCCATGAAGCGCACGCCGTTGAAGATAATGAACTCCGCCTCGGTTTCCGCTGCGGAGCGGCTCAGTCCGAGCGAGTCGCCCTGCTCCGCCCCCTCTGAAAGGCCGTAGACCAGCGGCTCCATGTAGTTGTGGCCCAGGATTACCACGCCGTGGCGCTGTTTCAGCTCTAGGATGCGGTGCACCGTCCCCGCATGCAGCTCGACTTCCGCCGGGGTGAGCGTCGGGTTTTCACGCGCCACAATAGCGGCCTTGACTTCGTCGAGCGTCAGCGTCATGGGTTTCAGATAGCGAACGATTCGCCGCAGCCGCAAGTCGCTTCCGCTTTGGGGTTCTGCAGCACCAGCCCCGAGCGGGTCAGCCCGCCCGTGAGCGGGTCGATATAGTCGAGCGTCACCTCTTCGAGCAACGCTGCCGAGCGGGGGTCGACGCTGACTATCGCGCCGTATGCCTCGACCACGGCATCGCCCTCCACCGGCTCGGGAGCCAGCTGCATGTCATACTGCATCCCGGAGCAGCCGCCGCCGATGACACGGACGCGCAGCCTCGGCTCGCCAACACCGGCGAGCCGCTGGATGTGGGCGGCCGCCTGCTCAGTAACAGTTATCATTATTCCCGCTCCATAACGGTTGGATATAAGGGTGCTGCCCCAGCCCTCGTGGGCGCAGATTTTATATAGGACTGATTTAGTGCAAATTGCTCTCGCAGGGAAGCGAACCCATGATGCGTATCAACAAGCTGACAGACTACGGTATCGTCATCGCCGTGCGCATCGCCCACGGCGAGCCGGGGCGGCTCCACACCGCGCGCGAGATCGCCGCCGCCACACGCGTCCCACAGCCAACGGTGACGCGACTGCTGAAGCAGCTGGCACGCAGCGGCATCCTAGCTTCAACGCGCGGCGCCAGCGGCGGCTACGCGCTGGCGGAGCCGCCCGAGGCCATCTCAGTCGCGCGAATGGTCGAGGCGCTGGAGGGACCGATTGCACTGACCGAATGCTCCGAAGCCATTTGCAACTGCGTGCTCGAAGAGGACTGTGCTGTCGAGGCGCCGTGGCAGACCATCTCGCTCGCCGTGCGGGGGGCGCTCGAATCGGTGACGCTGGCCGACATGGCGCGGCCGTCGCTCGCGCCGCCGCTAGTGGCGCTGGGGGGTGTGAAGGCGTGAACTCCGAGACTGAGACCGAGATGCTGCGCGAATACACCGAGCGCGATTACCAATACGGCTTTGTCACCGATGTCGAGACCGACTCGGTCCCGCCCGGGCTGAACGAGGAGGTCATCCGCTTCATCTCGGCGCGCAAACGCGAGCCGAAATGGTTGACCGAATGGCGACTCGAAGCCTACCGCCACTGGCTCACGATGGAGGAACCCCACTGGGCCAATATCAAATACGATCCCATCGACTACCAGGACATCATCTATTACTCCGCCCCGAAATCGAGCGCCGATGGCCCGAAGTCACTGGACGAGGTAGACCCGGAGCTGCTCGCAACCTACGAAAAGCTGGGCATCCCGCTCAACGAACACGAGAAACTGGCGGGCGTCGCGGTAGACGTGGTGTTCGACTCCGTGAGCGTCGCGACTACCTTCAAGGATCAGCTCGCGGCGCAGGGCATCATCTTCTGCTCGTTCAGCGAGGCGGTGCAGGAGCATCCCGAGCTGGTGCGCAAGTATCTCGGTTCGGTCGTGCCGCGCTCCGACAATTTCTTCGCAGCTCTGAACAGCGCGGTCTTCACCGACGGCTCGTTCGCCTACATTCCCAAGGGTGTAGAATGCCCAATGGACCTTTCGACCTACTTCCGCATCAACGCTGCCAAGACGGGGCAGTTCGAGCGCACGCTCATCATCGCCGACGAAGGCAGTTGCGTCAGCTATCTCGAAGGCTGCACCGCGCCGATGCGCGACGAAAACCAGCTCCACGCCGCCGTCGTCGAGCTTATCGCGCTCGACGACGCCAGTATAAAATATTCAACGGTGCAGAACTGGTATCCCGGTAACGAGGAGGGCGTCGGCGGCATCTTCAATTTCGTCACCAAGCGCGGCGCCTGCCGCGGCACCAATTCCCGGATTTCATGGACGCAGGTCGAAACCGGCTCGGCGATTACCTGGAAGTATCCGTCGTGCATCCTGCAAGGCGATAACTCCGTCGGCGAATTCTATTCAATTGCGCTCTCAGCCAAGCGACAGCAGGCCGATACCGGGACCAAGATGATCCACATCGGCCGCAACACCCGCTCGACCATCATCAGCAAGGGCATCTCAGCACAGCGGGGACAGAACTCCTATCGGGGGCAGGTGAAGATTCTCAAGAATGCGGACGGCGCGCGCAACTACTCACAGTGCGACTCACTGCTGATTGGTGACCAGTGCGGCGCGCACACCTTCCCGAACCTGGACATACAAAACAGCTCGGCGCATGTCGAGCACGAAGCTTCGACGTCCCGGATTGGCGAGGACCAGCTCTTCTACTGCCAGCAGCGCGGGCTCTCGCTGGAGGACAGCATCAACCTGATTGTCAACGGCTTCTGCAAGGAGGTCTTTCGCGAACTGCCAATGGAGTTCGCGGTCGAGGCACAGAAACTACTCGAAGTCTCGCTAGAGGGGAGCGTCGGCTGATGCTCGAAATCCGCGGCCTGAAAGCTGGCGTCAAGGACAAGACCATCCTGAAGGGGATTGACCTGACCGTCAACGCGGGCGAAGTGCACGCCATCATGGGCCCCAACGGCTCGGGCAAGAGCACACTGGCGCAGGTGATTGCAGGGCGCGAGCAGTTCGAGGTTAGCGCCGGCAGCGTAACCTACGACGGGCAGGACCTGCTCGAGCTCGCCCCGGAGGAACGTGCCTGCGCCGGCATCTTCCTCGCTTTCCAGTATCCAATCGAAATTCCCGGCGTCAGCAACACTTACTTTCTGCGCTCCGCGCTCAATTCGCAGCGCCGCGCACGCGGTGAGCAGGAGCTGGACGCGTTCGAGTTCTTGGACTTCATCCAGGACCGCATGGCGCTGCTTAACCTGCACGAGGAGCTGCTGAACCGGCCGGTCAACGAAGGCTTCTCGGGCGGCGAAAAGAAGCGGAATGAAATCTTCCAGATGGCAGTGCTCGAACCAAAACTCGCCGTACTTGACGAGACCGACTCCGGGCTGGATATTGACGCGTTGCGCGTCGTCGCTAGCGGCATAAACTCGCTGCGGCGAGACGACAACGCAACCATCGTGGTCACGCATTACCAGCGGCTGCTCAACTACGTCGTCCCCGACTTCGTCCACATCCTGGTTGACGGCCGCATCGTGCGCTCGGGCGACCGGCAACTGGCGCTCGACCTAGAAGAGCAGGGTTACGACCGCATCGCCGCACGGGCGGCATAGATGGACTGGGAAGCGCTACTCGCAACTGCCGACGGCCCGCCGGGACTGGCCGCGCTGCGCAAGGCGGCCGGCGCGCGCTTCCTGGAACGGGGGCTACCGTCGCCGCGCGACGATGGCTGGCGCTATACCGACACCCGCTTCTTTGCAAAGCAGGAACTTGAGCTGATGCGACCAGCAATCGAAATCGACGCGCCGGTGGGCGTGCGCGTGCGGCCGCTAGGCGAAGCGGTCGATGCGGCGCAGCCGTTTCTCGCCGACGAAGCCGAACAGGGGCATCCATTCCGGCTGCTCAACAGTGCGCTGCTGCGCGATGGACTGCTGATCGAGGTCGCGGACGGCGTAACGGTCGAGGGGCCACTGCATCTGACAATTACGACCGACCGGGGAATAGCGCTGCCGCGACTGCTGGTCGCGGTCGGCGAAAACGCACGGCTGACGCTGGTCGAACGCTACCGCGCCGGCGCGGGCGCCTGCCTGCCGGTGACGCAGCTCGCCGTGGGGGCCGGCAGTCGCGTCGAACACCTGCGGGTCCACTACGGCCGTGACGACGTGCACATCGGCTGTGTCGACGTGCGGCAGCAGCGCGACTCGCTCGTCACGAGCCACATACTGACTTTCGGCGGGCGGCTGGTGCGCAACGACCTTACATTCCACCTGCTCGGGAGCGGTGCCGAGGCGCGGCTGAACGGGCTCTACCTGGCCGACAGCGAACAGCACGTCGACAACCACACCACGGTCGAACACGCGGTGCCGCACTGCGACAGCCGCGAGACTTACCGCGGTATTCTCGGCGGCAAGGCGAGCGCGGTGTTCAACGGCCGTGTGCATGTCCATCCCAACGCGCAGCGCACCGACGCGCAGCAGTCGAACCAGAACCTGCTGCTGACCGACGACGCGATTATCCACACCAAGCCGGAGCTGGAAATCTACGCCGACGACGTCAAGTGCACCCACGGCGCGACCGTCGGCCAGCTCGACCGCGAGGCGCTATTCTACCTGCGGTCGCGAGGTCTGGCCCACGACGAGGCGCGACGGATGCTGGTCGATTCTTTCGCCGCCGAAATCGTGCGCCGCATCAGCGACGAGCGGCTGCGTGACGAGCTGACGCAGGCAGTCGTTGCGCGACTGCCGGGAATGTTGGCGGAGGCAGCGTGAGCGCAGCGCCACTCGACAGCGTGGCACTGCGCGCTGACTTCCCGGCGCTGCAGCAGGAAATCCACGGCAAGCCGCTGGTCTATCTCGACAACGCCGCGACGACGCACAAGCCCCAGGCAGTGCTCGACGCGCTCGACCAATTCCACCGCCGCGACAACTCCAACGTCCACCGCGGCGTCCACACGCTGAGCCAGCGCGCGACCGATTCCTACGAAGGCGCGCGCGCCAGGATTGCACAATTCCTGAGCGTCAAAACGGACGAAATAATCTTCGTGCGCGGCGCGACCGAGGGCATCAATCTCATCGCGAACGCCTTTCTGCGGCCGCGGCTGCAACCAGGCGACGAAGTACTCATCACGGCGATGGAGCACCACGCCAACATCGTCCCGTGGCAGCTGGCGTGCGACGCGACCGGAGCGCAGCTCCGCGTCGCGCCGATGTCGCAGGCGGGCGAGCTGCTGCTCGATGAGCTCGAACCGCTGCTGACCGACCGCACGAAACTGCTGGCGCTGACGCACGTCTCCAACGCGCTCGGCACGGTGAATCCCGTCGCGCAAATCGCCGAAATGGCGCACGCCCACGGAGTGCCGGTGCTGGTCGACGGTGCGCAGGCGGTGCAGCACCTGCCGGTCGACGTCGCGCAGCTCGGCGTCGACTTCTACACGCTCTCGGGCCACAAACTCTACGGCCCGACCGGAATCGGCGTGCTCTGGGCTCGCGCGGAGCACCTGGAGGCGATGCCCCCGTGGCAGGGGGGCGGCGACATGATTCGCTCCGTTACGTTCGAGAAGACCGAGTTCGCACCGCCACCACTGCGGTTCGAGGCAGGGACGCCGCACATTGCCGGCGCCATCGGGCTGGGCGCAGCGGTCGAATACCTGACGAAGATCGGGCTCAAGGCAATTGCCGCGCACGAGCGGGAGCTGCTGGCGGCCGCGACTGACGCGGTCGCGGCCATCGATGGCGTGCGGCTCATCGGCACCGCCGCGAAGAAGGCGAGCGTGCTCTCGTTCGTAGTCGAGGGGGTGCATCCGCACGACATCGGCACGGTACTCGACCGCAACGGTGTCGCGGTGCGCACCGGCCACCACTGCGCGCAGCCGGTGATGGCATTTTACGGAGTGCCAGCGACCGTGCGCGCTTCTTTTGGTTTATATAATTATCATGCAGAAATCGAACCGCTCTGCACGGCGCTGCGCGAGGCACAGGAGCTCTTCGCGTGAGCCTTGCGGAGCTGTACCAGGAGCTCATCCTGGACCACAATCGCAGCCCGCGTAACTGCGGCGCGCTGGAGGCGCCAACCCACTCGGCAACGGGGCACAATCCGCTCTGCGGCGACCAACTCACGCTCGAGCTGCGGCTCGCCGAGGGGAGGGTCGCCGAGGTTGCCTTTGAAGGCAGTGGCTGCGCCATTTCGACCGCGTCGGCGAGCCTGATGACTGACGCCGTGAAAGGGCTCGACGAGGGCGAGCTGGAAGCGCTGTTCGCGAAGTTCCACGCGCTCGCGACCGGCGACGGACCGCCAGCCGGGGAGATGGGCAAGCTTGGGGCCTTTGGCGGGATTCGCGACTACCCGACGCGGGTGAAGTGCGCCACGCTGGCGTGGCACACACTGCGAGCCGCGCTCCACGAGAAGCAGGGGGCAACGACTGAATGAGCAGCGCAAGTTCTAATACTGCCACAGGTAATCGCGGACTAGACATGGCCACCAGCTCCGAAGCCGCGCTCACAGCGGATAAAGTGCCGATTACCGTGACCGAGGCAGCCGCCGCCGAACTGCAGCGCTCGATGGAAGCGCAAGGCAAGTCTGACATGGCACTGCGTATCGCGGTCCTTCCGGGCGGTTGCGCCGGGATGCAGTACGGGCTGAGCCTGGATTCCGAGGAGCAGCCAGGCGATGAGGAATTCGAGTCGGGCGGCATCCGGCTGGTCGTCGGGCGACAGGACCTGCCGTTTATAGCAGGGATGCAGGTTGACTACGTCCAGTCAGTGAACGGCTCGGGCTTTAAGGTTGAGAACCCGAACGCCAATGAAAGCTGCGGCTGCGGGTCGAGTTTCTCCTGCTGATGACCTGGCGGGGGCGATAACCTGAAAGAAGTTGACGTGCGTGGATTACAATGCACACAGGCGGTAATGGCGCTGCTGCGCGCGCTGATGCCGCTGTCGGCGGGCGAGGAATTGCAGGTGCGCTGGGATGAAGATGACGCGAAGCGGGACATCCTGACGGTAATCCAGCGGCGCAAGTACACACTGGTTTCCGACAGCGAGGATGACGGGCGCAAGCTGCTCGTCGTGAGCAAGTAATAAAACCGGCCGCTGGGTGGCGCGGGGATGGCGAAGCCGTGCGAGGACGATGCATTGGCGGCAGCGCGGCTACCGACCCGCTTCGGTGAGTTCCGTATTCTCGCCTTTCCCGGTGAGACAACCAACCGCGAACATATCGCGCTGGCGCTGGGCGACATGGCGGGCGAAGTGGTGGTGCGCATCCACTCGGAATGCCTGACGGGCGACGTATTCCACTCCGACCGCTGCGACTGCGGCGAACAGCTCGACCTGGCGATGGAACGCATCGCCGAGGCGGGCAGCGGCATCATCATCTACCTGCGGCAGGAGGGGCGCGGCATCGGGCTGGTCAACAAGCTCCACGCCTACAACCTGCAAGATGAGGGGCTCGACACGGTCGAGGCTAACGAGGAGCTCGGCTTCAGCGGCGAGATGCGGCAGTACGGCGACGGCGTTGCCATACTGAAGTGCCTCGGCGTGAGCCGCGTGGCACTGCTGACCAACAACCCTGCCAAGGTTACTGCGCTGCGCGAAGCGGGCCTGACAGTGCGGCGCGAGCCGCACACTGTGACGCCGAAGGCGGAGAACCGCGACTACCTGCGCACGAAGGCAAGCAAGATGGGGCACCTACTGGACTAGGTCGGGCGGGCGCGGCTGCGATTTTCAGGCCGGCCGCCAATCGTCATTACCCAGAGCATGAAGAGCGCCATGATGAGTGCATACTGACCGGTCTGCCACCAGAAATAGTGCACCTTGTCCCAGGTTGCGAAGCCGTACTGCATGATGAGTGGGTAGGCAGTGATGATGCGCAGCGCGTTTTCGAAGAAGATGAAGATGGCAGCATACGCGGCCCAGCGCACGCGCACCATTGGCTGCACGCCACGGAAGCAAAGAATCAGCAGTCCGAGAAAGAGGGTTTCGTGCAGGCCGGTGCAGGCGCTCACGATTTCCAGGTCAATCATGTCGTCGTAGAGCAGCAGCGTCCCATTGCTGCCGCCAATCAATACCGCGACGCCGAACGCGCTCTCGACCGCCCAGACGAACCACGTCAAGAAGCGCTGGTAAAGCAGCAGCGAGTTTTCGGCGCTTGTCATGTGCTGGAACAGCAGGTCGGCCGGCAGCACCACCACCATCACCAGCGCGAAGTTGAACGCGACACCGACGATAGTGCGGTCGCCTCTCTTCTCGGCGCCAAACTGCGCGCAGAGCCACTCCTCGGCGCGATCGAGCTCGTGGCCCGCGACCCCGCTGATGCGCTCGAGCAGCGCCTGCGGGGTGGTCGCCGTGCGGGGGTTGCCGAACGCCAGCCAGCCGGCGCCCGCTGCGCCAGCGAGTGAGACCAGCGCCGCGCTTCCGCCGTGGTAGAGCGCGAAGCCGAGCAGCGCCAACATGGTGGCAGCGAGGAGCGCCTGCATCTGCTCGCGGCGGTTCAATGGCTGCACGCGCCCCCTGCGTTCATTGGGGACATTAAAGCTGCTGTCGCCGGAACTTGTGCGCCGCCGCCAGCGCTTCGCGCGTCCCGGCGTGCGTCGCGCGCTCGAGCGCTGCGTCCCACGCCAGCCACGCCGAGGCGGTGTGCTCGTCGCTCAGCTGCACGTCACCTGATGGGGACTCGGCGAGGAAAAAGAGCACGCGCTTTGGAATCTCCGTACCGTCACGCGCCTTAAGGTAACTAATTTCGTGGCGGAAGCCGTCGATAATTCGCACCCCCGTCAAGCCAGTCTCCTCCACCAGCTCGCGGTGCGCCGCCTCGATTTCGGTTTCGCCCGGCTCGACGCGCCCCTTGGGCGGTGCCCAGTGGCCTTCCGCATGGTGCAGCAACAATGTGCGGTCGCCGCGCAGCAGGATGAAGCCGCAAGCGAACTCGCTGGTTTCCGTGTCGTGGCCCATCGCAGCTAGCTGCGCGTCCGGGACGCCTACTCGTCGTCGCGCTTCACCCGTGACAGCGTTATCGCGACGAAGGCGAGCGCAAGCAGCGAGAAGGCAGACTCGAAGCCGGGGACGAAGACGCCGCGCACCCAGAGGGTCGAGGTTACCGAGCGTGCCTCGGTCTCGCCCGCGAGCGTGGTCGAGGCCTTCATGATGACAGTATGGTATTCATTGAACCAGCCGATGACGGTGCCACGCGGGGTCTGGAGGGAAATCATGACCACCAGCTCGCCCTGACTGTCAATCTCAATCTGCGGTTGCGAAAGTGCGACGATGAAACCGGCTTCCTCCAGATCTTCCTGGTTAAGCACCTCGACCAGGATGGTATCGACGTAGTTGCCGTGGTTGATGACGGTGAAGGAGATGGGGAACTGCTTGCCGGGGCCGACCCTCTGGAAAGGCTGGTCGGCGCGAATCGAGAGCCGTGCATACTGCTCGATACTGACGGTAAAGCCGCCATTCTTGTTCACCTGTCCCTGCTGGGTGTTCGACTCACGGCCGCTTGCCAGCGCCGTAACCTGCACAATCTTGTAGTTGGAACGGGTCGCTGCAACAGCGCAGACCGGGACCGTAATACTGGCGCCCGCAGAGAGCGTTACAGAAACAGCACCGGGAGAAATCGTGACTCCGCCGCCGCTCATGGAGATGTCAACGTCGATGTTGGCGGTTCCCTCGTTGGAAATCAGGAGCTCGAGACAGGCGACGCCTGAAGCACCGGGGCGCACATCGACTTGGATATTCGCTGCGGAGAAGCTGATAGAGTATGCTACGACCGCCGTCTGTGCCTCCGCCTGCGGAGCAATGAGGAAGAGCGCGCTTCCCAGCATGATTGCGGCCATGAGCAGTGCACGGGTGGGTGTCGACATATTTGGTCTCCGTCGGGGCTGTGCTATCTAGATATATAGCATTTGCCTGCCGGCGCACGAAGGCTGCGCCATAAAAAGACTATCGTTTTTATTCACTCAATTTTTAACTTCGCCGCCAACTGCTCATTCGTCGGCTCGACCAGCACGCTGCCGTCGTCGAACTCGAGTACCGGCACGCGCTGGAAGCCGTCGTTGAGCGCGACCGCGCGGTCGCGCAGCGCGTCGTTGCCCTCGATGTCGAGGTACTCATAGGCGATGCCGGCCGAGTCGAGCCACGCTTTCGCGCGATGGCAGTCACCGCACCACGCGGTGCCGTACATGCGCAGGGTCATGGCGCGGCAGCTGGGGCGCGGCTAAACCTGTTCCGCCCAGTCGTCGGGGCAGCTGCATACCAAATTACGGTCGCCCCACGGCTGGTCGACACGGCCGACCGGCGGCCAGTACTTGTGGTCGCGCAACCACGCGGCGGGGAAGGCACCCTGCGTGCGCGGGTAGACGCGGTCCCACTCGTCGGCGGTCGCGGCGGCGGCGGTGTGCGGCGCATGGCGCAGCGGGCTCGCGGCGGCCGCCAGACTGCCGTCGGCGACCGCCGCGATTTCGGCGCGAATCGCGAGCATCGCGTCGCAAAAGCGGTCCAGCTCGGCGCGCGACTCGGACTCAGTCGGCTCGACCATCAGCGTCCCCGGCACCGGGAAACTCATCGTCGGCGCGTGGTAGCCATAATCAATCAGCCGCTTGGCGACGTCGTCGACGGTCAGCCCCGCGTCGGCCAGCATCTGCCGCGTGTCGAGGATGCACTCATGCGCGACGCGGCCGGTGGCGCCGGTGTAAAGGACGGGGTAGGCGTCGCCGAGCCGCTGCGCGACGTAGTTGGCGTTGAGGATGGCAACCTGCGTCGCTTCGCGCAGCCCGGCAGCGCCCATCATCGCGATGTAGGCCCACGTTATCGGCAGGATTAGCGGGCTGCCGAAGTTGGCGGCCGAGACGGCACCGCCGGCGCCGTCTTCCGCAAGCGGGTCGCCCGGCAGGAACGGCGCGAGATGGGCGGCGACACCGATGGGTCCCATGCCGGGGCCGCCGCCGCCGTGCGGGATGCAGAATGTCTTGTGCAGATTGAGGTGGCAGACGTCGGCGCCGAACTCGGCCGGCCGGCAGAGGCCGACCATCGCGTTGAAGTTGGCGCCATCGAGATAGACCTGCCCGCCCGCGGCGTGGACGACGTCACATACTTCGCGGATGTGCGCTTCAAAGACGCCGTGCGTCGAAGGGTAGGTGACCATCAGCGCCGCCAAGGCCTTACCGCACTCGACTGCCTTCGCGCGGAGGTCGGCGAGGTCGATGTTGCCGTCGGCGTCGCACGCGACCGGAACAATGCGCATGCCAGCCATCACCGCCGAGGCGGGGTTGGTGCCGTGCGCGCTGGCGGGAATCAGGCAGGCGTCGCGTTCCCCTTCGCCGCGCGATGCGTGGTAAGCGCGAATCGCGAGCATCCCCGCCAGTTCGCCCTGCGAGCCGGCGTTGGGCTGGAGCGAGATGGCGGCGAAGCCGGTCATTTCGCAGAACCATGCTTCGAGGTCGGAAATCAGCCGGTGGTAGCCGGCCGCCTGCTCCGCCGGCGCGAAGGGGTGAAGGTCGGCGAAGCCGGGCCACGATATCGGCTCCATCTCGGCCGCTGCGTTGAGTTTCATGGTGCACGAGCCGAGCGGAATCATGCTGGTGTTCAGCGCGAGGTCCTTCGTCTCGAGCCGGTGCAGGTAGCGCATGAACTCGGTCTCGCTGTGGTAGGCGTTGAAGACTGGATGCTTAAGGAACGGTGATTCGCGTCGCAGCGCGGCCGGTAACTCGTCGCCTGGCGGGGACGTCATTTTCGCGCCAAAGACCACCAGCAGCTCCGTCAGCTCGGCTACGCCGACGGTCTCGTCGAGCGCGATACCGACGTCACCGTCGCCGAGGTCGCGCAGGTTGATGCCGCGCTTTGCGGCGCGTTCGAGCGCGCCGGGGGCAGTGACACGCAATGTATCGAAGTAGTGGTCGTGCGCGACCGGAACGCCAGCCGCGCGCAGCGAAGCCGCAAGCGTCCCCGTAAGGCAATGCACCCGCTCCGCGATAGCGCGCAACTTGCGGGGGCCGTGGTAGACTGCGTACATCGCCGCGGTGACCGCGAGCAGGACTTGCGCGGTGCAGATGTTGCTCGTCGCGCGGTCACGCCGGATGTGTTGTTCGCGCGTCTGCAGCGCCAGCCGCAGTGCGGGCGCGCCATGCGCGTCGCGCGAAACGCCGACGAGCCGGCCCGGCAGCTGCCGCTTGAGAGCGTCACGCGTCGCGAAGAACGCCGCGTGCGGGCCGCCGTAGCCCAGCGGCACGCCGAAGCGCTGCGACGAGCCGACGACAATATCGGCGTCCCATTCGCCGGGCGGCTTGAGCAGGCAGAGCGCCAGCAGGTCGGTCGCGACAACCGCCAGCGCACCCGCCTTGTGCGCCGCGGCGACCACGCCCGCGTAGTCGCAGACCGCACCGTCGGTGGCAGGATACTGCAGCAGCACGCCGAACACGTCGTCGTTGAACTCCATCTCCGCCGGCGGGGCGACGACAATACGCCAGCCGAGCGGCGCAGCGCGGGTTCGCACGACCGCGATGGTCTGCGGATGGCAGTCGGCGGCGACGACGAAGGTGCTGCAGCCGCCGCGCGCGGCGTTGCACGCCATCGCCATCGCTTCGGCGGCAGCGGTCGCTTCGTCGAGCAGCGAGGCGTTGGCGATTTCCATCGCCGTCAGGTCGCAGACCATGGTCTGGAAGTTGAGCAGCGCTTCTAGGCGGCCTTGTGCGATTTCCGGCTGGTAGGGCGTATACGCGGTATACCAGCCCGGGTTCTCGAGCAGGTTGCGCCGCAGCGCGGGAGGCGTGACTGTGCCATAGTAGCCCATCCCGAGGTAGCTGCGCGCGACTACGTTGCGCCCCGCGAGCTCGCGCAGCGCTGCCAGCGCCGCCGCTTCTGAAAGCGGCGGCGGCAGCGCAAGCGTCCCCGCCAAGCGAATGTCGGCCGGCACGACTGCGTCGGCCAACTCGTCGAGGCTCGCGCAGCCCAACTCGGCAAGCATCTCGGGGATGTCGGCTGGCGCCGGCCCGATGTGCCGGCGCACGAAGGTGTCAGGATGCTCGAGTGGGACGCCCATGCAGAAACAGCGGCGGCACGCTGGCCGGAGTTATGAACGTTGCCCAGTCCTGTAGAATTGCTGTAGACTGCCTTTCTTGCTTACCGGGTCTTTTCCAAATCCAGGAACAGAATTATGAGGAAGATAGCATAGATAGTTTCCACTGTCCTCCGTAAGGCATCTGCCAGCGCCGAGGTGGCGTTGTAGACCATTTCGCCCTCGGCACCCTGCACTATGAAACCCGAAATGAGGTCCCATATTACACCAAATACAACATCAATTAGAATGAAGAGGGCAATCCAGTAAAGCAGTATCCTCAGGAAGTTGCCCGAAACGAGCCTGTAACTGTAAGAGAATGCGCCGAAGGTATGCTGGTCCCGCAGCACCACCGCCATGGCCCAGAAACCCCAATAGACCATAATGATTATGCCTGGAATTAGCAGTAGTATCCACCCAATACCATCGATTATCAGGAAGAGGATGCCCGTTATGGCGTAGAAAGGCAGGAGACTTACTCCAGTCGAGAAAGCGTCTGCCAGCGAAACTGGCGTGCCCGACAGCTGGTCGGTAACAGCCTTAATCAAAGCAATTTCGGCGATTCCTCCCATAATCAACGCGACTATGCCTATCAGCAAGCCACCCAGAACATCATTAATTATGTCGTCCAAGTATTCATTGTCAGTAGCAAGGCCCAGTATCCCGACAAGGTCAGGGATGTAATCCTGCAGGAATGGCAGGACAATGTTGACTACGAAGAAAACCGGGAAGATTATGCTGGCAATCATCACGAAGTTGCTGCCGAAAAACCTGAATGTTTCACTAAATAGTTCCACGAATCCTTTTTGCTGGACCGGGGCTGCGGCCGCTTCGCCTTCCATCATGCAACTCACTCCAAATTTCCCTATTTAACGCGGCCCGGCCCCCTTCAATTCCACCGCGTGCTCTAAATCTCCCCTTGGGATGAGAGCTTCCGTGCAGTCAAACGCTGTGCGGCTTTTCACTCCGCGCGAGGCGAACGCGATGCTGCCGGTCCTGCGGCCGTTGCTGGTCGCGCTGGCCGACAAATGCGCCGAGCGCGAGCAGCTCGAGGAGCTGCTGATTGAGGCCGAGCAAGACTCGGGCAAGGGGCCGGCGCGCGACCGCATCGAGCTGGAGGTGCGGCTCGACGCCAACCTAGCGGAGCGCAAGCGGCTCTTCGAGGCGCTGGCACGGCACGGCATCGAGGTGAAGGACCCGGTGCTGGGGCTTATCGACTTCCACGCGCAGCGCGGGGCGGAGCTGGTCTATCTCTGTTACCGGCTGAGCGAGTCCGCCGTAACGCACTGGCACCCGCTCGACGACGGCTTCAGTGGCCGCCAGCCACTCGAGAGCGAACCCGAGATATTGCGCACTTAACCACCTTCCCAGCGCGCGAACAGGTCCGCATCGAGGCCGAGCAGGTCGAGCACCCGGCCGGCGATGAAATTGACGTTGTCGTCAAGGCTCTGCGGGCGATTGTAGAACGCCGGTGCGGCGGGCGCGATAATCGCGCCCGCCGTCGAGAGCCGCAGCATGTTCTCGATGTGGATGTGGCTGAATGGCGTCTCGCGCGGCACGAGGATTAGCGGCCGCCGCTCCTTGAGCATCACCGCGCCGGCGCGCGTCAACAGGTTGTCGTTGACCCCCGCAGCGAGCTTGCCGAGCGTGTCCATCGAGCAGGGGACGATGACCATTGCCCGCGCGCGGAACGAGCCGGAGGCGATGGAGGCGGCTACATCGTTGTTGGGGTGCACCACGTCGGCCAGCGCTTCGACGTCAGCCCAGTCGCCATCGCACTCGTACTGGTGCACCAGCTGCGCCGAGTCGGTCGCGACGAAGTGGGTCTCGACTGGCTGCTCCCGCAGCGCTTCGAGCAGCCTCACCCCGTAGGCGATGCCGGAGGCGCCACTCATGCCGACCACGATGCGGTCCATTCCGGCCGGGAAGCGCTCGCGGGCTTAAGGCTTCAGGCGTCGGAGGGTAGCGCGCCTAAGCAGTGCCTTCGCGCCACGCCTGCATCTCGGGCGACTCGTTTTTCCAGCCGAGGTGCTTCTGCACCTGCTTGCCGGCGCCGTCGAGGTCGGGCATCTCACCAGTGCGGGCGAACTCGTAGAGCGCCGCGACCACCACCACTTCGGCGGTGTTGGTCCAGAGGATGGCGAGCAGCATCAGCACGACGATGGCGATGATGCCGGGCAGCACGAGGCCGAGCAGTATCAGCGGGATGCCGACCGCGAACGCGACCAGCACCAGCAGGAAGCCGATGAGGCCGACGCCGAGGCCGCTGGTGATGTTCTCGCCCCACGTCTTCGTGAAGAGCGACTTGCTCGAATTGAACGCGTCGCGGACGCCCTTGTCTTCGAGCACAATCATGGGGATGATGAAGAAGGTGGTAATCCACCACGCCGTCTCGAGGATGAAAGCGAAGATGGCGCCCGCAATTCGCAGCGCAGGAATCTTCGAGTTGGCGGCCGCGTCGCGGATGAGCCGCATCAGGATTCCAAAGATGCCGGTTATCAGGCCCCACGCCACGATGGTCGGCAGGTGCCGCATCGCGGCCGAGATGCCAGTCATGAAGCGCGGGTCGCCGCCGGTGAGCCGCATATGCGCACTGTAGGTGATGGCGCAGTTCCAGAAGACGACGAAGGTCGCACCGATTGTATAGGTGAAGAAAATCCAGGCGAAGTAGGGGCCTGTCACCATGGTTTCGCCCGTCTCCGGGTCGGTGGTCATGGCCCAGTCAAACATCGGCATTTCCATTTCGTAGCCGATGCCCGGCAACGCACCGGCGAAGACAGTCAGCCCGACCATGATGCTCGAGAAGAGCATGTAGACCAGCAGCTCCGGGTCGCGCCAGACAACGCCGAAGCTGAGCTTGCTGATGGCCCAGCCGCGGGCGATGGTGTCGAAGAAGCCCATGCGGGCGCCTGTCGCATACTATTCATAAAGCTGGCGGCCCGCCGCCAGCCGTAAATCCCGCAACCGTTGCCACCCCGATGGAGTTCACCGCCCCGGGCAAGGTCATCCTGTTCGGCGAGCACGCGGTAGTCTACGGCCAGCCCGCCATCGCGGTGCCGCTATCGGGGTTGCGCGCGCGGGCGTGGGTCGAGCCGACGCGCGACGGGGCGGGACTGGTAATCCACGCGCGTGACCTTGGCCAGCGACTGACGCTGGGCGGCGACCCGGCGCACCAGTTCTCGGTCGCGGCACAGGCGGTGCTGGCGCGCACTGGCGCCCCGGAGCCGAACGTGACGGTCAATCTCGAATCGGCCATCCCATCGGCGGCCGGCATGGGCAGCAGCGCCGCCACTTCGACCGCCGTCTGCCGCGCGCTGGCGGCGCATCTCGGCGCGGAGCTGTCGGCGAACGCCGTCTCGAATATCGTCTTCCAGGCCGAGCGGGTGGTCCACGGCACCCCCAGCGGCATCGACAACACCGTCGTCGCCCACGAGGAGCCGGTCTGGTTTACCAGCGGCAAGCCGCCGCGGCCGTTCCGGTCGCCAGCGCGCTGCCATCTCGTGCTCGGGAACACCGGCATCACCGCATCGACAGGCGAGCTGGTCGCCGGCGTCTGCAAGCGCCACGACGCCAACCCGCGGCTCTACGACGGCTACTTCGCCGCTATCGGCGCGCTCGCCAGGAACGCGCGCGCCGCGCTCAAGGAGGGCGAACTGGCGCGGGTGGGCGAGCTGATGGACGATAACCACGAGCTGCTCAACAGCATCGGAGTTGGCCATCCCGTGCTCGACAAGCTGGTCGCCATCGCGCGCGACGCCGGGGCGCTCGGCGCGAAGCTGACCGGCAAGGGTGGCGGCGGCAACATGGTCGCGCTCACCGAAGGGGCAGACGGGCAGGCGGCGGTCGCACAGGCGCTGACCGAAGCCGGTTATACGGCATACGAGACTGCCTTCGGTGGAGCGACATGAACCTGCGCGAATTCGTTGACCTGCTCGCCGAGTCAGGGCGACTGCGGACCATCTCGCGCGAGGTGAGCCCCGAATACGAAGTAGCGGCACTGATGGCGCAGGCGGGCGACACCCCGCTGCTTTTCACAAACGTCGCCGGCAGCCGGATGCCCGTGGTCACGAACATATGCGCTTCGCGCGAGCTGGTCGCGCTCGGGCTCGGCTGTGCCGAGTCGGAAATCATGCAGCGTATCGCCACCGCAGGCGACGCGCAGGCGGAAGTCCCGCGCGCCGAGACGACGGGCTACCACGAGGTCGAGCCGACGCTCGCGGGGCTTCCCATCCTGACGCACCAGAAGTTCGACGGCGGCCCCTACATCGCGTCCGCGATTGCCGCCGCCCACGACGGGGAGCACGGGCTGAACCTGAGCTACCACCGCGGGATGAAACTGGACGACCGGCGGCTGGTGCTGCGCATCCTGCCGCGCAATCTCGAGGCTTACCGGCAGCGCGGGCTCAAGGAATTCGCGTTCTGCAACGGCGTCAGCGTGCCGGTGCTGCTGGGCGCTGCGACCAGCTTCGGCATCGACGTCAGCGAAATGGCCATCGCCAACGCGCTCGGCGCGGCGCCGCTCATCGAGGTGGGTGGCCACACGGTGCCACAGTCGGAGCTGGTGATGGTGTGCGAATTCACGGGAGAGATGGCCGACGAAGGGCCGTTTCTCGACCTGACGGAAACGCGCGACATCGTCCGCAGCCAGCCGGTCGTGCGACTGAAGCGGCTCTTCCTGCGCGACGACTCGATATTCCACGCGCTGCTCCCGGGCGGCCCGGAGCACAAGGTGCTGATGGGGATGCCGCGCGAGCCGACCATCTTCCACGCCGTCTCGCAAGTAACGGATTGCGTCGACGTCCACATCACCCCCGGCGGCTCGTCGTGGCTGCATGCCATCGTCTCCATCCGGCCCCGCACGGCGGGCGACGGCCGCAAGGCCATCGAGGCGGCGTTCGCCGGCCACGCATCGCTGAAGCACGTCTGGGTCGTCAACGACGACGTCGACGTCCGCGACCGCGACATGGTCGAGTGGGCCTTCGCAACCCGCTTCCAGGGCGACCGCGACACGGTCGCGTTCCAGTCAAAAGGCTCGAGCCTTGACCCGTCGGCGTGCGTCGAGACGCGCGAGACCTGCAAGCAGGGGTTCGACTGCACCATCCCCAACGACCGCGACGCGGCGCACTTCGCGCGCACCCCGCCGGCGATGGACGTAAAGCTCGAAGATTACCTTGACTGACGCCCCCAATCCCTTAACCCCAGTCCAGCCTGCGCGAGCGTGAAGCTCACCCCCGACCAGCAGGCGATGCTCACCGGCGACCGCGGCGCGGCGAAGCAGATGGCGATGCGGTTGCTGGTCGACCTGGGCACCGCCGCCGGGGCTCCGCGGCTGGTGCCGGTGGTGGCGGCGCACGTCTCGGGCGTCTCGCCGCTTACCGGCGGGCACGGGCTGATTACCTTTCTGGAACGGCTCGGTGACGACGCGCGGGTGGTGGTCGAGACGACGCTCAACTCGGCCGGCTGCGACAGCCGCTGCTGGCGCGAGATGGGCGCGACCGCCGACTACGTCGCGCGGCAGAAGCGCATCCTTGATGCGTATGCCCAGCTGGGAGTGCGGCTGACGCTCTCCTGCACACCCTACGAAACGACCGCCGCACCGCTCCCCGACGGGGTCGGCGCGTGGGCCGAGTCGAACGCGGTCTGCTACGCCAACTCGTATACGGGTTTGCGGACCAACCGCGATTCCGGGCTGTCGGCGCTCGCGGCGGCCATCTGCGGCTGCACGCCCGATTACGGGCTGCTGCGTGACGAACACCGCGCGGCGAACCTGCTGGTCGAGGTTGAGTGCGAACTGGCGGAGCCGGTCGACTTTTCGGTGCTGGGCGACTGGGTCGGCAAGCAACTCTCCCCGGGGCTGACGCTGCCGTGGGGGCCGGTGCCGCACTTCCGCGGCGTCGGCACCGCAAGCCACGAATCGCGCAAGGCGCTCTCAGCGGCGGCGGCCAACTACGGCTGCGCGCTGCTCTATCTCGACGAGCCACCCGCGGCCGACTACCGGGCGACGCTACGCTTCACCGCCGCGGAACTGGCAGCGCGCTACGCGGAGCTGGCACCGCGCCACCGCGTCGACCTGGTCGTCATCGGCTGCCCGCAGGCGTCGCCCGGTGAGGTACGCGTGGCGGCGGAGCTGGTACGTGGGCGCACGCTCCCGGCGGGGCGACTCTGGGTCTTCACCGCTGCGCGCCACTGGGACGCACTGCGCGACGAGGTCGCCGCAATTGAGGCGGCGGGCGGGATGGTGTTGCGCGACACCTGCCCCGAGGTGGTGCATTACGACCGCGCCTGCGTCAACCACATCCTGACCAACTCGCTGAAGGCGGAGCATTATCTCCAGTCGGGGCTGAACAACATGCCGACTTCGGTCGCGCCGCTCGCCGATTGCATCGCGCACGCCGCTGACTCGGCGCTGGCTGGCGATGGCCGTGCAAGTGCCTCGAGCGGTGCGCCGCCGCACGCGGCGGCGCACCGCTCGGCCAAGGCGCCGCAAGCGGGCGAGCTTTCGCTGGCCGGCAGCGGCATCGAGTCGCAGGACGCATGGGTGATCGAGGGCGAGGCACTCGTCACCGACGTGCCGCTCACATTCCTAGGCTTCGTCAATCGCCGCACCGGCGTGGTCGAAGAGCCGGGGCACCCACTCGACGGGCAAAGCATTGCTGGCCGGGTGCTGGTCTTCCCGCGCGGCAGCGGCTCGAGCGTCGCGCCCTACGTGCTGCTCGGCTTGCTCTACCGCGACCGCGGCCCGCTAGCGGTCGTGAATACCGCGCTCGACCAGCAGACGCTCCCCGCCTGCTCACTGCTTGGCGTGCCGTACGCGCACTCATTCAACGCCGATCCCTGTCTCGCGCTCAACAGCGGCGACCGTGTGCGGCTGGAATTGCGCGACGGTACCGTGGCGCTGGAAGTGCTCGCGCGCGGGCTCAAGGCTTAATCCCGCCGCGGCTTTGGCCAGCGCATGGGGCAGACAACGCTCGACGGGAGCGCGCGTGACGACGACGCGGCCGAAGCGGCGGTCGCGGAAGCTCCAGCGGCTGCTCCCGAAGAGCCGCAGCCGGCTGCGGAAGCGGAGCCGCACGCGCCGCGCAAGAAGCCGAAGCGCACGCGGGCGCATGAGCTAGCGGAGGAGCAGCGCGACATTCCCATCTCGGAGTTCTTCGAGCAGAACCGCCACATCCTCGGCTTCGACAACCCGACCCACTCGCTCATCACCGCCGTAAAGGAGGCAGTCGACAACGCGCTCGACGCGTGCGAGCAGGCCTCCATCCTGCCCGAGGTGCACGTCGCGCTCGAGTCGCTCGGGCACGACGAGCTGCGCATCAGCGTCGAGGACAACGGCCCCGGCATCCTGAAGGAGCAGATTCCGATGGTTTTCGGCCGGCTGCTCTACGGCTCGCGTTTCGGCAGCGGCAAGCAGTCGCGCGGCCAGCAGGGCATCGGCATTTCTGCGGCAATCATGTATGGCCAGCTGACGACCGGCCGGCCGGCGGAAATCACATCGCGCATCTCGATTGACCACCTCGCCGAGAAAGTGATACTCAAGCTCGACTCGCGCAACAATTGCGGCATCATCGACCGCAGCGAGCAGCTGGTGTGGCGACTGCCGCCCGACGAGGAGGGACTGCAGGCCGAGAAGGAGCACGGCACCCGCGTCGTCTTCAGCCTCAAGGGCAGGTATCAGACGGGGCGCCAATCGGTGCGCGAATACTTGCGCACGACCTCGATTGTCAACCCGCACGCCACTATCAGCTTCACCGACCCCGCCGGCGAGGTGATGCGCTTCGACCGCGCCTCGGACGAGCTGCCACAGCTACCGCAGGAGGGCATCAAGCCGCACCCGCACGGCGTCGAGCTGGGGCAACTGCTGCGGATGGCACACCAAGCCAGCCAGCACCAGCTGGGGCTCTTCCTGCAGCAGGAATTTTCGTCGATGGGCAAGCGCACCATCGAGAACGTGCTCGCGCGGGCAGCGCTCGACCCCGTCGTGCGGCCGCAGGACATCACGCGTGCCGAGGCGCTAGCGCTGCGTGAGGCGTTTCAGACGACCTCCATCCGCTCGCCCACCAGCAAAGTGCTCGTGCCAATCGGCCCGCAGCTCATCAAGCTCGGCCTCAAGCAGGTGCTGGAAGAGCTGCGGCCCGACTACTACACCACTCCGGTCAGCCGCGCGCCGGCGGTCTTCGCGGGCACGCCGTTCCTAGTCGAGGTCGGGATGGTTTTCGGCGGCAATCTACCGCGCGACGAACCGGTGCAAATCCTGCGCTTTGCGAACCGCGTGCCGCTGCTCTACCAGGCGGGCGGCTGCGCCATCACCAAGGCGGTGCAGGGCATCAACTGGCGTAACTACGGCCTCGACCAGCGCGGCGGCAAAGGGACCCCGAATGGCCCCGCACTAATCCTGGTGCATGTCGCCGCGACCAACATTCCCTTTACGTCGGAGGCGAAAGAGGCGGTCGCCGACATCCCCGAAATCGGGCGTGAAATCAAGCTGGCGCTGCGCGCTAACGCAAAGACGCTGGCGCGGCACCTGAAAAAGCAGAAGAAGCGCGCCAAGCTGGGCGAGAAGTTCGAGCTGGTACAGAAAGTGCTGCCGGCGATGGCCGAGCGCGCGGCGCGCGTCGTCGGCGAACCGGTGCCGAACCTCGACAAGGTGGTGGCGCGCATTATGGACGTAGTCTGGATTGAGGAAGAAATCGAATTCTCCGACAAGGGCATCGAAATCGCCGTGCGGGTCACCAACTACCGGCTGCGCTCGGCCAACTTCAAGCTGCGGGTGGAAGTCCCGGACCACGAAATCCGCGACGCCGAGCCGCGGCCGGGCCGCCGCGAGGGAGGGCAGGTCATCTGGTCGGTCGGGCTACCGACGACCGAATCGATCACCTACCGCTTCCGCATCCCCGACGGCAGCCGCCGCAGCTTCGACGGCCTCGAGCTGTGGGTCGAAGGCATTGACTCATCGCACGTTATCGGCGCCGAGCCGTGGACCGGCGTCGCCGCCGCGTGAGCGAGCATCTGCGCACCCGCCGCGGGCGACTACAGACGCGTGGCGCGACCGGCTGGCGCGACTGGAATCCGTATCGCAGCAAGCTGGCGGCGTGGCTGCGTGCCAGTGGCCGCGAGTGGCCACTGGCGCCCGACGCACGCGTGCTCTATCTCGGCGCCGCCGAAGGAACGACCGTCGCGCACGTCGGCGACCTCTGCCCCCAAGGCAGGGTCACCGCGGTCGAAATCTCGCCGACCGCGATGGCCGAGCTGCTGCCGGTGGCGGAGCGCTACCGCAACCTGCTGCCGGTACTGGCCGACGCCCACTTCCCCGCGCGGTATGCGCCGCAAGCCAAAGGCTGCGACTTCCTCTACCAAGACGTCGCGCAGCGCGACCAGCTTGCCATCTTCCGCCGTAACTGGGACACATACCGCCCGCGGCAGGGGCTACTGATGCTCAAGGCGCCCGGAATCCGCGGCGGCGCCCCACAGGCAGTGCTCGACGAAGCGGAGACGGAGCTGCGCGCTGCGTTCGCAACGGTTGAGCGCAGCGACATCTCGCGCTGGGCGAAGGGGCACGCGGCGTTCTGGGTTGAGGGTTAGCGACTCATCGCGTTGATTTCGCCGTAGCGGAAGCAATCCACGACGTGCTGCTCTCTGACAGGTCCGGCCGTTAGAGCAAACCTCCCTCTCCGGGGGCATGGAGTCACCGGCGAAAATTGGACTTGCGACCTGCGCCGCCGGCGGGCGCCGACGGCGGGCTCGCGATCATAAGATTGTTCAATTCCTGAAACATGGGGCATGGAGCCACCGGCGAGAATTGAACTCGCGACCTGCGCATTACCAATGCGCCGCTATACCCCTAAGCCACGGTGGCCCGGCGGCGCGACAGTCCTGCAGTAATTAGGTTTTGGCTCCGCCGGAAGTCTATTACACCCTTCACTGCTGCCCCGGCGAATAATGTTTCCCGAACCATGGTAAAGTACGTAAAGGAAAGGAAAAGCAAGGCCGAAGTGCTGGCCGATTTCGAACCGCTCATCAGAGAATGGTTCGGCGGCCGCTTCGCCGACCTGACGCCGCCGCAGGCAATGGCGGTGCCGCTGATTCACGCCGGGAAGAACGTGCTGGTCTCCTCTCCCACCGGCTCGGGCAAGACACTCACCGCCTTCCTGAGCATCCTGAACGACCTGTTCCGCCGTGCTGCCGTCGGTGAGCTAGAGGATGGGGTACAGGCGCTCTACATCTCGCCGCTCAAGGCGCTGGCGAACGACATCGACCGCAACCTGAAGCAGCCGCTGGCGGAGATGGAGGCGCTGGCTGCCGAGCGGGGCTGGGAGTTCCCGGCGGTGAAGGTGGCGGTGCGTAGCGGCGACACTTCGCTCTCCGACCGCGCCAAGATGGTGCGCAAGCCGCCGCACATCCTGATTACCACTCCCGAATCACTGGGGCTACTGCTCTCGTCGAAGAAGTTCCGCGAACATTTTCGTTCGGTGCGCTACATCATCCTCGACGAAATCCACGACCTCGCCAACAACAAGCGCGGCACGCACCTCTCACTCTCGGTCGAACGGCTGGTGCACCTGCTCGACCGCGACCCGGTGCGCATTGGCCTCTCGGCGACGCAGGCGCCGATTGAGGAAATCGCGCACTACCTCGGCGGCTGGTCGCGCGGCAAGCCGCGGCCGGTCAACATCGTCGACGTCAAGGAGCGCAAGCACCTCGACCTGCGCGTGCTCTGCCCGGTCGACGACCTGACGCAGCACTCAACCGAGGTCATCAATTCGCGCATGTATGACCTACTAGCCGACCTCGTGACGGGCCACCGCACGACACTGATTTTCACCAACACCCGCGCCGGCACCGAGTCGGTCGCGCTGCAATTGAAGGAGCGCGGCATCGAGAAGCTGGCGGCGCACCACGGCTCGATGTCCAAGGAAATGCGGCTCGACGTCGAGGAGAAACTGAAGGAGGGCGAGATGGACGCGGTCGTCACCTCGACCTCGCTCGAGCTCGGGATTGACATCGGCTACGTCGACCTCGTGGTGCAGATTGGCTCACCTAAGTCCATAGCGAAAGGATTGCAGCGCATAGGCCGCGCCGGCCACGCGCTGCACAAAATTTCGAAGGGGCGCCTCGTCGTCTCCGACCCGGACGACCTCGTCGAGTGCGCAGTGCTGGTGAATTCGGCTTACGCGGGCAAGATTGACCGCGTCGCGATTCCCCAGCATCCGGCCGACGTGCTGGCGCAGTCGATTATCGGCATGAGCCTTGACCAGCGCTGGCGGCCGAAAGAGATGCTCGAGGTCATCTGCGGTGCACATCCCTACCACGACTTCAGCCGCAGCGAGCTGGATGCGCTGCTCGAGTTCCTCGGCGGCGACGGGCTGAGCGAGCACGGAGTCTACCCCAAGATATGGTACGACGGCGAAGAAATTGGTATCAAACGTGGCTCGCGGCAAATTTACAACATGAATATCGGCACCATTCCGCAGGAAATCAACTACTCGGTGGTGCTCGAGGGAGGCGGCGCGCACATCGGCAACCTCTCCGAGAAGTTCGTCGAGAACCTGGGGCGCAACGACATCTTCGTCCTCGGCGGCCGCACTTACCAGTTCCTCTCCGCGGAGGGGCCGCGAGTCATCGTCAAGGACGGCCTCGGGCGCAAGCCGACCGTCCCTTCATGGTCGGGTGAAATGCTGCCGCGCTCGTTCGACCTAAGCGAGGCGGTCGGCCGCTTCCGCGCCGTCATCGGCGAGCGGCTGGGGGAGCCCGAGAGCGAGACGCTAGAGTGGCTCGGAGAGGAATTCCGGCTCGACCCCGGCGCAGCGCGCACCATCCTGTCGCACCTGCGCGAACAGCACCAACTCTGCGGCTTCGTGCCGTCCGACCGACAGCTGCTGGTCGAGGGGTACGTCGACAACCGAGGCCGGCGCTCGGCGGTGTTCCATTTCCCGTTCGGCCGGCGGGTCAACGACGCACTGGCGCGGGCGTTCGCGTACGAACTGGGGCGCGAGCTGGGGGCGTCGGTGCGCATCTCGCTCAACGACGACTCGTTCCTGCTGACGTTCCCCGATTTCGTCGAGCTGGAGGGCATCGGCGAGACGCTCGACCCGGAGGCGCTCGAGGCGACGCTGCGACGCGCCATCAGCAACACGGAGCTTTTTGCGCAGCGCTTTCGCCATTGCGCCAACCGCTCGTTCATGGTGCTGCGCAACTACAAGGGGCGCGCGATTTCGCTGCCGCGACAGCAGCTGCGCACCTCGCAGGTGCTCGAGGCCATCCATGAACTCCCGAGCTTCCCCATACTCGAAGAGGCGTACCGCGAGGTGCTCCACGACGCGTTCGACCTCGAGCACGCGCGCGAGGTGCTGGCCGACATCGCCAGCGGCGAGCGGACGGTGCGCTACCGCCCCTACTCGGCGGTGCCGTCGCCGCTGGCGCACGGCGTCATCCTCTCGGGGCTGAGCGACATCGTGCTGATGGAAGACCGCTCGGCGCTGTTGCGCGAGCTGCACACGCAGGTGCTCGGCAAGGTGCTTGAGCAGGATGGCAGCGACAAGCCGCGCTTCGACCGCGAACTGGTCGAGAGCTACTTCCACGAAAAGGCGCCGCTGGTCGACTCGCCCGAAGGGGTGCTGCAGGCGCTGCGCGAGACCGGCGGGCTGGCGCTGCTGGCCGACCGGCGGCGGTCGGTCTATCGCCTGTCGGAGCTGCCGGCGGGCGAACTGCACGAGGCCTGCGAAACGCTCATCGACGCGGGGCAGGTCGAGTCGGTCTGGACCGGCGACGCCGAGCCGCTCTTCACGCTCCCCGAATTCGTGCCATACTACCGCGCCGTCTATGGCCGCAGCGACAAACTCTCGAAGGCGGGCGAGAAGGCGCTCGCAAGCCTCGCGGCGGGACGCAAGGTGCGCTCCCGCAAGGCGCTGGACGAGCTGGAAATGCATTACCGAGTGGCGCGGCTCCCCGATGGGCAGCGCGTCCGCGAACCGGCGGCGGCCGCCACTTACGAGAAGGCGCTCGACTGGCTCGTCAGCACCTACCTTGGCCACTGCGGTCCGCGCTCGGCGGAGCAGCTGGCAGTCGAGCTGCGACTACCGGAGCAGGTGGTCGAGCAGACGCTCTACGACCTCGAGGAGCGGGGGGCGCTGCAAGGGGGTAATTTCGTGCTGGGGCGGCCGACGCCGCACTACCTGCTGGCGGAGGACGTCATCTACCTCGAGGCGCACTCGCGCGGCGACCTCTGCGTCATCTCGGAGCGGCAACTGCGCAAGTACCTCGACACCAAGCTCTTCCGCCGTTTCGCGGGGCTGCAGGAGCTGTTTGACGCCTTCGGGGACGTTCCGTCGGCGCGCATCGCCTACTACCGGCTGGAACAGCAGTCGCTCGCCGAATGGTGGGAGTGGCGCGACTCTGATGCGCTGCTGCAGGGGCGCTTCTCCGGAGGGCGGCTGCGGCATGTCCCGGCGCACCGCATCGGCGCCTTCCAGGCCGTCTATCGCCGGCCGGCCGAGGGACGGCTACAGAAGGATATCCTCGAGCTGCTGAAGCAGAGCAAACCACTGACGCGGCACGAAATCACGACGCGGCTGGAGCGCAACCCCGAGCTGGTCGAGCCGGCGCTGCGCGGGCTTGAGGACAGCTTGCAGATACATCGCTTCAACCGCCAGCGCAACCCCTGGACGACGCACAACCGCTATCGGCTGCTGGAGGAATTCGACGCGCCGGAAGACCCGGAACGGGTACTCGTGAAACAGGCGCTCCGCGGGCTGGGGCCGCTCGGCTTCGCCCCGCTGCGGCGCGAGACCTGGCTGCCGCTGGCGGTGCTGCGCAACCTACTCGCCCAGCTGCAGGAGAGCGGCGAAGTGACGCGCGTCGTCGTGACGGGGCAGACGCGGCTTTTCGTATACGCACTCACCGAGGAAGTCGAGGCACTGCAGGTGCCGATTGAAGAGGAGACGGTACGGGTGCTCTCGTGGCGCGACCCGATGCTGGTCCACCTGCGGCGCGAGGTCTTCTCGCGCTACGGCGACGCCTGGACGCATCCCATTACCAAGGGCGGAATGCTGGTCGGCTACATCGAAATGTGGGCCATGTCGGGGCTGCTCGAGGTGCGCGAGCTGTCGCTCGAGCGGCCCGAGCTACTGCCCGAAGTGCTGGCGGCGCTCTACGAGCATGGCAGCTACCAGCGCGAGTTCAACAGCAACGTGATTCGCATCAAGCGGGTCGAGGGTCGGCTAGTCAGCGAAATGGACGCCGCGCAGCGCGCCCCGTTTCTGGCAGCGGGCTACCACGAAGTGCGCGACTGGCTGGTCCACGGCCCGATTGTTACTGAGCAGTTCAGCCCGCGTGAGCTGGATGGCTACCTGCTCTGGCGGCAGCGCATCCACCCGCAGCGCCGCTTCACCGACGCCCGGCAGGCATTCCGTGAAATGGGCGGCATCCGCTCCGAATTCGAGCTTTCGCTGCGCATCCAGGGGCGCTTCTTCCACCCGCGTGACTACGGCGAAGAGTTCGACCTAGTGCAGGGGGTGATGATTCCCGGCTACGCCACCTACAGCACCGTGCGGGACGCCATGGTCTACCGCGACGCGCGCGACAGGCCGACCGAGCCGGACGACAGGCGGGTGCTCTCGCTGGCGGTCGACAACCGCGGCATGCCGCGCGAGGAACTGCTACGACGCAGCGGGCTCGACCCCGACACGTTCAAGATGACGCTATCGCGGCTCTACCACTCGCTGCACATGGTGCGCACCCCGCGCGGTTACTACCGTACGCTCCCCGTCAGGCGCGTGCTTGACCGCGACGAGGCGCGCTTCCGCGTCGTGAAACGGCTGGTAAAGCAGTTCGGAATCGTCTCGGCCGAGCGGTTGGGACTGCTGGTCAAGAGCGAAATCCCGATGGCCGAACTGCGTGCCATCCTCGGCCGTATGGAGCGCGACGGGACGCTGGTCAAGGGCTTCCTGCAGGAGGGCGATGACACGCTGATGTGGCTGGTCAAGAAAGACTTGCAGCAGGTTCGCGGCCACGCTTTCCAGGGCAGTTTCGTCCTGCACCAGGCGGACCGGCTGGCGCACTACCTCTCCAAGGAGGTGCGGCAGGAGTTCGGACTCGGCGCCTGCTACGTCATCTATTCCGGCACCCACCGCACCGGCGCGTTCAAGATGCGCAAGCGCGGCAAGGACGCCGTCGTTTCGCACTTCGTCGGCGGAACCCACGAGCGGCACGTCATCGAGGCGTGGGCGCGGCAATGGCGCATGAACCTCGAATGGGACCTCGAACAGGAAGAGGTGCAACAACCATTGCAAAGAGAGGGTGAAGCAAATAGTGACGAAACGCCCGCGCCAGCAGAGGCAAAGCCTCAGCTGAATTTGCCGTAGACCCGGTCAGGGATTTCGACGTGGATGCACTGCGCCAGCTCCTCGTCGAGCGTCCCGTCCTCGAGCGCAGCGCGCGTGCGGCGCGGCACTGTTTTGGGGCCCATAACAGCGCCCGGCCGGGCGGGGTCGTCAAGGTAGTCGGTCTCGAGCATAAACTCCGCTCCCGAGGCGGTGGCGGCCCGCAGGTTAGTGCGCGACGCGATGACGGAGACGACCAGGCCCGCTGGCGCCTCGAGCGCGCCGGGACCGCCGTAGTGCTTCACTAGCCTCTCTTTAGGAAAGCGCGCGCGGTCGGCAATCTCACCCAGCTCGGCCATCACTTCGGGCGTCCCGGACTCGGTGTGCAGCACCGCCGCGCCGTCCACTTCACGCGTCCGCGCCAGCGCCTTCACGAGCACGCGATTGGCCTGCTCCCACACCGCCGTGTCGACCGGGAAATGCGGGCGACCCAACTCGCCCAGCCCCGCCAGTTCGCCTTCGGCGACAAGGGTGCAACAATGATCGACTGCTTTTAAATACAGATCTTCGGCCACAATAAGGCCCAGTTTTTCGGACATCTGCACCAGTTCGACCGGGTGCGGGGCGGCCACGACGGCGACGCGCGCGCCTACTGCGCGCGCATCGCCGGCAAGGCGCAGCGTAGTGGCGACCTGCGCCTCAAACTGCAGCAGCTCCTGCCATTCTCCGTACGGCTTGTGGACCAGCACCAGCCGGCTGCCGCCTGCCTTCAGGAACTCGCGTACGGCATCGCCGCGGCGACCGCGAGGGTCGAGGTGGAAATGGTCATCGGTGACCTCCATTCGAGGGGTAAACTTGCGGAACAGTTATATGAATGGGTGTGTGGGAGCCCCTCCGGCCATGAAGCGTATCCTGCTGTTCCTGTCATTGCTTTGCGCAGCCGCCGCCCTCGCGCCACAAGCGAGCGCGTCCGACTCAGTTTTCCAGCTGAATACCGAAGACCCTACCAACGGCTACGCCGAGGTCGATGCCGGGCAATTCCAGAACATGACTGTGCGGATTATGAACGAGAACGACGACCCACGCGAATTCGAGCTGGAGGTGCTGAACGCGAGCGACCTGAACAGCGAAGGGCTGAAAGTATACTGGACCCACAACGGGCAGGAAGAGCTGAGCGGGAACCCGACCAAGATTGTGGTCAGCGTCTCCGACAACTCAGAAATAGGCGGCATCCAACTCACGATCGAGGCCAACCCGAACGCGCTCTACGGAAACTGGCCCATCAGCCTGCGCGCGCACGACAAGGACAGCACGGTCGACCCCGACCAGCAGAATCGCTACCTCAACCTGACGATTCACGTCAACGAGAAGCCCGGCGTGACCGTTTCCGTTTCCGACTCGTCCTCGACCGACCTCTCGGTCGATGTCGATAGCGAGGCGAG
>Ga0208879_1000735_pt1 | contig 32980 bp, 29 predicted proteins | sample Knorr_S15_td_Bot_FD_185605 | JGI IMG/M metagenome (GOLD analysis project Ga0208879, IMG submission 185605) | Marine microbial communities from Southern Atlantic Ocean transect - Knorr_S15_td_Bottom_ad_5009_LV_A (SPAdes) (version 2) | ecosystem: Environmental > Aquatic > Marine > Oceanic | place... | reverse complement strand
TACCATTGAACAGAATCTTGCCCGGGCACGTGCCTAAGATGGATTCGATTGGGTCTTCACCACGCACACGAGCGGTAATGACCGCGTCTCCCAAGTTCCGGGCCAAGGATAGAGTGTTCAGCACCGCCGTCCGCCGAACCTGCTCAGCGGTCATGGGAGCTACGGCGTAGCAGGCGACGCATCCCATCTGAACCGTTATCGCCCGGGCCAGTCGTTCGGCCCATGCCGGGCTGATGGTTTCGGGGATGACCACGGTGTTGCCCTTTTCGTCGGCGATGGCCATGGGGCAGCAAGGCACTCCGTAGACGAAGAAGGTTTTCATCTGAAACTCGGGAAAGGCCCGGCCCATGCCGTCTGCGTCGACCACTGGGAGGCCAGTCATGGCCGCCGGTATCAACGGCTCCACCGAGTTGCTCCCCCCGATCTCGTTGGATATGAGGGCGGTGGCTTTCTTGCCGGTGAACTCTTCGATGGCCCGAAGAGCGTAAAGCGATTGGAGGTCCCGCACCTTCTCAATCCCAACCGTAGGCGCACCGATGCCTCCCACGCAGATGACCTGGGCATCGTCAGGCAGTTCATCCGGGTCCAGCACTGTTACCGGGCCGTGCTCTTTGATCGCCTGCCGGGCTCGAAGCTGACCTATATAGGGGTTGCCGCCCCCGCCCGTGCCCAATATCCCCGCGCCCATGGCGATGGCTTCCAGGTTGTCCTCGTTGGCTTCCCACATATGTGGTGTGTCTCCTGATTGTCGCACCGGGGTAGGCCGGCGTCCACGGCTAAACAGGTTGCCAGCGGGTCTGTGGATTCCGGTATGCGCCGGAATGACGGGAACCCTCCTGGTGGCGTGGCAACTACCGTTATACAATGGGCGGCATCATCCTGTATACAATGGGCGGCACCATCCTGACAAATTTGGGCCGCTAAAGACGGGAGAGCCAACGAGCGCCGGAGGGGGAACAGATTGGGTTACACAGGACAGCCAGTCAGAAGATTTGAAGATGCCAGGCTCGTGTCCGGGCAGGGTTCGTATGTGGATGACATCAAGATTCCGGGGATGCTTCACGCCGCTTTCCTGCGCAGTCCCCATGCGCATGCCCGAATCAGGTCCGTAGATGTGGCGGCTGCGCAAGAGATGCCCGGCGTGGAGGTTGTACTGACCGGAGAGGACATATTAGGAATCGTTCCGGACCTGCCTACCAGGTCAATGAGCGGGGAGTGGGAGGTGGACGAATTCAACGCTCCGGAGCATCCTGCCCTGGCCGTGGGGAAAGTTTCCTACGTGGGGCAGACGGTGGCGGTGGTGGTGGCTCAAGACCCTGGCCAGGCTAGAGACGCCCTTGAAATGATACAAGTCGACTACGAACCGCTGCCGGTGGTGTTGGACCCATGGGAGGCGGCTTCTCCGGACTCCATCCCGATCCATGAAGAGTTGGGCACCAACGTGGCGTTGCGCATCCACCACGACCGGCAGGGCGAAGAACTGGATAAAGCCTTTTCCCAAGCCGACCTGATCGTGGAGCAGCGGTACGACGTGCAAAGGTTGGCGCCGGTGCCGATGGAGACGAGGGGTCTGGTCGCCCACTACCAGCCCGAAGACGATTTCCTGACCATCTGGGCCTCGACCCAAGGGGCCCATCGGGTGCAAAAGCAAATTTCCCGGCTGCTGGATTTCCCAGAAGCAAAGATTCGTGTGATCGCTCCCGACGTGGGCGGTGGGTTTGGCGAGAAGGGCGGCGTGTTTCCCGAAGATTTGGCGGTGTCCTACTTGGCGCTGAAGCTGGGCAAGCCAATCAAGTGGGTGGCGGACCGGCAGGAGAACATGCTGGGGTTCCATGGCCGGGGACATTCGGTGAATGTGGAAGCCGCCGTACAGAATGACGGAACGATATTGGGCATCCGCCTCCAGATCGTTGGCGACGGCGGGGCTTATTTCGGCAACTCGACACCGGGACCGCCCTACCGGGCCAGTCACCGCATCATCGGTCCCTACAAGACTCCGACGGCGAGAATCGAGGTGCTGGGAGTCGTTACCAACAAGCCGCCCACCGGCGCTTACCGGGGGGCGGGAGGCCCTGAGTCGGCATTTTGCATGGAGCGGACGGTGGACCTGGTGGCCCAAGAGTTGGGTTTGGACCCGGTGGAGGTGCGAAGAATCAACTTTATCTCCTCCGATGATTTCCCTTACCTGACGCCTACCGGCCTTATCTACGACACCGGCGACTATGACACAGTGTTCGACCGGACCCTGGAAATGGCCGACTACTCCGGATGGCGCGAAAAGGCCCGGGAAAGCAAGAACGGAAACGGCCCTCTCATCGGCGTAGGCGTGGCGACCGTGATCAAGATGTCCGGAGGGTCGGGAGAGTCGAGAAACGAGGAAGCCTGGCTCAAGATTGAGCCGGACGGCCGGATCACGGCGCTGACCGGCATTTCTCCCCACGGCCAAGGCTCGGCAACAGCGTTTGCCCAGGTTGTGGCCGACCAGTTGGGGGTGACGCCCGCCGACGTTCAGGTATTGCACGGAGACACGGCCGTGGTGCCTTCAGGCGGTGGTACCGGCGCGACCCGGGCCACCGTGGTCGGTGGATCCGCCCTTTACCTAGTTGCCGAGAAAGCCCACCACAAGTTGGTGAGCATCGCCGCCCATCAACTGGGGTGTGCCGAAGCAGACGTTGTTTTGGAAGAAGGACAGGCCTTCAGCAGTCATGACCCTGGGCGAACCGTTGCCTTCCGGGAGCTGGCGGCCGCGGCTTATAGCGAAGAGCGGTTGCCACCGGGCGTTACGGCGGGTCTGGACTTCAGCGGAAGCTTTACGCTGGGTCAACCCTATCAAAGCCCCCACTCATTCAGCACCCACGTGGTGGCAGTCCAAGTTAGCCGGGAGAACGGCATGGTGGAAATCCTGAACTATACCGCCATCCATGACTGCGGCCGAATACTTAACCCTATGCTGGTTGAGGGTCAGGTCCATGGGGGTATAGCCCAGGGGATCGGGCAGGCATTGTGGGAAGGAGTGGCCTATTCCCCGGATGGCCAACCCCTGACCGCCAGCCTGATGGACTACGCCATGCCCTTGGCGCAAGGTCTACCCGAGTTGAACTTGGACACTCACGAAACACCCTCCCCAATGAATCCGTTGGGAATCAAAGGAGTTGGAGAGTTGCCCACGGTGGCGGCTCCCGCCGCGGTAGCCAACGCGGTGATGGATGCCCTGTCCGGCTTCGGCGTGCGCCATATCGACACGCCGCTGACGCCGGAAAAAGTCTGGAACGCGATGCAGGGACGGACCGGATGAGGTTAACTGCTTAAACAGCCAATACCGCCAGCCTTATCTCTGGCTACGGATATATTCAACGAGGAAAAGGACTCCGCTCACGAAGATTATCGTGATGCCTACGTTGATGTCCAGGTTATCGGTGCTTGCGGCGACCGCCCCGGCTAGCATGGCGATGGCGGCGGCGAGCAGCCGCACTTGCACGTTGGTCATGGGAGCTCCCGAACTATCCCAGGAGACCAATCAGGATAGCTTTCATCCGCCGGGTTGTTAGTCAGGTTTGTCTGGTTGGATCCATCGGGACTCATCACGTATATCTCCTCGTTACCGTCCCTCCCGGACGTGAAAGCGATCTGGCGGCCATCGGGAGACCAAGCAAGCCACGCATCTGAGCTATCGTTATCGGTGAGCCTGGTTTGGTTCAAGCCATCCGAGTTCATGACATATATCTCCCGGTTGCCGTCTCTCTCTGAAACAAAGGCCAGCCTCTTCCCATCGGAAGACCAGGAGGGAAAGAAGTCGGATTCTGGATGGTTCGTGAGGTTGGTCACTTCCGACCCGGTTGCAGTCATGACGTAGACCTCGCTGTTGCCGTCCCTGGTTGACGTGAACGCGATCTTTGCGCCATCGGGTGACCAGGAAGGATGCACGTCGGTAGACGCCCCGAAATTAGTGAGGCTGACGGGGTTAGAGCCCGTGGCGTTCATCATGAATATCTCGAATAGCACGACTTGCCGGTGGAAAGCTATCTTTGACCCGTCAGGGGACCACTTGGGGAAAGCGTCGAATTCGGGGTTATTGGTGAGGCGGGTCTGATTGGATCCATCGGCGTCCATTACATAAACCTCCGACCCCTCCCGGCTGCCGTCCCGGTCAGACGTGAAAGCGATCCGTTTGGCGTCGGGAGACCATGCGGGCGCATCGTCCTCAGACGGGTCGTTGGTAAGTCTCGTTAGGCCGGAGCCATCGGCATTCATGGTGTAGATCTCATGGTTGCCGTCTCTATTGGACCGAAAAGCGAGAAGGGAAGGCCGTTCTGTCAGGTTGGTGTCTGCGGGGGCCAATGTCTGAGGAGTCGCCGGAGTATCTTCCGGGCCGCCACAGGCAATCATCAGCAACAATACGAACAGCGACGTAATCACAACTATGGGATGTACCGCTACTTTAGCCGCTAATTTTTGCAGCACTTGAAAAACCTCACTTGGGACGTTCTTGCCTTTCCAGCTTCGTATAAGACGGAAAGGCCCTGGGAAAATTTCCTTTGCAGCGCATTTTAACTAGCCAATAGTTCGGCAGCATCCCCCGGATTGTGTATTCTGGTTCGACGATCCGGCCCATTAGGTTCCCGGCCTGAACGCAACACTTCCCTTTGTGCGCCCGGACGTCTTAGGACCCATGACCAGGTGTGCCACTAGGAGTGCATTTTCGATAGATTGTCATGCCCGTCAGCCCAGAACTTCTAATTTCTGGTGAGCCGCAAAATAATCACAGGTTGTGATCCGAATGCTGGTGGAGAAATTTGCATGTCGACTACTTCCCACCCATCCATTTCTTTCTCCGCGATACGTTCGTTCAATTCGAACTCTTTCTTCTCCGGGGTTCCGACCAAACCACGAATCAATACCGTCGACTGCATAAGTAGCACCTCCGTTTAAGTCCCAGTGTTGTACGCCACTATGGCCACTGTTATTGATGTTGAATCAACCATACAGGGCAAGATCCTGGGCTGTAAACAGGCGTTAGGGGGATAGTGACATAGTCAAAAAGAACTATTTGGGTGTCCGCCAGACTGCCAGAGGACGAGGAGTTTCGGCCAACGGCGTGTTGCTTGAAGGGAAAGTCTTTCCTGCCGTATCCAACCACGAGTGGGAGGAGGGACCGAGTGGTGGTAAAGCAGGCAGGGGTTTAATGTTTAGTGGCGAAGCCGGAGCTAAGCTGCTTCCCTCAGAATGGGCTCCAATGTCTGAATCATGGCAGATAGCCTGAATGAGAGTTCCACCAGGAAGTCGTCGTCGAGGGTGTCTAGTTCCACGGTCGTGTGAACCCGGGTCCACCCTCGGACCCATTCCTCGACCTCAATGTCGGCGCCCAACGATTCCTTGATATCCTCTGACCGTTGGCTCATCAACTCAAGATACTCGAAGTTGGTGTCGGGGTCGGACTCGAAGTGAAGCCCTAGCTCTACCTCTTTCTTCTTTTTCTGGATATGGACCTCGTAGTGGACGGCAAGACGGTCGTAATACATCTTGGTGAGGCTGGTAGCCCGGTGGGCTATCTGGAAATCGGCGAACTCCGGTGGAAGTTGCTGCCTTAGTAGGTCTGGCAGAAGCTCCAGGAATTCTTTGGTCTTCATTGTCGTCATTACAGGCCTATGAACAGCCTGGCGTTTTCGCCCAAGATGCCTTCCTTCTGGGTGTCGGACAGGGGGAGACTCTCGATGTAGTCGGACTCTTCGGCTTGACTGACCAGCGGGTAATCGGTGCCGAAGCAAACTTTATGGGCGCCGTGTTTGTTGATGATGGCGGTTAGGGTGTCCGAGGCTATATCCCGCAGTGACGGCGGCCAGGTTGTGTCAACGAGCACGTTTCCCTGGCCGATGACTTCCCGCTCCGCCTCATCCAACATGTAGAGTCCGCCTAGGTGGAGAGCAATCACTTTTAGGCGAGGGAATTGGCGGACCACGTTCATGATCCGCTCCGGCGCCGCATAAAGCGTTTCGTCCGGCTGGGCGTTGGGGAACCGGCCCGAGTGTATCTCAAGGACCATGTCGTCACCCAGTTCTTCGTAGACGGGGAACATCTGCGGGTCGTCAGGATAAAAGCTGTTCATCATGGGGTGAAGTTTGATGCCCTTGATGCCGTTCTCGCGGAGGCGGCGCACCTCGCCGGCTTTGTCATCCATGGCCGGATGTAACGCGCCGAAGGGCACGAGCATGTCATCTTGGATAGAGATGAGCCAGTCATTGGCCCGCCGCACCTGGTTGGGGCGGTCCACGATGCCCAGCACGATGGACTTGTCCACTCCTGAGGCCCGCATGTGGGCCTTGATACCGTCCACCGTGTTGGAGGAGACTGCCTCAAAGCCCAGGTCCTTGGTCATTGAGTCCAGCACAGCCTCGGCGATGCGGTCCGGCCAGACATGGGTGTGAACGTCTACCCGCATAAGTTTTGACTCACTAAATCCTTAAAATCCCCCCAACCCCCCTTTACGAAAGCGGGGTTGGGGGGGTACCCGCTCAGCCGTGTTACTGGCTTTTCGGCGACCCTTGATGGGGATACTTTAATTCAAAATTATGGAACCGGCGACTGAAGACTCTCCGTTCGGCGGCATAGCTCAAACCGAGTCTTCCAACCCCCGATCTAGCCCCCTTTCGTAAAGGGGGTTGGGGGATTTCCCTACGCAGTCACCTCGGCCGCTTTTACTTTGCTGGGGGCGTGCTCCAGGTTGAAGAATTTTACGGTGTTGCCGGCCCACATCTTGAGCTTCTCGTCCTCTGGGACGTTGGCGTAGATCTCTTCAACGATGGGCTTGGTGTCCGGCCACTCACATTCGATGTGGGGGAAGTCGGTGGCGAACATGATGTGGTCCACACCGATGTGGTGGCGCAATTCCACGGCCACCCGCTCGTATTGGACGCTGAACAGGATGTGTTCTCTAATGACTTCGCTAGGCAATCGTTTTAGCGGCTTGAAGCCCAACTGCTCCTCCGCCCATCCGATGTGGCGCTGGTACCACAGGTCCGCGTGCTCCAGCCAGAATGGCACCCAGCCCAGGCGCGTCTCAGCAAAGAACACTTGCAGCGAAGGGAACCGGTCGAACACGCCGGAGAAGACCAGCTGCATGATCCCCACCGCCGGCCTCTGGCCGAAGTTGCATACCCATTCCAGTAGAGGCCGGCGGATCCTCCGCATGGTTTCCGGGTCTTCTATTGGGTACCTGAAGGTGGGCTCGTGCTCACGAGGTCCCGAGCGGTCGAAGGTCACGTGCACCGTCACCGGCATGTTCATGTCCACCGCCGCCGCCCAGAACCGGTCGTCCTCGGGCAGGGGGTAGGACTTTCCGTTGGGGTGCGCGCCTAGAACAACCCCTTTCAAACCCAACTTGGCGATGTGTTCCAGTTCTTCGATGGCGTCGTCCACGTTGGTCCACGGGATTATCCCCATGCCGATCAGGCGGTCCGGGTCCACCGGGCAATACTCCTCGCCCAGCCAGTCGTTATAGGCCCGGATCATCGACTTGTAAACATCATCGTGGCTGATGTTGCGCCACAGGGACGGCCCGGCTACCTGGGCTGGGAACAACACCTCGCCGTCAAGACCGTCCTGGTCTTGCTCTTGTATCCGCTGCTCCGGCGAACCGATGCCCGCCGCGCCCTCTACCCTCAATCCGAAGGGCTGCCACTGGCCGGTGGCCCGTCCGGCGCGAAGGTCCAGGAAGTTCGCCTCTCTGAGGGGTTGTCCTTCGATCAGCAACGCGTCGCCGCCGTTGGGCAAAGTGATGCTGCGGGGAGCGCGGTCGCGGTATTTCTCAGGTACACGGTGTACCCACCGTTCCGGGGGTACTTCCAGGTGGCCGTCGCTGGACATCAGTCGGTAATCCCGAGCCATGAGATCCTCCTCGTGCGATTCGATACGTCTATTCGAGTCTAGGGTTAAACTGTGGGCACATGCTAATACTTCTCGACTAAGGTGGCAACTATTGTCCGCCAACGCCACCACAAGTTACGGATATCTCCGTCAGATTGCCCGAAAGACTTAAGCAACGTATAATCGCAGGGATTCTAAGCGCCGGTTCCGTCCTGCGGCGCGTGCCGAGAATGCGCGCCCGGAAAGCGTGGATAAATAGCGTCGAAAATGACAGTAGGACATCCGGTTAGGCAAAATTCCTAAGCTTGTTTCCCCAGAGGTGGTACTAAGTGCTACGGTCGCTATTCGGAAAAGGGAAGAAAAAAGGCGACGGCTCTCCCTCTTCGCAAGATGACAGTATCCGGGCGGCAAAGGTTGGGGACGTCGTTTCCATCTCCGGGCTGCGGCTGGAATACGACGATGTGTACTTTTTCATCGAGAAGATAAACCGCTACTCCAGTGAGACTGAGACTTGGTATGAGGCGCTGTGCGTGGATGGCGATAATCAAGTGTGGATCGATTGGACTGATGGTCACGATCTCACGGTAACAGCCACCGATGATCCTGAACCGGTAGGTCTGGGGAGCATTGGGACTACGGAAGAAGAGTTGATTCAACTGGACGAAGAACACTCCATCGACAATTTCATCGAGGTTGAAGGGGACAAGTACTATTACCGGAACAGTACCGAAGTGACGTTCTACCAGGACAATCGTGGCCAAGGCGAGGGATTTTATAATTGGGACTTGGTCCACGAGGATGGTGAACACGTCTTATCCGTGTCCAAGTGGGAAGGGAAGCCTTTCGAGGCTACGTTCAGCGAGGTGATATCACCGGATAGGATCGTCTTATACAAAGGGGACCGCGGGGACGCTGGGAAAGGGAGGAAATAATGATTGAGAGCATTATCGACACGCTGCAGGCATTCCCACGGGGGCTAGTGTTCGTTGGGTTGGGGTTGGTGGTACTTCTACTGGCCAAACTGGCGCGAGACTTGATAACGCCATACAAGATCGATCAGGAAGTCGGCGAAAAACAGAATCTAGCGGTGTCTTTGCGGCTGACCGGATACCTTGCCGGAGTGATTCTGGTTTTCCTGGGTGCGTTATATCAAAGTCCGACGCTGGTAGGCCCTGAAGGGCTGGGATTCGACCAAGCCTTTGGACAAGAGGTATTAAGGGTCTTCATTTACTCTCTAGCCGGGATAGTTGCGTTGAACCTGGTTCGCCTGGTGATGGACCGGGTGATACTGTACAAGTTCAAGCTAGAGGAAGAGGTAGTGCAGGGGCAAAACGTGGGCGCCGGAGCCGCCGAATTGGGCATGTACGTGGCCACGGGACTGATCATTGCCGGAGCGATTTCCGGCGATGCCGCCGGCACAGAACTCAATGCGGCGTTGATCGCCCTGGCCTTCTTCGGGCTGGGATTGGCATTGCTGGTGGTATTCGCTCTGTTCTATCAATTCACCACGCCCTACGATATACACTCGGAGATAGAGGGCAACAATACGGCGGTGGGTGTCGCCTTCGGTGGCAACTTGGTCGCGATCGGCCTGGTGACATTTAAAGCCCTGTTCGGGGATTTTACTGGGTGGGGCGAAAGTATCGCGGCGTTCCTCATCTTCGGAATAATCGGGTTTGTTCTGCTATACGCGATGCGGTTTCTGATCGATCTGCTCCTACTGCCCAAATTCCAGGTCTCCCAGGCCCTGGCGAGTGGGCGGAACGTGGGTGTCGCTGTCATTGAAAGCGGGGTGGTGATCAGCGCGGCATTGATCCTGTTTCTGGCGATCTGACCGTAAATAATCCCTTCCCCCTGGATGGGGGAAGGTTAGGATGGGGGTGATACCCTCACCCAGGCTCAAGCCGAACGGAATGAAGCACTCCCGCCGTTCGTGATGAGCCTGTCGAACCACTGTTTGCGATTGTGACGAGCGCTCCGTCCAGTGCCCAGTGCTCACTGTCATTCCGATCCTTCGGCGGAAGGAGAGGAATCTGGGGAAGGGCGGAGACACACCACCCCAGATTTCTCGTCGCCCTTCTGCGGAAGGACTCCTCGAAATGACAGGTTGTCACGACTAACCAGTCCACCCCAGCCAACTTGACTCAGCGCTAAGACTCGGCCCTTGCGCTCTGAATAATCTCTTCCCGGCTGGCCGATGCTCTGGCCTCTTCGTGCTTCTCCTCTAGATACGCGAAACCAGCTCCTACGATACGCTCCAGCAGCGGCTCTTCTACGTCTTGCCGGTTTACCACGGGTTCGAGAATTCCGGCAAAGAAACTTTCGTCTCCGATGAATTCCTGCCAGGTTGACGCGAATGCATCCAGGGTCCCGTCGTACAGGCGCAGCAGGAAAAGAGTCCTTATGGGGTCCAGCCCCTCGGCGATAAATACCATCACACGCAGGTCAGCGCCGTGTCCTGTGTCGAATTCAACCACATCAGCGTCTGCTTCAAATGCAGTGTCTTTGAAGTGGTCGTACAGGTCGATGTAGGACTCGGTTTCGGCTAGCAGGCGGCCGATGAACCTCCGGCCTTCCCGGGTGATGGCAAAGGTGTTGGTTTCTTGAGAGAGGGCTATCAGTTCTTGTGCCTGGAGCAATTGGGCTATAGGTAGCAAGGCGTGATCAACGCCGCCAGGCGGAGATGCCTGGAGGCGGAGTTCATGTTTGTCCATAAAGTAGAGAAGGGTGTGGGTTTGCAGCCATTCCAGAAGTTCGGCTTTGGTGTCCCAGAAGTCCTGCTGTATCGCGTATTCCAGCGGCTGGTAGTCGCGGTGGATGTGCAGGCGAAACGGGGGGAATCCCCCCAACCCTCCTTTACGAAAGGGGGGCGTTTCGGCATTGGGTTGCAGATGATTTGTGACTGGGTCAGCTAAGTCTAGAGGCTGGTTGGTATCGTTTCGGAAGGATAGGGTGGATCGGCCGCTTCTCCACTCGTCGAAAGCGTCCAGGATGGTTTCGTAGATGTCTGGTAGGTCTGGATTGGCGCGGACGTCCAATAGAGAGGTCACTTGTTGCTGTTGCTCTTCGTCCTCGGGAAAGACCTGGTCCAAGAAATCGGACAGAGAAGATCCCGCTGCCGGGAGCGGCAATTGGATGCGCAGCCCGTCCTCTGGGTCCATACCGTCCAGGGCCACATGCAGTTCAAATGTGCCACCTGAGTCCGGCGTGAAGCGTTGTGATGGTTCATTGGGGCCGGGAACTGCGCCGCCGTTGTTCATCCAGGCCGGCGCCCGTTGTTGATCCGCATGGCGCCGCCGCCCCCTCTTGCCCCGGAGCGCCCCGAAGAGCGGAAGGAGGACCTTGACGACCGGGTGCGGGAGACGGCGCTGCTTTTCTTGAACGCTCCGCTGGTCTTCTGGGTCTGCTGATAGGTTTGCCGGTTGCTGCTGACGTTGTTCCTGGCTTGCTGATATCGGGACCCGGCGAATGACGCCTGCTTTCGGTTGAAGTTGCTGTTTCTTTGCGCCTGCCGGCTATAGGACGAGGACTGGCGGTACCTGGACCGCTGACTCCTCATGGTGGAGCCCCGGGAGACGGGAGTCGAGTAGTAATAGCCCCGGGGAGAGATGGCGGAGATCAGCATGTAGGTGAACAGGAAGTTCCCGGCGCCAAAGGAGCTACGGTAGTACCCGTTTCCGTTGTGGCCCCTCATGTTGTATTCCTTGCCGGTGCCTTGGACGATGGAGAACAACCGGTCGTCCGATTCATCGTCGATCTCATTGTTGCCGCTTAGGTCTTCCCAGCCTTCGAGGGTCAGATTCTCACCATCTTGGCTAGCCCGGATCAGCACCAGGCCGTCACCTTCGTAGATCTGGTTGACTTTTTCCTCGAAGTCCGTGGCGCTCTTGGAGTCTTTGAACGCCTGTTGAACGTCGTCCAGGTTGATTCGTCCTGCGGCGCCGTCGGTGGCTGCCCAGTTGTCGTAGGACGCTCCGGAGCCACATGCCGCGATCAGTGGCGATGCGGCTACGACGCCGCCTAAGGAAACCGCCGTCCATTTGCTGAAACGTTTGCCAGCCATCTAGTACCTCCTTGTCGATCCCGAATCCCCAGCCAGGGCCATTGGCCGGTCCGATATGAGTGTTTGTACCTCGTCGTTTAACTGAACCGTGGGTGTAGAGGGGGCGTATCCCTTGGCGGACGGGAAGGCAAATAGGCGAAACATGAACTCGGCGTTCACCCGCTCCCAAAAGCCTTGCCACGCTTGAAAACTACGTTGGATGTAGTGGGCCACTGCCGACTTGTGGTCGGTGGACGCCAGTAGTTGGTTGGAGATAGAGTCTTGCAACTCGACGATGTGCGCCTTCCAAATCTCGTCGCAGGCCTTCAAGTAGATCGAACGGGCCAGGGCGGCGTACTCTCTTGTGCCCATGCCACTCTCTAGATCTGCCATTCTGTCGATGAACAAGTACCCAAGTTCTTGGGGAAGGAGGTTCATGTCCCATCCCCTCAGTGAGGAGCAATCGACTTGGTAGTCCAGTTGCACTTCTTCAACCAGCCGGTCGAACTGGGCATCGTATTCTTCCAGAGTGACCTGGGGAAAGTGGGCGGACACGAGTTCAAAAGCCCTTGCCTGGGCCAGGTCGGGCCAGAGAGATGGACCGGAGTCCGGCGAACCGGCAACGGCTACTTCCCCGCGCCGCTGGTAAAACAATCTGGTCTGGTGGTCCAACACCGAGGCGTAATCCTGTACCAAGGCGCGTTGGGTCTCGCCCTCGTGTTCGGAGATACCTTGCACCTCTTGAACGTGGCGGTCGACCTCTTCGCCCGAATAGTAGGTTCGGCCCATTCCATCCAAAGCGCGGCGCTTGGTCAGCTTGAGCACGCCATCCACGTAAAGGTTAAGCAGCCGGTCTTCCAATGACAGGAAAGTTTGGGACACACCGAAGCTGCCCTGACGGCCACTGCGGCCGTTCAGTTGCAGGTCGATTCGCGGCGTTTCGTTGAGTTCGGTGCCAATCACCCGAAGACCCAAGGCGAATTCCAGAGATCTCGGCCCGGCGGCGATGCTTGAGGTGTCATGGAGCCGCACGGTGAGCCTGAGGCCGTTCGGGGAACCCTCTTTTTCTACGCGAAGGCCGGAGTTGGGTATCAGTTGAGATTCCAAGACGCTGAACTCCCGGGGAGACAGGCAGTTGATCTCAACGGAGCCGCCTTCTCGCTCGAGAGTCTGGTGGACCAACCGGATGCAACGCTGGGCGATCTGGGCGTCTAAGTCCGGCGTCAGCAGGATGTCGGTACCCCGGCCGGCCATGTTGGTTGCTACCGTGACCGCGCCGAAGGAGCCGGCATTCCTGATGATTTCCGCTTCGGTGTCCGAATTGACGGCGTTGAGCAGGTTATGAGGAATCGCTTTATCCGAGAGCATCCGGCTGATTTCTTGAGATTGCTCCACCGTGAGGGTTCCCACCAAGACCGGCTGTCCCAGTTCATGACTGGAGATCACCTGATCGATGACCGCCGAAGTTTTTTCAGCGTCGGTGAGATAGACTCGAAAGCCTAGGTCCACTCGTTGCACAGGATGCATCGGTGGCAGCACGTTTACCGGTAAACCGTACTTCTGCTGAAATTCGTCCTGGGAACCGATGGCGGTGCCGGTCATTCCGCAAAGAGATTGGAACTGCTTGACGAACCCTTCAACGGAGATATGCCCCAGGGTCTCACCCTCCGGGTTGGGAGTAAGTCCTTCTTTGGCTTCTAGAGCGGGCTGCAGGCCGTGCTGGTAGATGGCGTCGGGCTTAGGCCGCCCCGTGGCCTTGTCGATGAGCACCAGTTGGTCCTCGGCCACCAGGTAATCTACGTCCCGCTCCAGCAGCAGGTAGGCCCGGAGCATCTGATAAACCTGGTTGCCCAGATTGTATTGCCGGGCCAGGCGGGTGGTTAGGCTCGCTGCCTTCTTACGGCGCTCCGCCAAGGGCATTTCGCGGTTGGTCCAAAGGGACTCCAGAGACTCCTCCATCGAACGGCCGTCGTAGAAAGGACCCAAACATCGGGTAAGGAAATCCCGGCCCTTTTCCCCCAGGGTAACGAAACGTCTATCGGGGTCGATAACGTAATAAAGGTCCGATGTAAGGCCGGTCTGTTCCTGCTCAGCTTCAGATTTAATCTCTTTGAAGCGGCGGGGGTTGTCACGTAATCGCTGCTCGAGGGTGGGGTTATCCGGTTCGGCTAGGAGCAGCTTGGCTAGGATGTGGGAGGCTCCATCTAGGCTCGTGTCCGGCCGGGTGAGGTCACCCTCCAATTCCCGGACAACGTCCCTTTGCAGCCGAATCAGTTGGTTGACGGCCTTCTTCACTTTGGCCATGGGACTGCGGTTTCCCAGGGGAGCGCCGGATATTATCATCGGCGTTGACGCTTCATCGATCAGCCCGTGGTCCGCTTCGTCGATGATGGCCGCATCCAGCTTGCCTTGAACGCGGGAGGCGGCGGTTGTCTTGAGATTGTCACGGAGATAGTCGAATCCCATCTCCCGCATAGTGCTGTAGACGATCGCCATCTGGTAGTTATATCTTCGTTCGTCGTCCTCCATGTAGCCGAGCACGGCCCCTACGGTGATGCCCAGGGACTGATAAACGGGGGCCAGCAGGTCGGCGTCCCTGGCCGCCAGGTAATCGTTGGCGGTGATGACATAAACCGAGGTCCCAGCCACGGCATGCAACACTGCGGGAAACGCTCCGGCGACGGTTTTGCCCTCGCCGGCATTCATCTGGACGATATTCCCTTGAAATAGGTGCAGTCCAGCCAATAACTGCTCCTCGGTAGCTGCAAACGTGAGAAGTCCTTTCTCGTCTTGCGTTCGCAACGCTTGGTAAAACTCGGCGGGCATGGAGATGTCCCAAGGCGGCCTAACTTGGATCTCCCGGTCCACCATTAACATGGCATCAACAATGGTCTGCTGATCGGGGCCGGTTGCGGCTGGCCCGGATGATTCTCGGGAGAGGTCTGCCGTTCGCCAACAGGTTTGCAGGGATTCAGGGAGGGATTTCCGGTCGAAGCCGGGGTCAAACAGCCGCCAGGCGCCAAGGCGGCGGCTGATGGCCTCGCTAACGATGGCGAAGACTTCCGGCAGGACTTGACTGATGCTCGGATGCGGAGAACGTGCCCGTAGGCTCGCCATCGCGTCCTTGAGATCCGTGTCGGAATATGCCGTCACGTCGTGGCGGCGAATCGCGGCCAACACCGCCCGGCTGTCTTTCGGCGGCCCGAGCTTCGGCTGTGAAGCCGTGTCCGGTCCCCGGCTAACCGGCCCAATCGTCGACGCTGATGATCCCAATAAGGAACTCACCTAACCCATTGCCTCCCGCAATCCCTGCCATGTATAGCGGTGCGAGCTGATGTACACCAATAGGTCTCCAGGGGACAAAAATAGGTCGCCGAACTTGAAATGGGGCTTTTTATCCCGGATCACCCCAAGCAGGTTTATATCGTTGCTCAGCAGCTTCACGGCTACCTCTTGGTAGGTTAACGGCTCTCCAACCGGAGGGTCAACCATCGTGCTGGCCATTGTGCCTTCGATCTTATTGCTGGTCATGGCCTGGGCCAAGATGGTCACGCCCGGATCCTGGGTTTCCTGGATCAAGAGATTGTTCGCCATATGTATCGTATAAACCAGGGAGACATCCGCCAAGTTGCTGAACAAGAGCTCGTGACTGAGGCTCAGGCATTCGGCGACGACCCTTGCATGGGGGCTAAGGTGGTTGATCACCGACGCCACCGACGATACCACGCTGTCGCTGTTGGGATCGTCATAGTTGGTGCTCAATATGATGACTTGGGACGCCTTGTCGAGCTGGGCCCGCTGGTAGGTCTCTTCTTCCAGCGGTGACCCCCGGACAAAAGAGACGTTGGGATGGCTGAATGGCAGAGTTTGTATCGTGTCGGTGACCACAACGATGTCATCTTTTTTGTGGCCGTTGTCGGAGACGAACTCCTCCACGATGTGGCGGACCCTGGTTTCGTTGGGGAAGTGGATGATTAGCAGGTGGCCCTTGGTTTGCACGGTCGCCATACCGGTTTGCTCCCTCATGCGTAGGTCTAAGATCCAGTCAACCAACATCCCGGCGGTGGTGGTAAAGGCCACCAGGCCGACCAGGATGATAAATATCACGGTTCCAATACGGGAGCCGAAAGTAGACGCGGAAAAATCCCCGTACCCGATGGTCGTGATAGAAATAATGCTATACCAGAAGCTGTCCCCGATGGTCAGATCCGGCTGCACAGGGCCCTCAAAGAAGAAAAACGTCAGGGCGTTTCCAACAATACTGGCCATCAACACCGCCAACATGGTGAGAAAGCCGAGGGTTCTCCTCCGCCGGATCCGATGCATTATCTTTATGATTGAATAGAACATATTGCGGCGCTCGGATGCGGGTTAGCGGTCCAGAGTGGACGGCGTTTGATTCCGGAGCTTCATGATGACCAGCCCTGCTTGATGGCCGGAGCCGTCGCACTCGTCCAGCCGGGTCAACAGATGTCCCCCGGCCCGCAAGATTTTATCGGCGACGGCCGGCTCAGATCGGCGGAACTCCTCTCCCATATGCGAGTCCAGTGTCCAATCAGCGGTGACCGAACATTCCAGTCCAGCCCGCTGGGCAACGTCTAGGTACTCCTGACGCTCCTTGCCGAACGCCTTTTCGCTCTTGAACGCTAGAGGCATCACGTAGAATTCGCTGGACAGATACAATCCCAGTTCGTTATCGAATACTTGCATCAGGTCGGAGAAGGACACCCAGCCCTCCAGGGCGAAGAAAAAGTTTTCTGTAATATCCTGGGGCACGCGATGGTAGTAGAAATCTTCATCCGCCTCAACCATCTTCACCGTGACTGGAAGCTTTTTGTGGTAACCCAGGATGCGTTCCGCCGCGTCGTCCTTAAGGAATAAGAATGGTATGTTCCCATTGGTGGCGTCCACCAACACCTGAGTACCATCGATATCATACAACAACGCCGTGTGCTGCCAGAATCGCATGTAACGCTTGGAAAAGCGAAAATCGAACGTGGTAAGAAGCTCCCGAAGTTTCTCGACAGGCACGGGGCCGGTAGCGTTTTCCCCGGCGATGATGTATTCGGACTGAAGCCCGTAGTGGTCCGTGAGGAACTTCAGCGCCTGCACCTTTTCCGAGCAGATCGCCCCGGCGCCTTCCATGATGTTATCAATGGTCTCGTCGCCCGATTTATAGACCAGTTTCTTGTCGATGAACCGGGAGTAGTTTTCAAATTGGGCATCCCAGATCGTCTTGGCCAGTCCTTTCAACAGCTTTAACTTGTGGCTGGCGGATCCCAGTTGAAGAATGGCATCGGTCTCGTGGCCGCCGAACTCGTGAATCAGGGAATCTCGCACGAATCCGGGGTATCTGGATTCGTTGCGGAGCCACTTGCGCCGATGGAAGCCGGTCCAATTGCGGCTGTATTGCAGGTTGATGCGGTCAATCGTTAAGTCAACCACCGAAACTTCTTGACCCTCCACCTGAACCTGGTGATTGTTGGGGACCTGGTCCAAAGCGAGGGACTCTTCGCCCTCTTTGAACGCCATACCGGAAAACATGTCCTTCAGCTCACCGGCGTCCGTGCTCAGGTAGACCAGGTCTTGCATCGCATAGAGGGCGTCGGCGGAGGGCTGGGTGATGCGGGATTCTTGAAGAAGTTGGCTGATGGGAAGTTGCTTCAGATATTTGTCCAGCAAGCCTCCTAAAGACAACGAGGCGTCGCCGGGGTCCATACGTAGAGTACATCTCCGGTTGGACACCGAGTCCCACAGTTGAAGGATCTGATTGTTGGTGTTTCCCACTAAAGGCGCAAACCCGCTGTTCTTAGTCTTGATCATGATTCCGCGTTATCGATGCGCTCGCCGCCGATGGCCGGGCCGGTCCAGTGTTATACGGCAGCGTGAGGTCCCAGGCCCCACCGGGCGGCGTATTGATCGAAGGTGAAAGTGCTCTTCTGAACGAACTCCCCTCGGGCGGTTAACGCGTAAACCGATGGGAGGCCGATGCCGTTGAACACGTGGGCCTTGGTCATCGTATACGATCCGGCATTGTTGAATATCACCTTGTCGCCAACCTTCAGCGGGTCCCGGAACCGGTATTCACCGAAGATGTCTCCGGCCAGACAAGTGCATCCAGCCAGCAGATATTTGTGGGGAGCGTCGTCGTCGTGGCCGACCACGTCTGGTTCGAAATCGTATTCGAATACCTCCGGCATGTGATTGATGCTCGTGTCCAGCACGGCCACCATCGAACCCTCACTGGGGAATACGTCCAGAACCGTGGACACGATGTACCCGGCGGCTCGGATGAGAGCGGACCCGGGTTCAAAGAACACGTCCACTTTAAGGCGAGCTTTGAGAAAATCCAAAGCCTGGTGCAGACCGTCAAGGTTTTGCCCGTCCTCGAAAAGATAGCCACCACCCAAATTGATCCATTCGAGGTTCTCCAGGATACTACCGGCGCTGGAGTAGAGGTGGCGCACCGTGGAGAGCAACTCGCCGAAGTCGGGCGAGTCGCAGTTTGAGTGGAACAGGATGCCTCGGACCCCAGCCAGGCGGGCCGGGTCGTCACGGAACGCGGACACCAGGTCTTCCAAGGGAACCCCCAGCTTGGATGCGGGCCGGCAAGGGTCGTAGCGCTCGTCGTCCAGGAAAGAAAGTTGGGGATTTACCCTCAGCCCACAGCTGGCCCTATCTTTGAGTCGGTCGCGGTACATGTCCCATTGGCTCAGGGAGTTGAAGGACACGTAGTTGCATAGGGAGCCAATCTCCTCTACTTCATCGTTCCTTAGGCCAGGCGCCGTGATGTGAAGGGTACCGCCGCCCGTATTGGCTTTTTGAGCCAGTTTGGCTTCGAAAAGGGAGCTTACCGCGAATCCGTCCAAGCGTGGGGACATGAGCTTCAAAGCGTCTACGAAGGAGAAGGACTTTATCGCGAACAGTACCTGGCACCGGCCTTCTTGGCGCAGCCGATCGGCATGGGTTAGGAGTTGGTCGAGAACTGCTTCGTCGTACACGAAAGCCGGAGTGGAGATGCGGGCGAGGCCGCCAGGAAAGGCGTTGGCGTCGTCCAAAAGGGAGGAACGGGTTGAATCTGCGCCAGCCTGTTTGGTACTCATCAAACGCACATGCACGCCATCGAGGTTAGGGAGAGTCTCTAATTGGGGAACGGGAGGGTGTTTGATGGGTATTTTAACATACGGAAATCCCCCCAACCCCCCTTTACGAAAGGGGGGCTTTTGGGGTCTTATTCGAATATGACAACGAAATATAGGGAATTTTTGATATCGAACGGTCGATCGATCCCAAAGACGCCGTTATGACTGAGCCCTGGGTTGGTGGCCGGGGATTCCTGATCCGGCGATACCGTTGGTGTTGCCGGACGGCGTTTCCGCCGATGCGCCTTGGGAGTTTTCCACGGTGACCGGGTTGATGGGGCGCCGGACGGAGTTGGGAGCGATTCCGGCTTTTAAGGCGGACATGACGCCGGCCGCCTCCCAATAGTTCTCAACGATGTGCAGTTGCCCCTGCTGCCAGGGTAGTTGGGTCAGGTCGTTTCTCATGAGGTTGCGGTTTTCCCGCACGGCGATGACCGGGATGCCCTGTTCCAGCGCGGCCAGAGTGGGCAGGCCCAGGCATCCGTCAGGTATGACCAGGCAGGAAACGTCACTGGCGGTGAACACGCCGGGATTTCGGAGTGCTTCTCGATCTGTGACGATTCTGGGGCTTTTTTGTAGGCCCTTGAGGATGGACTGCAAGAAGGTGGTTGATATGGCTTCAGCGGCCATGCGGGGGTCGACGATGCCGGTGTCTGCGTCCAAGACTTCCTGGGATTCCATCATGGGGGAGTGGGCCGAGGGCACGTCGTAGATGCTGGAGATGGTGTGGGTGAGCATGGATTCCACGCCGCCCCAGGGATTGACCATGCTGCCGCCGCTGTTGAAGTAGTCGCCGTGGTAGCTGGTGGGAACGGTTATGACCGACGATATGGCCACGGCGTCGTATTCCCCGCGGTGTCTGTCCAGAAGTTCAAGCACGTATCCCAAGTCTTCCACCCGTCCCGCCGCCCGGGACGATGAAGTGTACTCGGAGATCATCACAAGTGGCGGGGTCAACTCGATCACCAGTGGGCAGATCAGCCCATAGGATGCCCGGGCGGCGTTAACCGAGTTGACGGTCATCGTGTGAAATAGCCGGTCGGTATGCGAGTTCATCAGAACCAGGACCCGGTTAGACCGAACCGGCTGCAACCCGGCCGTGCCCATTAGCAAACGGCAGATGACGCTGCCTTCCACGTAGAGCCCGTTGCCCGGAATCTCGTTGATGTCCGAGGCGTTGACCACGTTTGGGTGGGTGACCAAAGTGTCGCAGACGGAGGCCAGCAGTTGAGCCACGGGCGTGGCGTCACCGGCGTGTCCGCCGATTTCAGCGCCTATCCCGGTTGGTACCAGCAAGATGGCGTTGAAGCTTCCCGTATTTTCCACTTGGCGGTGGCGAAATTCCAGGATGGAGTTATTGGGCAGCCGGCTGGAATCGTTGCCGTCATCGAAGGTCGTGACCTCGCACCGGTATCCGGCGGCGTCCGAAGACGTGACCACCAACCGCACCGGTGAGACTCCGCCGGGCAAATTCTCTCGCGTCTTCTGGGACAGCCATTCCAATAGGTTGCCGCCGTCCGGCGGTGGGGGCAGATCTAGTCCAATCTCCGAAAGCATCACGGATTTCAATTTCTTACATCCTCATGATTGGTTGATCCAGTGGTTTCGAAGGTAGTCTTCCGGCTGGGAACCTTGTCATGGGGGGGCGCCCACATCTCCGATACATCGGTGGCCCGGATGTAGCGCCCCCAATATAACAATGGACGCAACTCCAAAACACCCTCCTAGGTGACCTGACCCATCTTATCACTCCTCGCCAGTGCCGATTGTGCCCAAAGGAGTTGGCCAGAAGTCCCTAAGGCTCTTGGAGGCACTAAGATCGGTACCATATCCCGCCCGCGACCCATTCCGGTATTCCCACTACAAAGCACGTGCTAATTCGTAGATATTAATAATCAAGTCTGCTAGCCTAAGCCTAATAGCATCGTGGCGGTTTGGAACTACACCATTGGAGAAGTTTCAACACCAACCCCTGCAACCTTAATTACAGAATACTGCTTGACAGCTGTGCCCTGCCAACGCTTGACGTATCACTCCTGCTCTCGCAATGAAAATGCTGGTTTTGGTGCGTCCAAGGCCCGCACTATGTTGTCCGTAATCTTCGAGCCGAATAAAGATCAGCGCGGCATCACCGGTCTCGAAACAGCTATCGTCCTCATTGCTTTTGTAGTAGTCGCCTCAGTGTTTGCGTTTGCTGTTCTCAGCTCTGGCCTCATCAGCTCTGAAAAAACCAAAGAGACAACAATTGGTTCTTTGAGCGAAGTTTCAGCTACCTTAATGGTCCGAGGTAGCGTGGTCGGCACATCTAATAATAGTCTGACCGCTCTGGACACGGTGAGATTTACATTGAGCAGCGCCACTCAGGCGCACGAGGCGGTGGAGATCAATACGGCGTCGACCGTCATCACCTATTTGGATGTCGACCAGGCGGTGAATCTTTCCGGGTCCGATTGGACAGCGACGTGGTTGATGGGTTCCGGTCCTATGCTTGATGCCGGAGAGCAAGTTGATATAACCGTGACACTATCTGCCTTGTCTTCAACCCTTGGGAGAGGTAAGGAATTCGCTATTCAAGTTAAAAGTGCCAATGGCGCAGTGGTAGCCATACAAAAATCCACCCCGATAGAGCTGAAGAAAGTCGTCGAACTTATGAATGGCGGTTCAGTGGCTCCCACGCCCATACCCACACCCACTCCTGCGCCTGTAGACATTACTTTTCAGGAAGGCGATGGTAAAGGCACTGCCTTCGAAACCGACGACGCCGACATAGATGCTAGTGAACCTGACGACAATGACGGCGACCACCTTGATCTGAACGTCGACACTAGTAGTCGGCACAAACACATTCTCTTGAAATTCCCGAACATCTTCGGCGCCGGCGCCAACCAGGTCCCGTTGGGGTCCACTATTAACAGTGCCACGTTGACCCTGAGTTTGTTCGAGGCGACCGTTGCCGATCCAACCGTCTATCAGCTCACCGAGGGATGGACGGAGTCACAAGTCACTTGGAACGACCGAAGCACCGGGGTCAGCTGGACCAATGAAGGCGCTGATGGGACGGGCTCTCGCAAGGCTACGGCAGAGGGCAACTTTCCTATGACCGAGTTGTTGCTCCAGAGCATGTCCGTTGCAACCAGCATGCAGAATTGGTCCAACGGCGACGCGAACGAGGGTTGGGTATTCACCGACAATTCCACCAACGGAGCGGACGCCTACTCCAGCGAGATTGGGACTCTCAGCGACAGGCCAAAGCTCACGGTAAACTATACGCCTCCGTAGGAGGCGCCTGCTCTTCCAGCGACACAGCAACCGGCTGGGACCCCTGGCCCGTCTAAACCCTAGTCGGCATCGGCGTCGCCCGGTGTCGAGGCTCCGGCGGCGAAAGGGTCTTCCCAAACGCTAATCGTGAGACCTTTGCCCCTGCTGTCATCAGGCATCAAGGAGAATCCTTGAAAACCTTTTTAGGCCTTAGCAGCTGGAATCGAAGATTCCTTGACGAGGTTGATGGCCTTCTACGTCTTTTCGGGCTGAACTTTGCCGGTCGCCGCTCTTACGGGTATTAATGCGCTCATCATGAGATTGCGTTAGGGAAGATATTCCGCCTGCGATCGCTCTAATCGGCGGCAGATCAAGGCCAATCTCCGAAAGAATCGCGGATGTCGATCTATCACTTGCTAGGTTCGTTCGGCCGGGAAAAGTAATGGCGAGAGGACCACATCTCCGCCACGTCGATGGCGCGCATGAATTCTACGTTGGCGAAGGTGCGGATGTGGGTGATCAATTTCTCCAACATTCTCAGGCGTCCGGGACGGCCGATGTATTGGGGGTGCATGGTTAGGGTGAAGGCCCGGCCATAGTGATATAGGCCCTTAAACTCGGCGGCCCAAGTGCCGTAGACTTCCTCCGGGTTGCGCATGGGCCCTAGCCGTCCGGCCGCCGGAGCGTAGACGAAATTTGGAGCGTCGTCCAAGAGCCAATGGATGGGAATCTCCACCAGGCTTTGGGGAGTGCCCGGATTGAGCATGTATGGCGCGTCATCGCCCATCAGACTGCTGTCGTACAAGAATCCGTGGGAGGCCAGCAGGTCCACCGACCGCTCACTCAACTCCCAACTAGGAGACCGGTAGCCCCGGGGGGCTTCTCCGGTGATGCCGCCAAGGATGGCGATACCTTGTTTTAGCACCTCTTCTTCCTTGTCCGGCGTTAGACTGGCTGGAGGTTCGTGCATGTAGCCGTGGTGGGCGATCTCATGGCCACGGCGGGCAATCTCTTTGACCATCTCAACGTGGGTTTCGGCGACGTAGCCCGGAACGTAGAAACTGGCCTTGATGGAGTGGCTGTCCAGCATGTCCAGGATACGGGGGGTTGCGACGCTGGGGCCGTATTCGGCCATGGACATGAGGCTAGGGAGTTGGGCGAAGTTGGGGTCGCGGTTCAACCACGAGGAGACGCCGTCGACGTCGAACCCCAACGTCACCACGCATTGAATGTCTCCGGGCCAGATACCGGACATGTTGTTCCTCCCCCGATCTGTTTGACTACTGGGGCGGGATCGTGTCGAAGCCGGTGTAGGGACGGAGGACCTCTGGAATCACCACCGTGCCATCAGGCTGCTGGTAGTTCTCCAATATGGCGATCACCACCCGGGGCAAGGCCAGCCCGGAGCCGTTGATGGTGTGGAGCAGTTGCGGTCGGTCACCCTGGGCGGGCCGGTAGCGGATGTTGGCGCGCCGAGCCTGGAAGTCGGTGCAATTGGAGCAAGAACTGACCTCCAGCCACTCCTGGCAGCCGGCGGCCCACACTTCTATGTCGTAGGTTTTGGCGGACTGAAACCCAATGTCCCCGGTGCAGAGTTGCAATACGCGGTAGGGCAATTCCAGTTTCTGGCACACGTCCTCGGCGTCGGCGAGCAGCGTTTCCAGTTCATCTTCGGAGGTTTCCGGGGTGACGAACTTGTACATCTCCACCTTGTTGAACTGGTGCACCCGCTTGATGCCCCTGGTGTCACGGCCGGCCGCCGCCCGCTCGTTGCGGAAACAGGGAGTTTGAGCCACGTAGCGGAGGGGCAGGGTATCCGGCGGAATGATCTCGTCCCGGTAAAGATTGGTGATCGGTACCTCGGCGGTGGGAATCATCCACAAGCCGGCTTCCTCGTCGTGGTACAAGAAATCGCTGAACTTGGGCAGATTCCCCGCCCCCTCCATCACCTCTCGCTTGACCACTGCGGGAACCATGACCTCGGTATAGCCGTGCTGCCGGGTGTGGAGGTCCAGCATCCAGGCGATGAGGGAGCGCTCCAGCTTAGCGCCGGCGCCGAACATGGTGTAGAAGCGGCTGCCGGAGATCTTCACGCCCCGCTCGAAGTCGATAAGCCCCAACCGCTCGCCCAACTCCCAGTGGGGCGCCGGCGTGAAATCCAGGGTAGCCGGCTCGCCCGATTGGCGGATGATCACGTTGGACTCTTCGTCCAGCCCTTTGGGAACGTCAGGAAGGGGTATGTTGGGCAGGCGCATCAAGATGGAACTGATCTGCTCCTCAAGCACGCCCGCGTCCTGCTCAAGCCGGCTGATCTGATCCCCGACTTGGCGCATCTCGGCAACGACGTCCGCCGGAGGTTCCTGACCGGCGCTACGAGCCTGGCCCACTTGGCGGCTAACCTGGTTACGCCGCGCCCTCAGCTCGTCTGCTTCGGTGATGGCCTGCCGCCGGTTGGTGTCCAGCGTCAATAGCTCGCCCAAAGGGTCTTCCTCGCCTCTGGATTCCAGGGCGCTCTTTACGAAGTCAGGGTCTCGGCGTATCAATTCGATGGATAGCATATTAGTTAGGGGTGAGGGCGAAACGCCCGCATTTGGATATCATTCTGAATCATCCGCTTGGCCGGATTGTACTGTTCGCATCTGCGGGAACAGCACCACGTCTCTGATGGATGTTTGGCCGGTCAATAACATCACCAGGCGGTCGATGCCAATGCCCAGGCCGCCGGTGGGGGGCATGCCGTATTCCAGGGCCACTAGAAAGTCCTCGTCTAAGCGGTCTGTTTCATCATCGCCTAATAAGAGCCGAAGCGATTCTTGATCCTCGAATCGGTCACGCTGTACCTGCGGGTCGTTCAGCTCGGTATATGAGTTGGCAATCTCCATGCCGGCGGCAAAGCCCTCGAACCGCTCCACGTAGCCGGGAGTCCCAGGCTTGGCTTTGGCCAATGGAGACATGACCTCTGGATAGTCCAGAATAAATGTGGGTTGCACCAGACGGGGTTCTACAAAGGTCGAGAATAGCTTGTCGATCACCTTTCCGCGGCTGTCCTTGGGTTCAATATCCAAGCCCAGTTCGGCGGCCCGCTGTTTAAGCGACGCGTCATCGTTATAATCATCGATGTCGATGCCGCTTCGGTCCTTTAACTCTTGCCTAAAATCGAGCCGCTTCCAAGGGGGCGTGAAGTCTATCAGATGGTCCCCATATTGAATCTGGTTGGTGCCCAAGACCTCGAAGGCCACGGTGGAAACCAGGGATTCAACCATAGCCATGACATCGTTGTAGTCGGCGTAGGCCTGGTAGCTCTCCAGTAGGGTGAATTCCGGGTTGTGGTCTTGGTCGATGCCCTCGTTGCGAAAGACGCGGCCAATCTCGAATACCCGGTCGAACCCGCCGATGATCAGCCGTTTCAGATATAGCTCGGTGGCGATGCGCAGGTAAAGCTGTTGGTCCAGAGTGTTGTGGTGGGTTATGAAAGGGCGGGCGTGGGCGCCTCCCGCAACCGGCACCAGAATAGGCGTGTCAACTTCCAGAAACCCTTGGCTTTGGAAGAAAGCCCTGATCCGTTCGATGATCCGGCTGCGCATGGCGAAGACGGGCATGACTTCGGGATTGGCGATCAGGTCCAGGTACCGCTGCCGGTGCCTGGTTTCCACGTCCCTCAAGCCGTGGAATTTCTCCGGCAGCGGCCGCATGCCCTTGGAGGTTATGGTTAGTTGATGGGCCTCGATGGTGATCTGGCCGGTTCGGGTGCGTATGACCGGACCGGATACCCCCAAGTGGTCGCCCAGGTCCAGGTCCTTGAGCAGTTCGTAGGCTTCGCCAAGCACGTTCTGCCTGAGCAATGCTTGGATAGTGCCGGAACCGTCCCGAAGGTCCAGAAAGGCCGCCCGTCCCATGACGCGCATGGACATGATACGGCCGCCCAAGGAGACGCTGGTAGTGGCGGATTCGGGCGGGTCACCGCTCTCCACGGCTTCGAACATGGCGGTAGCGGCGGCGTTGTCGCAGGTCCGGACGAAACGTGGCGGGTAGGGGTCGATTCCGCTCTGGCGGAGGTGGTCGAGTTTGCTGAACCGGCTGGCCAGAAGGCCTTCTTCTCGGTCGGGCATATCAATCGTTGGAGGCTATTTGTGGATTATTCAATTGCCAATACTTCAAGCCTGATTTCGCCCGACGGGACGTTGATCTCGGCTTCGTCGCCGACCCGTTTTCCTAACAGGCTTCGGCCGATGGGAGAAACGTTGGATATCGTTCCTCGGGAGGGATCGGCTTCGGCGCTGCCGACGATGGTGTATCTGAAGGACCGTCCATCTTGGTCCATTGCGGCGATGGTGGTTCCGATCTCGACGGTGTCCCGGCCGCCCTGGTTTTCTTCCATGATGACGACATTGTTAATCATGTTGTCTAGGGTAAGGATGCGCCCTTAGGTGAAGGCCAGCTCGTTCTTCAGGTTTTCAAGCCCTTCCCGAGAAGAGTAGCTGGGCTGTGCCATGATTGCTTCCCCCGGCCAAGGAGGGAAAAACAATGTGGGAGAGAAGGCCGGTGCGGCACTCTCACCCCGAAGCCGATTGTAGTCTCCAGCAAAGGCGTTGTAAAGCGTGCCCGGCCGAGGCAATAGGACGTGGGGGAATCAAGGGATGGACGGGGCGGGCCGCCGGAAGGGTGAGGCTCATGAATTGACAATGTTTATAGCCGTCATTAGGATTCTTTATATGGCAACCAACTCCGTCAACGTCTTTATACCGCCGGGCGGCGGCTTTACGTGAGTCCAGACCTGTGGGGCCTGGACCGTTCAGCGGTCCCACCGGGCGCGTTTCGTCTAACCGAGCTACTGCTTTTTCGCCGCGATCTGCTGCCGTCCTTGCCCCCAGGTAAGCCGTTGGACTACCACATTACTCCTTCGATTCGTCTTTGGTATTCCACGTGGTTTTCCCAAGTAAGTTCGACAGAAGGTAATTGTTGCTCATATCCAGACGATATTTCAGAGCTACTTTGGTGTCCTTTTTCCTGCTGGCTATGGCGGCTACCGCCTGCTCTGGAAATCAGGAACAATTAGTTTTGAAAATCGGGGGCATCCCCGACCAAGATACTTCTCGCCTGGCGCGAAGATACCAGGTATTTTCGGATTACTTATCGCGGCAACTGGGGGTGCCGGTTGAGTACACCCCCAGCGTGGACTATGCCGCGGTAGTCACGGCTTTTACCCAGGGCGAGATTGACTTGGCCTTCTTCGGTGGATTGACCGGGGTGCAGGCGCGGCTGCAAAACCCCGGAGCTCGTGTTATCGCCCAAAGGGAAAACGATGCCCGGTTCCACTCCAAGTTCATCGTCCGCTACGGGCTGTCCATAGACTCGTTGGCCGGCCTTAAAGAGCAGGCTAAAGAGTTGACCATTACTTTCGGGAGCGAAAGCTCCACCTCTGGGCACTTGATGCCCCGGTATTTCCTGATCCAGGCGGGGATAGACCCGGATCGGGATTTCCGGTCCCTTCCCAACTTCTCCGGTTCCCACGACCTGACCTGGCATCTGGTATCCAGCGGCTCGTTCGACGTGGGAGTTCTGAGCGAAGATGTTTGGGGCCGGGCGGTTCGGGACGGGAAGGTTGACGCCGGTAAAGTTCGGGTTTTCTATACGACGCCGGAATATTTCGATTACAGCTGGACGGTTAGTGCGGAGTTGGAACGGATCTACGGAGAAGGGTTTACCGATAAGCTTCGCGCCGCCCTTCTGGCGCTGAACTCCCAAGAGCATGGCGAGATCTTGGAGCTATTCAACACCCAGCGATTTATCGAGAGCAGAAACGCCAACTACGGGGAGATCGAAGCGGTGGCCCGGGATCTAGGAATCGTCCGATGAGCATGAAAAATTCTGACGCAGACCATTTGTTAGTGGCCACCGGAATCTCCAAGAGTTTTGGGCGAGTCCAAGCCCTGGCTCCGTTGAGTTTGACAATATCCCAAGGAGAGCGGGTGGCCTTGGCCGGTCCCAGCGGTAGCGGCAAGACCACCCTGCTGTACCTTCTGGCCGGCATCATCCAGCCCGACGCCGGGGAATTGCTCCTGGCGGGACAAGACCTGGCACGCCAGCGGCCGGGTAAAGAAAAAGCAGGCCTGGTGGGCCTGATACACCAGCAATACGACCTAGTGCCGCATCTCCCGGTGCTGCACAACGTGCTGGCTGGGCGGTTGGGCCAGTGGAGCTTGTTCCGATCGATGATTTCCCTAGTTTGGCCCCAAGACCGCCAAATGGCGGAAGAAGCCCTGGCCCAGATGGGTATCGCCGACAAGATTCACGAGCGAACGTCCCACCTTTCCGGGGGCGAACAGCAGCGGGTGGCCATTGCCCGGCTGATGGTCCAGGGGTCGCGCGTTATCCTGGCCGATGAGCCGGTTTCCTCGCTGGACCCGGTCCGGGCGGCTGACATACTGGAGATTTTGACGGCTTTGGCCGGTGGCTCCGGCAAGACCCTTATCGCCAGTATCCACTCGCCTCGTTTGATGCGCAAACACTTTACCCGGGTCATTGGTCTGCGGGAAGGACGGCTGGAGTTTGACGTCCCGGCGGCGGAGGTAACGGACCGGGTATTGGAACGGCTCTACGATCTGGACCAGTCGGAAGCGGCTGTTTGGGGAGGCGGGAACTGAAACTCCTGGAAAGCCGCCGGCTGTTGACCCTCTTGCTGGCCGGGGTCTTTCTGTGGAGCCTATCCACCGTCGATTGGCGGGGGCCGCTGATCCATACCGGCGGACTTGCCGCGTTCTTGGATTTTTTCGCTTCTCTCTTTCCTCCTGAGCTGTCTCCCGGGTTTCTGGGGCTGGCTCTGTCCGCTAGTTGGCAAACCCTAGCTTACGCCGTGGCGGGAATCACTTTGGCGGTGCTCATTGGATTTCCTTTGGGTGTGATCGCCTCTGGGTCCGTGTCTGGTTCGCCCAGAACAGGATTGGGACTTGCCGTGGGGGTGCGGCTGATCCTGGCGGCCATGCGCTCGATACATGAACTGGTTTGGGCGGTATTGTTCGTCGCCGCCTTCGGGTTGTCGTCAATGACAGTGATACTGGCCTTGGCATTGCCCTATGGGGGCATTCTGGGGCGGATCTACGGGGAGTTGTTCAACCAAGTGCCGGAGGGACCGTTGCGCGCCCTCCGGGCGTCCGGGGCCTCCCCCTTCCGGGTGCTTCTGTACGGACGGCTGCCCATGGCTTTGCCAGATATGCTGGGATACACCTTTTACCGCTTGGAGTGCGCCATCCGGTCGGCGGCAATCATGAGCTTTGTCGGCATACGGGGTCTGGGCTACGAGATACAGCTATCCCTGCACGACCTGCTGTTCGACGAGGTGTGGACGCTACTGTTGTTCATGGTGGGGATGGTGGTGTTGGTCGATCTGTGGAGCAGCCGGGTGCGGCGGAGTTTGGTGTCTTGATGGGAAACGCCCCAGCGTTCCGCCTCTTCCGAGGCCGGCGGCGCTCGATGACATTTGTCCGTGCCTCCCTGTACGGGTTCGTAGTCCTGGCGTTTGTGTCCTGGGCTTACATCCTGGTGGCTACCGATAGCGGATCGGCCGACATAGTTTTGGCCAAGACTTGGAGCAACGCGGGCAATTTTATCCGGCAGTTGATCGGCGTTGACTCGCCAACCCGGCCTGCCTATTTGGAAGTTGACCGCTGGCTGGTCACGGGGAGACTTGCCCTGGATACTCTGGCGATGAGCGTTCTGGCAATCGTTCTGACCGGCGTTGCCGTGCTGCCGACATTCTTGCCCGGGGCCCGCAACGTCAGCAACGGCGACTTGGGCGGCGTGCCATCCCGGGGGGGGACCCTTTTCTACTATGTATTGCGTCTGGCCTTCACCCTGACACGGGCAGTGCCGGAACTGGTGTGGGCCATGGTGATCGTCTTTTTTCTATCGCCGGGCATCGTGCCGGGGGCCGTGGCCTTGGCGGTGCATAACTACGGAGTGGTTGGACGCCTTTCGGCGGAAGTGGTGGAAAACCTGGACCCCGGTCCCGCCAAGGCGCTTCGGTCCGCCGGGGCTAGCAACCTTCAGATGCTGATCTACAGCATCTTTCCCCAAGCCCTCCCGCACTTCCTCACCTACCTGCTTTACCGATGGGAGGTAATTATACGGACCACCGTGGTGGTGGGCTTCGTCAGTGCCGGGGGGTTGGGCCGGGAGTTTCGGTTGAGCCTAAGCTTCTTTCACTACACCGACCTGGCGTTGTTAATCATGTGGTACCTGATCTTGGTGATTGCCGTTGACCTGTTGAGCGCATGGCTCAGAAGGCTGGTGACCGGCAAGGGGTAAAAGGCGCGATCCGTCGGTGGATCGTTGACGATGTGTGTGACCATCAACGCACGTAAGGGCGGGTTTAAAACCCGCCCTTACGTTCAGGGCAAACGTTCGCGATTGGTCGGGGGAGGCGTGGCAGACCTACATCTGCACGTTGTAGACCACTTGGACTACCTTTCCGTCCCGGAGCGCTTCGAAGTAGGGTTGGGGCGATGACGGGTTTTGGATCCACCGCCGGGCAAAGTAGGCGCACATATTGGCCAGTTGCGTGCCCACTGAGTGTTCCGAGCCGACGTAGCAGAAGTTGGCCAATACGGCCGTTGAATCCATGCCATCGTCGGACTTAAGGAATCGGGTCATAAACCGGGGTTCCACGGACCTGCCTTCACCGGCGACCACCATGGCGAAGTCGGCGACGGGCCATTGGGACTCCATCAACTGGTCGCTACTTAAACCGGACATGTTCAGTTCGTCGACGAACATATTCAAGGCGAAAAGGAACCGGCCCATGGTGATCTCCGAAGGATTTTCCCACACCATGTTGGGGTCGTCACCATTACTGCGCGACTTGGCGAATGCTTCCTTGTCGACATAGGCGGTGATCAGCGGGGTTTCCCGCCGGATCAGGATGCTCAGGCAGTCCTGAATAAGTTCGTGTCTTTTCTGGACAGGCCAGGATTTGAAGTCGCCGCGCCCTTGGAAGATGTCGCTGGGGCGAAGTTCCTTGGGGGTACCGGCCTCGCCAAGGGGCCGCCCGAAGTGACGCCGGCAGAGGGCGTTGAACTCACCGTTGATGGATATAGATTGAGACTCGTGAATCAGCAGGCCGACATGGACGTGGTGCGGCTGATTCGAGTCGGCGACACTTACGCCGGTATTACCGGATTCGCCAAGGTACACCAGGTACATGGAGCGGCCTCCGAACCGTGGTTGATTGTTGCGGCTTCTATTAGGCCTCGGGTTCGTCCTCGGATTCCGTGGAGGCGTCCGCGCCTTCATCTTCGGCAAAGACCTCTTCCTCTACCGCTCGGAGGACCTCGATTCTTACTACCACGTCCTCAGGATCAGTCAAAAGAGTCACATTGCCGGGTATCACTATGTCGGCGGCCCGGAGCACTCCGTCCGGTTCGGTCAACATTGTCAGGTCCAATTCAAGCTCTCTAGGGACTTCCAGCGGCAACGCTTCCACGTTCAGATCGCGGAGTTGCTGCATCACTGTGCCGCCGGCCGTTCGAGCGCCCGGCGATTCTCCGATCAAGGTGATGGGCACCTGGGCCGAGACTGGCCGAGACGCATCCACCGCCAGGAAATCGACATGGAGGATGTCATCGCGCCTGGGATCCCACTGTATCTCCCTAGCAAAGGCCAGGTGGGTCTCCTGGCCACCCTGAACAGTGACCGTAACCGCCGTGTTTCCGCCGGCCCTAACCAGTACGTCAACCAGCTTCGTGGTCTCGCATTGCAGTGGTTGAGGATCTACTCCCGGTCCGTACAAGTGTACTGGAATCACACCTTGTTGGCGCAACCGCTTTACTTTCTTGCCCAGAACCTCCCTGGGGGATAACTCCAGACTGATTGACGCGGTGGTCATAGCGGTTGCTTCTCCTATTCGGGTCTATTTTGGCGGTCGAAACGGGCCTATCCAACGGACGGGGGAGCGTTGACCGGCCGCTCTATGATAGCACCCGCAGTGCGCCAATGGAAATAATTTTCTTGACACGAAAGGTATTATGAGTGTGACTTTTGTTGGGAGGTTGTCTAATGGCGTCTCATTCGCTGGGCTTGACCCTTTACGATGCGGCAAGACAGATGGGAGTATCTTTTTCCCAGGAAAATGAGCCGGTTGATAAATCGGTTCAGATCGATGGGATGAACTTCCACTACCTGGAATGGGGCGACCCGTCCAACCCTTCCATCCTGATGCTCCACGGCAATAGCCAGCAGTCACATAGCTGGGACTTCGTGAGCCTGGCCCTTTCCGAACAATTTCATCTTATTGTCTTGGACCAACGGGGCCACGGCGATAGCGACTGGGCGGGGGACGGCGATTACTCCATAGAAGCCCAACAGAAGGATATCGACGGTTTTGTGCAGGCAGTTGGGTTGGACGGTTTCACGTTGATGGGACACTCCATGGGCGGCCGGAACTCCTACGTTTGGGCCTCACGCCATCCCGGCGCTTTGAAGGGGCTGATCATCGTCGATACCGGACCGCAAACCCAGCGCACCGGCTCTAACCGGATCCAGCAATTCAAAGAGTTGCCCGACGAGCTGGACTCGTTCGATGATTTTGTGCAACGGGTGCAAGAATACACCGGCCGCACCCAGGAACAAGTTTTGGGCGCGCTGAAATACAGTATCCGCCAGCGCTCCGACGGTAAATGGACCT
>Ga0208879_1000731_pt1 | contig 33133 bp, 28 predicted proteins | sample Knorr_S15_td_Bot_FD_185605 | JGI IMG/M metagenome (GOLD analysis project Ga0208879, IMG submission 185605) | Marine microbial communities from Southern Atlantic Ocean transect - Knorr_S15_td_Bottom_ad_5009_LV_A (SPAdes) (version 2) | ecosystem: Environmental > Aquatic > Marine > Oceanic | place... | reverse complement strand
CGAGCAAAGAATTTTAGATAGCGGAGCACTCGGCGGGTGTGGCCCCGGACGAGAGCAGCGAAACCGAGAGCTGGCCTGACGGCACTCTAAAGCGTGAAACCAGCTACGTTGACGGCCAGCGCCACGGCTGGGAAACCACCTTCCACCCTGACGGCCAGCGCGCCACCCGCCGCCGCTGGGCGCACGGCAGGCCGCTGCCGCCCGGCCAGCAGTGGGACCCGCACGGCCAGCGCCTGGTGGTGAAGCCGGACCTGGCACACGACACCTGCATCTTCTGCGGCGCCTGCGTCGGCGTCTGCCCCACCAACGCCATGTTCCTCGAGTATAACGACCGCGACATCTGGATTGACGAAAACTGCACCGACTGCCTGCTCTGCGTCCGCGTCTGCCCCGTCGGCGCACTAACCTATCCGGCCGAGCCGCAGCGCAACACCACCCGGACTTCCGCATGAGGCGCATAATCGGCGGCGGCCTTTCGGGGCTGGCGGCAGCCGTGAACTTCGCGAAAGCGGGCGAGCGGGTCGAAGTGCACGAGGCGCGCCGCGAAGTGGGCGAGCAGTTCCACGCCAACTACCAGGTGCTGCTGAAGGAGCGCCCCGACATGCCGTGGGCCGACTCGACCGCGCCCGCCTACCTAAAGCGCTGGGGACTCGAACCGGAGTTCACCTACCGCAACGTGCAGAAGTTCGTCTGCTGCACCCCGACACGTGAACTGACCATCACCATGAAGCAGCCGCTGCCACTCATCCTGCGCGGCGGCGAAGGCTCGCTCGAGCGCGGGCTGGCGACGGAGGCGGAACAGGAGGGCGCCGAATTCCACTACAAGTCGCGGCCGAAACCACAGGCGGGCGACATCGTCGCCACCGGTTCCTACCGCACCGACATGGCTGCTTTCGGGGCGTACTACGAGAACTCGGACTTTCCGCGCGACCAATTCCTCTACATGCACGACGAAAAATACTCGCCACGCGGCTGGTATCTCTACATCATTCCGATGGACGACGATACTATCAAGGTGATGAATTGCTGCTCGCGCTCACACACCAAAAAAGTCAGACGACTGCTATATAAAGCAGTGGAGGAGCGCAAGGTGCTGCGCGACATCATCGACGGCGCGAAGCCAACCGGCACCGTCGGCGGCCAGGGCGGTGCCGAATTCCCCCGCTCGGCGGTGCGCGACGGCGCCTACTATACCGGCGAGGCGGCCGGCTTCCAGGATCCGTGGCGCGGCTTTGGGATGAACTACGCCATCGAGTCGGGCGTGCTGGCGCAGCGTGCACTCAGCAACGGCGGAAACTACGACCAGATGTGGAAGGCGCAGTTCCATAACCGCAAGAAAGCGGACATCGCGCGGCGCGGTATCTTCGCGCTGCTCGGCAACCGCGCCTTCGAAATGGCGATGCGTAAGGTGAAGGATGGCGACACCGTCGACTGGGAGAAGATGAACCTGCAAGGCTGGCGCAAGTCACTAGTCTACAATTCATTCTACGCCCTCGAGATGGTCAAGAAGGGCATCTGGGACTCCTGGTGAGCCGGGCCGAGGATTTAGGAATACGTGCCGCCTCGCTGGCGTGCCTGCTGGCGGGGCTGGTGCTGGCAACCGGTAGCAACGAATACATCGTGCCGGCCTCGGGCCGTTCGCTCGCAACGCCCTGTGCGTTCGTCTTCTGGATGCTCGCTATCATCTTCTGGGTGCTCGGCACGCAAAGCGAAAACCATACATAATCGCCGACTGGGGGGGCACCATCCATGTCTGACCCCGATGCCGTGCGACAGTTCTACGACTCGCTGGCAGCCTGCCATGCCGCCGCGCGCAAGCAACTGGGGCGGCCGCTAACGCTGGCCGAGAAAATCCTCTTCGCGCATCTCGCCCCGGGGCAGGATCTACCACAACGCGGCGGGAGCTACGTCAACCTGCGGCCCGACCGCGTCGCTATGCAGGATGCCACAGCACAGATGGCGCTGCTGCAGTTCACCCTCGCGGGGCGCGAGCAGGTGGCGGTGCCGTCGACGGTGCATTGCGACCACCTGATTCAGGCGCGCAGCGGTTGCGACAGCGATCTCGCTGCGGCCAACGACGTCAACGCCGAAGTCTACGCGTTCCTGAAGTCCGCCTCGGCAAAGTATGGCATCGGCTTCTGGGAACCGGGCGCCGGCATCATCCACCAGGTGGTGCTCGAGAACTACGCCTTCCCTGGCGGGATGATGATTGGCACCGACTCGCACACTCCCAACGCCGGCGGCCTCGGAATGGCCGCGATTGGCGTCGGCGGCGCCGACGCCATGGAAGTCATGGCAGGGCTGCCGTTCAACATCCGCTGGCCGCAACTCATCGGCGTCCGGCTGACTGGTGCGCTTTCGGGCTGGGCTTCGCCCAAGGATGTCATCCTGAAAGTGTGCGAAATCCTGACAGTCAAGGGTGGCACGGGCCACATCATCGAGTACTTCGGCCGCGGTTGCAAGAGCATCTCCTGCACCGGCAAGGGAACTATCTGCAATATGGGTGCCGAAGTCGGCGCGACCACTTCGCTCTTTCCGTTCGACGAGCGCATGGCGGAATACCTCGAGGCAACCGGTCGCGGGGAACTGGCGCAGCTCGCCCGCGAGCACGGGGCGGAGCTGCGCGCCGACCCAGAAGTCGAGGCGAAGGCAAAAGATGTCTTCGACCGGGTAATCGAAATCGACCTCTCGGCGCTTGAGCCGCTCATCGTCGGCCCGCACTCCCCGGATTTGGCACGCCCCGTTACCGGGCTGGGCGCTGAAGCTCGTCAGGCGGGGTGGCCTCTCGAGCTTAATGCGGCACTCATCGGTTCATGTACCAACAGCTCCTACGAGGATATGGAGCGCGCCGCCGCGGTCGCCCGCCAGGCGACCGCACTAGGGCTACGCGCGACGGTGCCATTCTACATCACCCCCGGCTCGGAGACGATTGACCGCACCATCCGACGCGACGGGCAGATGGCAGCGCTCGAGGCAATCGGCGGCATCGTACTGGCGAACGCCTGCGGCCCCTGCATCGGGCAGTGGCAGCGCGACGACATCTCCGACGGGGAGGCGAACTCGATAGTCTCCTCCTACAACCGCAATTTCAGCGGCCGCAATGACGGCAACCACGCCACACTCTCGTTCCTCACCAGCCCCGAGATCGTAACCGCCATGGCGCTCGCCGGGCGGCTTGACTTCGACCCGCTGCACGACTCCCTGCCCGCCGGGAACGGGAAACAAGTCCGGCTGGCGCCGCCGACCGGTAGCGACCTGCCGGCGGGCGGCTTCGCCACCAGCCTCGACGGCTACGTTGCGCCGCCGACAGACGGCTCCGCTGTCGAGCTCAAGGTGGACCCTGCCAGCGAGCGGCTGCAGTTGCTAGAACCATTTGCACCGCCAGCTGCGGACGACATGCAGGGATTGTTGGTGCTGGCGAAGATTGAGGGCAAGTGCACCACCGACCACATCTCGCCTGCGGGGCCGTGGCTGCGCTACCGCGGCCACCTCGACCATATCTCAGGTAACACTTACATCGGCGCCAGCAACACCTTCACCGACGAGCGGGGCATGGCCATCAGCGCGCTTACCGGCGAGCAGGCGCCGTTGCCTGAAATGGCGCGCGCCTACCACGCTGCAGAACAGGGGTGGGTCGTCATCGCCGACACCAACTACGGCGAAGGCTCGTCGCGCGAGCACGCCGCGATGTCGCCCCGCTTCCTCGGCTGCCGCGCGATTATCGCGCGCAGCTTCGCGCGCATCGCGGAAGCCAACCTGAAGAAGCAAGGGGTACTGGCGCTCACCTTCGAGACGGCGGCCGACTGGGAACTGGTGCGGGCTGACGACCGCCTGACCATCAAGGGGCTCGACGCGCTGGCGCCGGGTAGCCGGCTCACGATTGGCATCGTGCATGCCGACGGCACGCGCGACGAATTCAACTGCTGCCATAGCCTCAGCGAGCAGCAGGTGGAATGGTTCCGCGCCGGCTCGGCGCTTAATTATCTGCGGCAGCAGTCCTAGTCAAGCGCTGCGTGCGCGACGCCCTCGCCGGCAGCGACATGGCCAATCAGCTGTGCGGTTTCCCCTTCGCGGGAGAGCAGTTCCAACGCCCTCACGGCGTCGCCCGCGGCGACGGCAACGACCATCCCCAACCCCATGTTGAAGGTGCGATACATCTCCACCGGCGCGATGTCGCCCTTGCGCTGCAGCCAGTCGAAAGCTGGGGGGACCGGCAACGGGTTGTCAACGACATAGCGGAAGCTGGGGTTCATGCGCGGCAGGTTCTCGAGCCCCCCGCCAGTAACGTGCGCCAGCGCGTGTACTTCCACCGCCGCGAGCAGCGCCAGCACCGAGCGGACGTAGATGCGCGTCGGCGCGACCAGCTGCGCGCCAAGGGCAGGGTCGCCGTCGAATAGCCGCCGGATGAGCGTGTAGCCGTTGGAGTGCGGCCCGGACGAGGCGAGGCCAATCAGCGCGTCGCCGACGTCGACGCGCGAGCCGTCAATAATCGCCTCGCGGGTGACCCAGCCGACCACCGTACCGGCCAGGTCGAAGCCACGCACCAGCTCCGGCACGACCGCCGTTTCACCGCCCGAAAGCGTGCAGTTCGCCTGCCGGCACCCCTCGGCGAGGCCGGCGCCGAGCTGCGCCATCAGCTCCGCGTCGGGCTCCTCCAACGCGACGTAGTCGACGAACGAGAGCGGCTCGGCGCCGACGCAGATGAGGTCGTTGACGTTCATTGCCACGCAGTCGATGCCGACCGTCTCGAGACTGCTCAGCTCGCGCGCCAGCAGCAGCTTGGTGCCGACTCCGTCGGTGCAGACCGCCAGCGCCCCGGCGCCGAGCTGCACCAGTCCTGCGAAGCCGTTCTCCAGCGTGATGGGGGCGCCGTCACCCTTGCGCGTCGCGCTGCCGAGCTGTGCCACCAGCGCGGCGGTAGCGTGGTCGCTAGCGTCAATATCGACCCCCGCCTCGGCGTAAGTGCGCGCCATCAGCGGCCCAGTTTCTGGTAGTAGTTCTGCACGACGCGCGAGACCTGCGTGATGTCGGAAATCCCGCGCTCGACCAGCGTCTCGATGATTTTCTGCCGGTTGCGCGCCATCTCATCGAACTTGGCTGGTGAAACCCCTGCCGCGCGGGCAATGCGCTCGCGCAGCTTGCTCGGGACGCCGGTCTCGACCAGCTTACCCTTGCCCTGGTCCCAGCGGAAAATCGTGTTGAGGCGCGGCTTGTCGCCCTCAAGGCCCGCCATCTCCGAAACCTCAGTGATACGGCGCACCTGCTGCCCACCAATGTTGAGCTTGCTCTGCATGATAATCAGGTGCAGAGCGTTGAGCATGATGGGGGGCACCGACATCGGGGGGTTGACCAGCCGTTGCACCGACTCCTGTGCAGTGTTGGCGTGCACCGTGCCCATGCAGCCGTCGTGGCCGGTGTTCATCGCCGTGAATAGCGTGCGCGCCTCGGCACCCCGTACCTCACCTACAATCAGCCGGTCGGGACGCATACGCAACGTATTCTTCAGCAGCGCGTCCATGTCTAGCCCGGGGTCGCCCGCTTTGGCCGGGTGGACCGTCTCGAGCTGGACGTGGTGTTCGTGGAGCAGCTGGATTTCGGACACATCTTCAATGGTAATCAGCCGCACCTGCGACGGGATGAAGAGGCCGAGCACGTTCAGCGTCGACGTCTTACCCGAAGCGGTACCGCCCGAAACCAGAATATTGCAGGGCGCAGCGCCCATTCCGTCGACGAACATCCACAACAGCGCCGCCAGCCGGGGCGTCAACGTCCCGAAGACAATCAAGTCAACGAAGGTAAGCGGGTCTTGCGTCTGCTTGCGAATCGTGAGCGTCGGGCCGCCGGGAGACGCGGGCGGCAGCGTGGCGTTAACACGACTGCCGTCAGGCAGCCGCCCATCGAGAAGCAGGTTTTCCATCCCAATCTTGCGCCCGACGTAGGCAGCGATTTTCTGGATGACCTTGACCGCCTCCTCCTCGGTCATGCTGATGTTGGTGACGCACATGCCGTGCTTGCGATGGTAAACCATCACCGGCTTGGCGGGATTGTTGAACATCACCTCCTCCAGGTTGTCGTCCTCGAGCAGCGGACGCAGCGGCCCGTAACTAGTCGAGCGGTTCAACTTCAGCACGCGGTAGACCAGCAGGTCCTGCCCCGGCTGCTTGATGACGTGGGCATTGGGATATTTTGCGATTAGCTTGCCCTGACTCATAGGAATGCCGCCGGAAGCTTCAGAGCCACTAAAAGCGTGGTGTTGGCAAGCAGCATGTAGAGCGGGATGCGCAGCAGCGCGGTGCGCATCGTCTGCAGGATGACCGACTGCATCAGGACTCCCGCGGCGCCGAGTACCATTACGTAGAGCAACAGCATCTGGTTCAGGATCCCGAGTTCGATTACAAGCTGGAAGCTGCCGACAGTCCCAGAGCCAAAGACGGCGACGATGAAGCCGAGCAGCGCAGGACAGATGAGCGCGCCCGACCAGAGGATGAAATCGGCAGTGCCCTTGGTCTTGGCGATGCGTTCTTTGCGCAGCAGGTATATTTCCCAGAACTCCTCCGAGAGCAGTTCGAGCGTCTCTGAGAAGCTGCCCGAGGAGACCAACGCCACGTTGAGGATACTCACGACGCGTGAAATCATCGGCGAACGGCTGCGCTCTGCGAAGTCCCGCATCGCCTCGGTGAATGAGGTGTCATGCATCTCCGTGACCGCCTGCCGCAGCATCTCGCCCATGCGGTCGCTGCGGGCATTGGCGACCGCGTCCAGCGCCGACTCAACGCCCATCCCAGCGCGCAGGTTCTCCGCCAGCTCCCCGAGCACCTCGGGCCAAACGTTCTCGAGCTCGGTACGCTCGGCAAAGAGCCGCTTCAGCGGCAGATAAATGATGTAGCTCCCGACCGCCCAGAGACCCAGCGCGATCCAGACCAGTGCCCCGATGGCTGACGGAATCCCGTCAATGCCAGCGAAGAAAGGGTCCAGCATTTCGTGCAGACTCATATCTTCGGCTCCTGCGAGCGGGTGCGCACAATCAGCCCCGCAATCGCTAGCATCGCCAGCAGGAACAGGATGGGCGTGCAGGCGGGTGGCATCCGCGGCATATTGCCGCCAAACGCCCCGCCAGCGCCGCCAACCAGCGCGTCAATCACGGCCATAATCACGACGATAATCGGCACCAGCACCGATATTATCAGGAACTGCTCGGAGACCGCACTGAGGGATTCGACGAACGCCTGTAGCTCGATGCGGCGCGAGCGGGATTCCTTGTCAGCAATCGAGCGCAACCGGTCGATGACGTTGGTGTCCTGCTCAATCGACATCGCCAGCGCTGAGAGCGTGTGCCGCAGCCCTGCCGATGAGGTAGCGCGCATCTGCTTCCGCACCGCCTCGCTCATACCGGCGCCGGCGTCAATCGCCTTGAAAATGCGCCCGAACTCGACTGAGAGGTCACCGTAGTCCTCATCAGCGACATGCTTCATCGCCTCCGCGACGCTGACGCCCGACTGCAACAGCACCTCCATCGCCCGGATAGCGTACAGCAGCTCTTCGTCGACGTTGCCCAACAGCCGGGCGAGCCACTCGCGCTATAAGGGTTTTACGCGCTAATCTCGCTTGGCTTGCTGGAGGCGCGATCGCGGGACCGGGAAACCGGTGCCGAGAGCCACCTACAAAGCGATGAGCTACAAGAAGGTAATGACTAACGATGAATATATAAAAGAAAGCGAGCCGGCACTGCGGTCGCGCTAGATGCTGGCAGCGGCTAGAGCCGCACGTCTTCCAGCTCGCGGCGGAAGGAGAGCGCGCCAGCGTAGAACGAGAAGACCATGCTCCACTCACAGAATGCTATCAGGTTTAGGTAGAGCGACCGCTCGTCGCCAACCAACGGGGGGTTTTCCATGCGATGGAAAACCCCCTCGCCGGCTGCAATCAGTTCCCGGCTCTCAAGGTTGCCGAACAATATCATCAGGACATAGAATAGCCAGCCTGAAAATATCGCGATTCGCCTGACGGTGTGACTCCGGCCCGAGTTTTCGAGCAGCCGCCAGACGAAGGTACTCCAGAGCAGGAACGAAGTGAAGAACATGAAGGCCGCCACGCCGTGGAGCAGAGGGTAGCTATTCCAGTGGAAGTTGACCGTGATAATTCCGCAGATGCCCCCGAAAGTCGCCAGCGCTCGCGCCAGATCGTTCCACGACTCCCAGTTGCCTCCGAGCGTTTGTGCCAGCGGCGCGAAAACGCGGTGGAACACCTGCACCAGCAGGATGAACGAGAAGATGCTAATGGCGAGCCCGGGACCGTAGAAGCTGGACTCCGGCCCGGCGAAGGGCATTTCGGAAATAATCGGGATGAAAGGCGCTACGCGCCCGCCAGTCATGCCGACAACGTAGGTCGCGACGAGCGTCGCTATTCCCAGGCCGACGCTGAACTCGAGCAGCCGCTGCGCGCCGATGGAAGTGTCTTCAACCATTCAACACCGCTTGTGCAGCTGCTAATCTTGCAATAGGCACCCGAAACGGCGAGCAAGAGACGTAGTCCATTCCTGCCTCGTGGCAGAAGGCAACCGACGCAGGGTCACCTCCGTGCTCGCCGCAGATGCCGATTTTCAGGTCCGGGCGGGTCGCGCGCCCGCGTTCGATGCCGATTGTAATCAGCTCACTGACGCCTTCGTCGAGCGTCGCGAACGGGTCGGCGGGCAGGATGCCCTGGCTGACGTATTCGGGCAGGAAGCCGCCGCTGTCGTCGCGGCTGAAGCCGAAAGTCATCTGCGTCAGGTCGTTGGTGCCGTAGGAAAAGAACTCAGCCGTCTCGGCAATCCTACCGGCGACGAGTGTCGCGCGCGGAATCTCAATCATGGTCCCCACTAGGTAATCCAGCTTGCAGCCGTGCTCCGCTTCGACCTCTCCGGCAACACGCCGCACGAGCTGGTCCTGGTGAACGAACTCCGCCTCGGTGGCGGTCAGCGGCACCATAATTTCCGGCAGCGCCGCGACGCCCTCTGCCTGTAGCTCCGCGGCGGCGACCAGCACGGCCCGCGCCTGTAGCTCAGTGATTTCGGGGTAGGTAATTCCCAGCCTCACGCCGCGGTGCCCCATCATGGGGTTGGTCTCGCGCAGCTGCTCGGCGCGTCGCGCCAGCTCAGCGCCGTCGATGCCCAGCGCGTCGGCAAGTTGCGCCTGCCCTTTCGGCTCGTGCGGGATGAACTCGTGCAGCGGCGGGTCCATCAGCCGGATGGTTACCGGCAGCCCCGCCATCGCGCGCAGCGTCTCGCGGATATCGTCCTTCATGTGCGGGTAGAGCTCGTCGAGCGCCGCCTGTCGTTCCTCGCGCGTGCCTGCCATTATCATCTTGCGCAGGTGGAACAGCGGCTCCTCGGAGCCTTCGCCGTAGAACATATGCTCGATACGGAACAGTCCGATGCCTTCGGCGCCGAAATCGAGCGCACGCTGCGCGTCGGCCGGCGTGTCGGCGTTGGTGCGCACCTTCAGCTTGCGATGCTGGTCGCAGAGCGACAGAAAGTGCGACATGTATGCGCTCGAAGCATCGGTCTCGATTAGCGGCAGTTCGCCCTCGTAGACCTTGCCGGCGGTGCCGTTGAGTGTCACTAGGTCGCCCTCCACAACAGTGTGGCCCCCGACGGAGAATCGCCTAGCGGGGGCGTCTATTTCCAACTCGCCTGCGCCGACGATGCAGCACATCCCCCAGCCGCGCGCGACCAGCGCCGCGTGCGAAGTCATCCCACCGCGCGCGGTCAGGATTGCCACGGCGGCACGCATCCCGGCGACGTCCTCCGGGTTAGTCTCCTCGCGCACCAGTACCACCTGCTCCCCGCGCGCCGCCCATGCGACCGCGTCGTCAGAGGTGAATACTACCCGTCCGGTCGCGCCGCCCGGGCCGGCCGGCAGGCCACTCGCGAGCAGCGTCGCCACCTTCTCGGCATCGGGGTCGACGATGGGATGCAGTAGCTCGTCAAGCTGCGACGGGGTGACGCGCATGACCGCTTCCGCGGCCGAAATCTGCCCCGCTTGCTCCATCTCGGCCGCCATCCGCACCGCGGCGGGGCCGTTGCGCTTGCCGATGCGGCACTGCAGCATCCACAACCGGCCGGACTGGATGGTGAACTCGATATCGAGCATGTCATGGTAATGTTTCTCGAGCGAGCGCTGGATTTCGTCCAGTTCACGGTAGGGGGCGGGATGCATATCCTCCAGACTGGGTAAGTTGCCCGAATACTCTGTTCGGCTATGGCTGTTGAGCGGATTGGGTGTGCGGATACCGGCGACCACGTCCTCGCCTTGCGCCTGCGGCAGCCACTCGCCGTAGAAAGCGTTCTCGCCGGTGGCGGGATTGCGGGTGAACGCAACACCGGTCGCCGATGCCTCGCTAAGATTGCCGAAAACCATCGCCTGCACGTTGACCGCGGTGCCCCACTCGTCGGGCAGCCCCTCGATTTGCCGGTAGGCGATGGCGCGCTTGCCGTTCCACGACAGGAATACGGCCGTAATCGCGCCCCAGAGCTGTTCCCAAGGATCCTCCGGGAACTCTTTCCCGAAAACTTCCCGGACTTTGGCCCGGTATGTAACTACGAGTAACTTTAAGTCGTCTGCCGAAAGGTCCGTATCATCGGTGACGCCCCGCTTGTCCTTCAGGTTTTCCAGCTCGTGCTCTAGTTGCGCTCGTATGCCCTTACCCTCTTCGGGCTCGATTCCAGCCGCCTTTTCCATCACGACATCGGAATACATCTGGATGAGCCGTCGCTGCGCGTCGTAGACGAAGCGCGCGTCGCCGCTCTCTGCAATCAGCCCTTCGCACGTCTCGTCATTAAGGCCGACGTTGAGCACCGTCTCCATCATCCCTGGCATCGACGCGCGGGCGCCGGAACGCACCGAGACCAGCAGTGGCCGTGCGGGGTCGCCGAACTTCAACCCGAGCTCCGCCTCGACCGCTTCGAGCGCCTTGCGTAAGCTGCCGTCGAGCGCCTCGGGGTAGGTGCGGTCGTGGTCGTTGAACCAGTTGCATACCTCGGTCGTAATCGTAAAGCCGGGCGGGACCGGGATTCCCAGCTCCGCCATCTCGGCCAGGTTAGCGCCCTTGCCGCCGAGCAGGTTCTTCATCTTCGCGTCGCCGTCGGCGGTGCCGCCGCCGAACGAGTATACTGTCTTATCCTTCATACGCCTCGACGGCGCAATCAACCCCCATAAAAGGATTTATTCTTTCAGGGCGGCAACTGGGTCGTGAAGCGTCCCAAGCAGCGGCCAGCCGGTCCAGAGCAGCAGCTCGTCCAGCTCCAGTAGCAGCCGGTAGAGCAGGTCGTAGCCCTCAATGGCGCGGTCAAGCAGGCAAGGGTCACAGTCGTCACTCAGCCACTCCGCCAGCCGCTCCGCGCCCGCCAGCTTGAGCGCCCCGGCCACGCGAGCGACCGCTGCGAACCGGCTTCGCAGCAGCCGCAGGAACGGCTCACTGTCACGTAGCGCCAGCGTGATTTCGCTGATGCGCGTCGGCGGCTCGCCGTCGAAAAGCGCCGCGAAGTCCTGCTCGCCCAGGCTCTCGCGCGCCAGCCGCAGCAGCAGCTCGAGCACCTGCTGCTGCTGCGCCGGCTTCACTCGCCCTCCAACAAGCCGTGTAGCCGGGCCAGAATGCGCTCGATATCAGCCGGCTCCGCAAGGGCGCGGTCCTCGTCGAGGACCGCGCCCGGTGCGAGCATCTCGACCGCGTCAACCGGCAGTTCCCAGCCGGGCGACTCATCGCAGCGATTCACGACGAGCAGGCAGGGCGTTTCGGGGCAGGTCGCCTGCAGGTACGCTAGCAGGATTGTAACGGCGGCCGGTCCTGCCGCCACGGTTGCTATCAGCAGGAACACGTCGGCTGCGCGCAGCCAGTCGGCCCAGCGCGTGCCCAGTGCGGTCGGCTCGTCGATTTCGTAGAGTTGCAGGGTACGACAGCTACAGGCGTGGTCAAGGAACATCTCCGGCACGCCGGGCGGGGGCGCGAAGGATGCCTGCTCCGGCAGCGAACGCATCAGCGTCGACTTGCCGGCGCCCATCGGCCCGGTCACCATCACGTAGCTCACGTCCGCCTCCGCAGCGGCCGCAACTCCTTGAACATCCCCATCAGCGTCTCATAATCCCATTCGTCAATCTCACCCCGTACCAGGATGCGGCGCAGCGTCGTCTCGGCGCGCGGCAGCCGTCGCTCGGCAAAGCGACTCGCCCGCACCGCCTCCATGATGCGCTCGACCAGCAGGTCCACTTCCCGACGAGGAATTATGTCGGGGCGGTAGGGGCGCTGGAAGACGCCGCGAGTGAACAGTTCGTAGAGCAGAATCCCGACGGCGTGCGACAGGTTCAGGACCGGATGCTCCGGGCTGGTCGGCACCTGCACCGTCAGGTCGCAGAGCGCCAGCTCGGTGCGGTCGAGCCCGTGATTCTCGCGCCCAAACACCAGCGCCGGCTCGCGGCCGTCAAGCAAGTCGGGCAGCTCCCGGACCGAGTGCGGCTCGCGCTGCCAGCGGCTGTCGCCTTCGGGGACAATGCCGCTGGTCGCGACCGAAAGCGGCGCGTCGGCCAGCGCTTCGGCGAGCGAGCCGACGCGTCGCGTCGCTTCGAGCAGCGGCCGCCCCGCCTTGGCGCGCGCCATGGCGTCGTCGTCAATCTCGCAGCCGCCAACCAGCAGCAGCTCGCGGCAGCCAAAATTGGCCATCACCCGCGCGACGGCACCGACGTTGCCGGGATGCTGCGGCTCGACGAGCACGATAGTCGCCATGGGTCGCGAGCGAACGCCGCGTAATAGGGTTAGCCCGCCGGAATTCCTAATAGACCCGGGACGCTCGCCCCCCGTGAAGATTTTCCACTGCGCAGATACCCATCTCGGATACCGCGCCTACAGCCGCCACGTCCCCGAAGGCGAACCAGACGCGGGGCTGAACCTGCGCGAAGCCGATGTTTACGCGGCGTGGGACCGGCTGATTGCAGCAGCCATCGCCACCAAGCCGGACGTGGTCATCCACGCCGGCGACCTGTTCGACCGGGTACGGCCGAGCAACCGCGCCATCGACCGCGCGCTCGAAGGGCTGCACCGGCTCTCGCAAGCGGGGCTCCCGACTATCATCGTGGCCGGTAACCACGAGACGCCGCGGCTGCGCGAGACCGGCCACGTCTTCCGGCTGTTGCGGCGGATTCCCGGAATCCACCCGCTCTTCACGGGGAAGCCCGAGCAGATCGCCGTCGGCGACCTGCTCGTCACCGGCGTAGCCCACTCAGGCCAGCTCGCGGAGCGCGTCGGCGAAGCGCGAGCCGACCCCGACGCGAAGCTGAACCTGCTCGTGACGCACGGCGCCGTCTCGGGCATCAAGGAGTTCCGCAACAGCGAGCTGAACCAGGCGGCGCTCCCCGACGCGACGCTGCAGGGCGGCTGGGACTATGTCGCGCTGGGGCACTACCACGAATTCACCGCGCTGGGGCACAACACCTGGTATTGCGGCTCGAACGAGCGCTTCTCGTTCTCCGAGGAAAAAGAGCCAAAAGGCTACGCCATGGTCGAGCTTCCCGGCCCACAGGTGGAGCACTACGAAATTACGTGCCGACAATTCGTTACATTAAGCTATGATTGTCAGGATAAAGCGGGCACTGCCGGTGCCGGAAGCAGCCTGACAGAACGGCTGCTAACGCAGCTCGAGGCGACCGTCCCTGACGACAAGGTAATCCGGCAGCGCGTCTGGAATATCTCGCGCGAGGAGTGGTCCACAGTCGACCGGCGGGCGCTCCTGCAAGCTGCTCGCGGCTCCATCAACTACGCGCTCAACCCCGAGTTCAGCGACACGACCGTCGAGCTGCAGGCGGCGCCCGAACTCGGGACGCTGCTGGAGGAGTTCCGCGACTACCTGGCTGGCCAGCCCCTGCAAAAGCCGGCCGAGCGCGACTGGCTGCTACAGCAGGCCAGCGAGCTGCTCGGAGGCAAATCGTGAGGCTGCGCTCGCTCGCCATCCGCAACTACCGCTCCATCCGTCACCTGCAGGTGGAGTTCCCCGAGGGGCTGCTCGGCATCGTCGGCCACAACGGCGCCGGCAAGTCTTCGCTGCTCGAGGCGGTCGCGTGGGCGCTCTACGGGACACCGGCGGTGCGCACGCGCGCGGAGGCGGTCGCCACCATCGGCGCCAGCGACGCCTGCCGGGTGCGGCTGGAGTTCGACCTGGGCGGCGAAGCGTTCCGGCTCGAGCGGGTGCTGAAAGCGTCGACGACGACCGCCGAGCTGGCGCGCGGCGACGAGCTGCTGGCCGAAGGCGCGCGCGAGGTCTCCGACTATGTCACCAAGCGGCTGCTGCGGATGGACTACCAGACATTCTACGCTTCGATTTTCACGCGGCAGGGCGAGCTGGACAAGTTCGTCAGCATGTCGAGTGAGCCGCGCCGACAGGCGGTCGAGCGGCTGCTGGGGATTTCCGACGTGCGTGACGCTGGCCAGCGGGCGCGGCAGCAGAAGCGCGACCTGGGCAACCGGCTGGAGGGGCTGCGCAGCCAACTGATCGCGCGCGACGGCGAGCCGCTCCAGCCGCGGCTCGTAACGGAGCTGGCGGAGCTGCAGGAGCGCTCCGCAGCGCTCACAAAGGCGGGCAAGCCGCTGGAGGCCACGCTCGAAACGGCCACGCAGCAGGACGCACAGGCGGTCAATGCGTGGGAGCAGGTGGAGGCGAACGCCGAGAAATATCGCACAGCCGAGAAGCGTCGCGACGCGGCGCAGGGCGTGCTGAAACTGGCCGGGGAGCGGCTGCAGAACGCACAGAAAACTCTTAACGATAGTTATAAAAAAGAAAAGGAGGCCGCTGAACTCCATTCTGCGACCGCCGCGAGCGACGCTCCCGGGAAGCTGGCGGCGCTACGGGAGAAGCAAGCTACGGTCGAAAAAAAACTGCAGGAACTGGCGGCTGGGAAGGGGAAATTGGATGCAGCGCTCGCGGCCAGCGGCCGCGAGCTGGCGAGCCGACAAAAACACCTGCAAGAGATTCACGAACTGGGCGCCGAGAGCGAATGCCCCACCTGCGAGCGGCCGCTTGGCGAGCATGGCGCGGCGCTAATGGAGCGCATCGCGGGCGAAATCGAGGCGATCGAGCAGCAGCAGCGGGAAACTAGCGCAGCGCTGGAGACGCTGGCACAAACCAGCAAGGCGACCGACAGCCGCGGGGCGGCGCTCGGCAAGCAGGAAGAGAAACTGCGCGGCGCGGAAGCGGCGCACGCGGCGCAGCTGGCGCGGCTGCGCGACCTTGAGCAGGCGCTGGCGCGCAAGCCCGAGCTGGAGCAGCAGCTGGCAGAGCTGCAGGCAAGAGAGCAGGCGGCCCGCACCGAGCAGGAAGCGGCGCTGGCGGCGCTCGCGAAGCTGGAATTCGACCCGCAGGCGCACGCCCGCGCCCGGCAGCAGCGCGAGGCAGTGGTGGCCGCGCTGTCGGAGGCGAAGCTGGCGCTCGAGCGGCACCGCGGCGAGCTGGCACGAGCCGGTGATGGAGTGAAGGCGAAGCAGGTCGAGCTCGAGCGGGTGGAGCGCGCGCAGGCGCAAATCAGCGAGGCTGAGACCGAGCTGGAGCGGTTCGGGCTGCTCGAGCAATTGCTGAAGGGCTTCCGCTCGCACATCACCAGCCGCATCGCCCCGACGCTGGCGGCGCACACTTCGCGCCGGCTGGCGCAGCTCACCGACGGGCGCTACACGCAGGTCGAGATTGACGGCAGCGACTACAGCCTGAAGGTGTTCGACGGGGTTGAAGCGCATTCGCTCGACCGCTTCTCGGGCGGCGAGGCTGATGCGTTTAGCCTCGCCTTGCGGTTGAGCATCTCACAGCTGCTGGCCGAACGCGCCGGGACCGAGATGGGGCTGGTCGTGCTCGATGAAGTGCTGGGGTCACAGGATGAGCTGCGGCAGCGGCGGGTGCTGGAAGGGCTCGAGCGCATGGCGCAGTCAGTCGGACAGGTAATCCTGGTGACACATATCGAGTCCATCAAGGACCACTTGCCGCACGTCTGGGAACTGGTGCTGGACGACGAGCGGGGGACCGTGTTGCGGGAGCTATAGCTCCTTCATCGCCTGGACCAGCTGCGTCATCATTTCCTTGCCGTCGCCGAAGAGCATCATCGTGTTGTCCTCGTAGAACAGGTCGTTGTCGACGCCGGCGTAGCCGACCGAGAGCGACCGCTTGACCATCACGACCACGCGTGCCTTGTCGACGTCCAGGATGGGCATGCCTGCCAGCGGTCCCTCACCGCTGCGCGCAGCGGGGTTGACGGTGTCGTTCGCGCCGACAACCAGCACCACGTCAGTCTCGGCAAACTCGGAGTTAATGTGCTCCAGCTCAATCAGCTGCTCGTAGGGCACGTTCGCCTCGGCCAGCAGCACGTTCATGTGACCCGGCATGCGCCCCGCGACCGGGTGGATACCGTACTTGACTTCACAGTCGCGCGCCTCGAGAATCTCGGCGAACTCGCGAACCTGATGCTGGCACTGCGAGACCGCCATTCCGTAGCCGGGGACGATAATGCATTTCGAGATGCCGTCACAGAGCATCGCCACCTCGTCAGGGTCGCTGCCGACTTTCGTGCGAGTGACCGTTTCGCGGTCGCTGCTGCCGCCGAACACCTTGAAGAGCACGTCGCGCAGATCGCGATTCATCGCTTTGCACATGATGAAGGTCAGGATGAGCCCCGCCGCGCCGACCATCGAGCCGGCGATAATCAGCACATTGTTCATTAGCACGAAGCCGGTGAACGCGGCGGCGATGCCGGAGAGCGAATTGAGCAGGCTGACGACGACCGGCATATCGGCGCCGCCTATCGGGAGCACGAACAGGATGCCGAGCAGCGATGCGCAGCCAATCAGTCCGTAAATCCACTGCACGTTGGTTGGCTCCTGGATTGAGAGCCAGATGAAGCCGAAACTGGCGATGAGCAGCAGCACTTTCACGACGTTGAGCCATGGCGGCCCCCAGGTCGGGAACCTGACCCACTTGCCGCCCGGCAGACTGAAGCCGCCCTTGAGCTTCATCATCGCCACCAAGCTGCCGGAGAGCGTAATCCAGCCGACCAGCCCCGAAAGGCCAATCGCTATCCAAGTCGCGTAGAGCGGAACGCCTTCGGGGATGTTGCCCTCCGCAAGGCGACCCAGCACTTCCGAGAGCGCGACCAGCGCCGACGCGCCGCCGCCGAAGCCGTTGAAGAGCGCGACCATCTCGGGCATGCCGGTCATCTCGACCCGCAGCGCCATCCAGGTGCCGATGAGCGCGCCGAGTGCAAGCCCGCCGACAATGAGCTCCCAGCCCAGGATGCCGGTCTCCAACTGGATGCGCGCCAGCGTCACGGCGACGGCGAGTAGCATCCCGCTCGCGCCGTAGAGATTGCCGGTCGGCGCGGTGCGCGGGTGGCCCAGCTTCTTCAGCCCCAGGATAAAGAGCAGCGCCGCCACGAGATAGCCGATATCCCAGATTGCGGCGTCTATCACTTGCGCCTCCGGCCGGCAATCATCTGCAGCATGCGGTTGGTTACGAGAAAGCCGCCGACGGCGTTAATCGTCGCCAGCACCAGCGCCACGAACGCCAGCTTCGCTGCCAGCGGCGCGTTGCCGTCGGTGAGCGCGACGTTGCTCAGCATCAGCGCGCCGACAACGGTGATGCCGGAAATCGCGTTCGCACCGCTCATGAGCGGGGTGTGCAGCGTCGGCGGCACCTTGCTGATAATCTCGAAGCCGAGAAAGATGGCGAGCACGAAGACCGTCACCGCCGCGACCAGCGCCGCCAGCGTCAGCTCAATCATCCTGCCACCTCCCGAAGGCGGGACTGCGCGGCGTGGATTTCGCCAGCGTGGGCGACCAGCACGCCACCCATCTCAGGGACGTGAAACGCGTCGCCTTGCAGGGCTCCGACCAGGATTTCGTCCTCGAAATCCGGCGCTAACTTTCCGTCGCTGACCAGCGCTGCGGCGAAGTTCGCCAAGTTATTGGCGTAGAACAGCGACGCGGTGTGCGGCACCGTCCCAGGCAGGTTGGCTTCGCCGATAATCGTGACGCCGTGCTTCACCACCGTTTCGCCCGCCACGGAAAGTTCGCAGTTGCCGCCGCTGGCGGTGTTCATGTCGACGACAACCGTGCCCAGCTTCATCGCTTCAACCGCGCTGGCCGGAACGGTAATCGGCGCCGGGCGGCCGAAGAGCCGGGCGGTCGTGACCACCACGTCGGCGTCGCGCGCGACTTCGCAGACCGTATCGTTGACCTTCTGGATGAACTCGGGCGTCAGCGGCTTCGCGTAGCCCGATTCGTCCTCGAAGTCCTCCATCCCCTCAACGGCGATGAACTTGCCGCCCAGCGACTCAATCTGCTCCTTGGCGGCGAGCCGCACATCGCTGGCCCAGACCACCGCGCCCAGCCGCTTCGCGGTCGCAATCGCCTGCAACCCGGCGACGCCGGCGCCCATCACGACATATTTCGCCGGCTTGACCGTGCCGGCCGAAGTCATCATCATCGGAATCATGCAGGCCACCGCCGCCGCGCCGAGCAGCACCGCCTTGTAGCCGGCGAGATTGTCCTGGCTCGAGTTGACGTCCATCGACTGCGCGCGAGAGAGCCGGCGCGGAATCATGTCCATGCTGAAGAGCGTCAGCCCCGCCGCCGCCATCGCGCTGACGCGCGCGGTGTCGCGGAACGGGTCGGCGATGCACGCCAGCATCTGCCCCGCCGCCATCGCACCCCAGTCGGGAACGTTGATGGCGATAACCAGCTCGCAGCCGAGCGCGTCGGCGGCGCTGCCGAGCGTCGCGCCCTTGGCGGCATACGCGTCGTCGGTGTAGCCGGCAGCCGCGCCGGCGCCCTTTTCGACGACGACTTCGAACCCCAGCTTCGCCAGCTTGGGGACGACATTCGGCACCATCGCCACGCGCGTCTCACCTTCCGGTTCCCGAGGGATTCCTGCCCGCATCATGTCACCCAATTATGCCCCACCGTCCCCTGTGGGGACGGCCGGTGGCGGCGCCACCCGGGGGGATGCTAAAAGGGTAACCCGGTGAGGGGTCGGCTGAAGTTGGTGAGGGTCTTCAATCACTGGACGGAGGAGTTACCCCCCCCCTCGGCCGGCTGGCGGCCTGCGCTGCCGTCTAATCCAGATACGTGTTCAGCACCGGCTTCTCGTCAAGGTGGAAGAACATGTAGAGCGCCCACCAGGTGATGATGTCCAGCGAATTGACGATGTTCTCTTCGCCGGTGGCATTGTTGCCGTAGGGACGGGCCGGTTCGGAGTTATCCATCCACTCGGTCATCTCCTCGAGCGTGTCGCAGGTCTGGTGGTAGCACCAGTAGCCGTCAACCAGCCCGCCGTAGCCGAGGGTAATGGTGCCGAGGTTGTCCTGGAAGCTGGCGTGATCGCTGCGGGCGGTTGTGTCTTCGTAGACGATTACCTCGGGGCGATCCTGTCGCAGCCAGGCATCGTATTTCCAAGTCGACGCGTCGTCGCTCTCGTTGCCGACCAGCACGTCCATCTGCGCCGAGACGTTGATGGCATCAGCGCCGACCCAGCGCACCAGCTGCACCATGCCGGGCTGGTTGACTACGTCATAATCCTCCGACGGGCCGATGTAGAGCCGCAGCGGCCAGATTTCGGTATCCTTGGGGTAGCCGGACTCCGACGGCTGCGGGTCCGGGTCGCCGTGCGGGGCGCCGCCGCCGCCGGGCCAGTTGACGCCGGCCATATCGAGGTTGACGTAGTTCGTCACGGTGACTTCGGGATGGTCGCCCTTGACGTAATATTCAGTCCAGTAGTCGCTGCCGCGCTTGCCCCCCTCCTCACCCGACCAAAGGCAGAAGACCATCGTGCGGCGGCTGGCGAAGTCGCTCATCGCCTCGGCGACGTTCAGCACCATGCTGGTGCCGGCGGTGTTGTCGTAGGCGCCGACGCGGGTGCCGTAGCTGCGGCTGCCCGTGACGTGGGGGTCGAGCAGCCCGCCGTTGGTCAGCGGTGCAACGTCGAAATGCGCGCCGAAGACCAACCACTCGTTAGGGTAGAGTGTCCCGTAGCGGTAGCCGCAGATGTTGTACGCCTCCGGGTTCTGCTTGCCGAAGAAATCGGTGAACTTGAAGCGGTGTTCCAGCACCTCATCAAAGCGATAGGATTTCAGTTCGCGAATCAGGAACTGTGCCGCGTCCTCGTAGGCGAGGTTGCCCTGCCCCGCCCAGCGGTCGAGGTAGCCCTCAGCAAAATCTGGTGCGAGTCCTAGCGTGTCATCCGTGAGCATGTGGATTGTGTTAAACACTGAACGCCCGTCGACGACCCCGGTCGCAAAGCGACCGCCCTCTTCCGGCGCATACGCGGGCGACTGCGGCCGCACGACCGGGACGCGTAGAGGGACGACGCGGCCGGCGCCGCTATCGCGCGATGCGTTAAGCGCGTCGAGCCCCGCCGCCTGCGGGACGCGCTCGACCATCGTCGCCGCGGGCATCCCGCGCGCGACCCACGCCTCCCAGCTCTCGCCGGGGTCGCGCGCCGGCCAGTGCTGGCGGCCGCTCTCGCCGATGAAGAGGTAGGCCGAGTCGATGCGCGGCGGCGCAAGCACCTGTAGCTGCACCGTCTCGCCCAGCACCAAGTCGACCACAGTCGAGTTCTGGATGTAGCCGGTCGCCGGGTTGAGCAGCAAGTAGGGAATGTAGACCGCCATCGGCTGTCGCGCGGTCAGCACCAGCGGCTGGAACTCGCCGCCGGTCAGCAGCTGCGGCGCAACCTGCAGGTCGTCGGCAGAGAGCGGTCGCGCCTCGTCGCTGTCGAGACAGCCCGCCAGCGCGGGGAGCAGGAACAGGAACGCGGCCGCCAGCGGCTTCAGCATCAGCCCGCCAGTCCGGCGGCGCATAAAGCCCACCGCGCGTCGCGACTGTGCATTGCGCCGCCGTTCACTCGCCCACACAGGCAGGATGGCGGCACTGCGGCGGCAGGAAGTAGTGCTCCGCGGCCGGGTCGACGACGTCGACGCGCAGGACGCTGCTCGCGCCCATCTCGATGGCAACCGGCGCCGTTGTGGACGCCGGCAGGTAGCCGTCGCCGGTTGAGCGCAGCGTGAGCTTCAGCGTGTGACCTGACGGGATTACGACGTCCATCGCCAGGAACTCCATTTTCGCGTTAATAGTCACGCCGGGCGTCACGACGTGGTAGTCGGTCCCGCCGGCGTAGAAGCGCAGGTCCATAATGGCGTGGCCGACGTGGATACAGCCGTCGTTATCGCAATCCTCGAGCAGCGCGTAAATTTGCCCGCCCGAGCCTTCGGGCATGGCGTCGACGTGCAGCTGCGGCTGCCCGCCGAAGCGGAATTCCGCCGCGAACGGCTCGGTCTCGAAGACCACGTCCGCACCTCCCGGGACCACTTGCAAGCTGCCGCCAGCGTGTGCCAACGCATCACCGAGCGCGAACTCGCGCCGCTCGACGCCCGCCTGCGGGTAGCGATCGGTGACGCGCCACTGCCCGTGGTTATCCTGGATTTCGGTCCACATGTTCGGCTGCGGCCCTTCCTCGCGCAGGTACCATGTGAACCACTCGAGCAGGTCCTGCATCCAGTCGTAGCGCACCATCTCCGGGAATGCCTCCCCACCGCGGCCGGGGTCACTGCGGTCCCGTAGAATGGCAGGCCGGTCGGGGTAGTCGTGGTCCCACTGCCCCATCAGCAGCTTCGCCTCGATGCCGTGGTCCTTGAGCGTGTTGAGCGTCGGGACCGCCATGTGCGGGTCAACGTTCCAGTCGTGGAAGCCGTGTATTATGTAGACGCTGCCCTCGTAGTTTTCTAGCACGTCGGGCAGGAAATAGCGTTCCTCCCAGTAGCCTTCGACCAGCGCGTTCTGGAACTCGTTCCCGCCAAAGACGTAGCCGTTGGCACCGTGGATTGGCCCAGCGACGTAATCGGGGCAGGCGTTCTGCAGGTCCTCGTCGTTGCCATCGGTGCCGAATCCGCCGTAGACCACGTTGTGCATGAACGGCGCTCGCGCCTCGGCGGAGCCGTTGCGCCACATCAGCTCGCGCACGCCAATCAACCCCGAAATGGGGACGATGGTTTTCAGGTGCGGGTTGCCGAACTGCGCCGCCTGCCATTGCGTCGAGCCATCGTAAGATTTCCCAATGATACCAACGTTGCCGTTGCTCCAGTCCTGCGAACCAAGCCACGTCACCGCCGCGTCGACCCCTAGTTGCTCGGAGTTACCCATCAGGTCCATGCAGTGGTTGCTGGCGCCGGTGCCAAAGACCGAGACCTGCGCGAAGGCGAAGCCGTGCGGCAGGATGTTGTTGATAATATTCAGTCCCAGCCAGCTTCCCGGCACGGTGATGTCGGGGGTGCTGACCGCCTCTTCCCCGAAGTAGGGGCCGAGTTCGACGATAACGGGAACCGTCGCTCCGGCCGGTACATCGGGTCGCCAGTAAGCAAGCGAGATGCGCGGGCACTTGTCCGAATCGGGGTTGAGCAGGCATTGCGGGTCGGTCGCCGCACCCCCTTCGATGAGCGGCAGGTCGACCGAGATATACTCGTGCGTTGAGTCCCACTCGTTGTCGGTCGCGAGCAGCTCATACGGCCCCCGCTCGAGGACGTAGCCCCAGTCGCCGGTCGTGTTGTAATCTTCGTAAATACGGCTCCAGACCGGCACGTACGCCACCGGCAGCTGCCGCTGCTCCTCCTGTAGCGTGAGGTAAGCCACGCTCGCGAGCAGCAGCACCGCCGTCAGCAGCGCGAACCCCTTCTCGCCGAGGTTACCCACGATTACCACCTGCGCCGCGCTACGATAGCTGCCGAGATCAGCGCACCCGCCAGCCCGAAGCCGGGAATCGAGAAGCCATCGCCGTCGCCGCTACTGTCGCCGTTACCCGACGGGGCGGCGGCAATATCGAGCGAGAGCGAGAAGCTGTTGTCGGCGCGGTTGCGCTCATCCTCGACGGCGAGGTCGGAGTCGGCGGTGATTCGCAGCGTCGCCAGCCCGGCGGCCGGCTTGCTCCACTCGAGCAGCACCAGCGCTTCGCCGAAACCGGCGAGGCCCATATCAACACTATAACTCGCCTCAACCCGACCCATGACATAGAGCTTGACACTGAAGGGGTCGGCGCCGCGGCCGCCCAGATTCTTGACTACGAGCTGGAACTGCACCGGCGCGCCCGCCTGCAGGTCGCCCGGCATGAGCTGCGCGTAGGGGCGGCCGTTGACCTGCAGGTCAACGGCCGCTATCGTCAGGTCAATCACGCGCTCGATGGGGATTTCGACGATCAGCTTCGCCTCGAAGAGCGCGCTGCCGTCGCCGGGCGGGACCGACTCGACGCTGAAGCGGAAGTCGACCTCGTCACCCATACTGTTCTCGAAGTTGACCGGCTTGAGTACGATTTCCAGCTGCTTGGTCTTGCCGCGGTCGACGGTGATGGTGTTCACTGCCTGTCCACCCTCCTCGATGCGCACGGTCCAGTCGCCGCGGCCGATGATGGCGGTGACGTAGTAGCTGTCGCGGTCGTTGCCGGTGTTGCGCACACCAACCGGAAAGCGGTAGAGGCCGTCGATATCGAGCGCCTCGGGGTCAATCGTAATCCGCGAGTCGAGCCCGCTAATCACGGCACCGTAGGTGCGCACCGTTGCTCGCAGGTCCATGCGCTCGCTGACCGAGCCGTCGTTGAGCGATGTTACCTCCAGCCGTACGGTCGCGCTGCTGCCGCCAGCGGCGCCGTCGGGTGCCTCGATGCGGACGCGCGCGTAAACGTACTGGTCGACTGGCAGGTCGAGCTCGTCGGAGGTGAGCATCGTCGCCTCCCAGCCGCTGGGCAGCGAGTTGTCATCAACCTCGATTTCGAAGCTGTCGTCGGTGTTGCCGCGGTTCCAGACCTTGACGCGATACTCCACCTTGCCGCCGCGCGGCAGCTGCAGGTCGTAAGTGCCGCCGCCGCCATCCTCGTGCTCGAGCTCGATGGCGAACTCGTCGACGGTCAGGTCGTAGGAGACCGACTCCACCCAGATGTTGCCACGCATGTCCGTCACCGAAATCGTAATCTGGTAAGTGCCGGAGCTGATACCAGAGTCCTGCTGGTATTGCCAGCGCCCTTCGATGTATTTGGCGAAGGGATGCTGGTCGCGGACGCGGACCGAGTCGTCGAAGTTTCCCCCACCGGAAACGCCCTCGATTTCGAGGCTGAAGCTCCCAAGGTCGAGGTCCGCCACCGAGCCGGAGCCCGAGTCATCGATGACTCCGAGCGCGTCGACGACGCTCGCCTTGATGTAGAGCGAATCCTCACCCGGCTCATCGGTGCGGTCGTTGCTGAAAAACACCTCGGGATTGAGGAATACCGGCCGCATGCGCACCACGATTTGCGAGGTGAAGTCGGGGCTGTCGGCCTTGATGTAGACCGTGCGGTTTTCGGTGTCGGGAGCCCATGTAATCGACGTTTCCAGCTCGATACCCATCGCCGAGAAGGCGGGCACGGTGCGATAGTCACTATGGTCCAGCCCCAGTTCGGAGACGGGCTCGATGGTGTAGTTGCCGGTGAGCAGGTTGGGGAAGGTGCCCTGCTTCGAGACATCCTCGACCGAGAGGTTGTGCTGGGTGCCGTTGACCACGACGTAGAGCGTCGCGCGCAGCGTGATTTCCTGCACGTTGGTCGACTCGACCCAGATGGCGAAGGTGTAGCTGTCGCCCAGCTCGACCTGTCCGCCCAGCCCCTGCTCCCACTTGGCGAGTGGGAAGAATGACCCCTGCTGGTTCAGCTCTTCGCTGCATCTCCACCACCCCAACCGGTTCTCCTGCGGTTCCTTGGCGGTGAGCTTGAAAATATTGCCAAGACCGTCTCGCTTCAAGTAGAGCGGCGTCGCAGAGTCGGCACCGGCGCCCTCCGCCGGCTGCGCCAGCAGCAGCAGCGCTCCGGCTGCCAGCAGCGCCAGCGCAAGTTGCAGTCGCATTGCGCGCCCCTCACTTCACTGAGTATTAAGGTTGCGCCGTGAAGAGCGGCTGCCCGCCGCCCGTTTCCTGTAGCTCCCCGTCAGCCGCCACTAGCTCGCCGCGGCGCCAGACCCGCTGCGGGAAGATGGCGTCCCACCCCTCGTAGGGGCTCCAGCCGGCGCGCGAATGGAGCTGCTCGAGCGCGACCGGGCGCGCCGCCTTCAGGTCGACCTCAATCAGGTCAGCCGGCTGCCCCGCCGCAATGCGTCCGCGCGGCAGGCCGAGCCGGTCGGCGGGTGCTTCGGCCATCGCGTTCACCAGCCTCCCCAGCGCCAGCCGGCCGGCGGAGACTTGCTGCAGCATCAGCGGCACCATCGTCTCGACGCCGGGAATCCCCGACGGCGGATTGTCGGACGCCTTCTCCTCGGGCAGGTGCGGCGCGTGGTCGCTCGCCAGCACCGCGATGCGGCCGTCGCGGAAGCCCGCCCAGAGCGCGGCGTTGTCGCGCGGCGTCCGCAGCGGCGGGTCCACCTTGCAGTCGATGGAATCGCACGCGTCAAGGTTCAGCAACAGGTGGTGCGGGCAGACCTCTGCGGTCGCGCCTGCCGGCAACCCTGCCAAGCCATCCGCCGTCGAGAGATGCGCGACGTGTAGCTGCGGCGACGCGGGCATCCCCGCCAGGCACTCCGCCTCCGCCAGCCGGCGGTGCGCAGTGTGCTCCGCCAGCTCGGTCGGCGGCGACATGTCGATGTGCGACGGGTGCTCACCGTGGATTACCAGCGGCCGCCCGCCGGCAGCGGTGACTTCCGTGGCGGTCGCACGGTAATCTTCCCACGACTTGCCATAGGGGTAGAGCTTCCAGAAGGCGGCCGGCAGCTCACCGAACCACGCTTCGCGCGAAATACCGGGGCGCGCGCTGACCCCCAGCCCGAAATCGACCACCGACGCCGCCGCAGCGCGCTGCGCCTTCGTAACGAAGGCGGTGGGCGAGTCGGTCGGCGGCTGCGTGTTGGGCATATCGACGACGGCGGTGACCCCACCGCAGGCGGCCGCCGCGGAGCCGCTGGCCCAGGTCTCCTTCTGCGGGAAACCGGGGTCGCGGAAGTGGACATGCATGTCGAAGCCGGCGGGCAGGAGCATCCCGCACACGCGCTGCTTGCGGCCGGCCATGGTCTTCGCGACGCGCTCGATTGCGCCGTCGTCGCCAACAGCCACGCAGCCCTCGGTCAGCCCGTTCTGCGGATGCCAGAGGCGGCCTTCCAGAATCACGCCTCCGCCTCCAGCAGCAGCGACAGCCGCAGCGTGTAGGTCGCTTCGTTGCGGCTGCTCGCCTCGAGCAGCGCCTGCACCGGCTCGCTGAACTCGGCGGGCGCGGAAAGCTCGAGCCGCAACTGCGCCGACGCGCCCGCCGTCAGGTTGAGGCTCAGGTTGAACGGGTCCGGCTGCCACACCACTTCCCCGAAGGTGGTGTTGCCGGGATTGAGCCATTTCCCGTCGGGGACGGTCACGTTCGTGACGCTGAGGCTCGCGCTCCAGCCGGCCGGCAGCTTCAGCGCCAGACTCAGGTTGTCGTGCACCTCACCGGTGTTGTTGACCCAGATGAAGGTCACATTGCTGCCGCCCGCCTCGAAGCCCAGCTCGCCGTCAGCCGCCTCCATCTCGAGCCCAAACGGCGACGGGATGGTCATCAACGGCGACGGGACAAAGCAGAGCAACAGCATTACGCCCGTAAATCCACCGGCGAGCCAGCGCGGGGTGCCGAGCGGCGTGATTTCCTCCGAGGGCGGCGGATGCTCGGCGCCGAGGAAGTAGACCAGCCCGGCGAAAATCGCCCAGCCGAAGTAGGGGTCGGAGTAGCCCGGTACGCCCCAGAACGCCATGAAGAGCATTACCGCGATGGCAAGATAGGAGAGCATCTGCGCGCGCGGGCCGAAGAGCGCGCGCGCGATGTGGCCGCCGTCGAGCTGGCCGGCCGGGAGCAGGTTGAGCGCGGTCACCAGCAGGCCGGCCCAGCCGGCGAACGCCACAGGGTGAATCAGGTAGTTATCGCTCAGCGTCATGAACTGCTCGGCGAGCGCCCCGAGCAGGTTGAACGCCAGCGGCGTCCCGAGGAAAATCAGGTTGCCCGGGTCGACCGGCGCTTCGCGCGCCGCCTGCTCGGTGAGCCAGAAGCCGAGCAACGTGATGGGCAATGCCGCAAGGAAGCCGGCGATGGGACCGCTGGCACCGACGTCGAGCAGCGCGCGGCGGTTGGGTATCGGCTCGCGGATGGCGATGAAGGCGCCCATCGTCCCGAGCAGCAGCGGCGGCGGGATGGGGATGAAGAAGGGCAGCGACGCGTCGAGGTTGTGCTTGCGCGCGTAGACGTAGTGGCCCATCTCGTGGATGCCGAGGATGGTCAGCAGCGGTAGCGAGAAGGTGAGCCAGCCGTAGAAGAGCGTCTCGGGGTGGAGCAGTATCAGCAGCAGGTCCCAACCGCTCCGCAGCTCGTAGCTCCCGGCGTAGCCGGCCCAGAAGAGCGTCCCAGCCCAGGTGGTGGTGAAGATAGTCGCCAGCAGCAGGTAGAGGTTGGTGCGCTCGGAGCGCGTCTTGCGCCGCGTCTGCGGCAACAGCACCAGCAGCAGCTCCCCCCCGGCGCGGCGCAGCATCGGGTGCAGCCGCACCTCTCCCGGCTCTCCCTTCAGGTCGAGCCGCAGCTCCTCAAACGCCTCGGCGAGGTCGGGTCGCTCCTCGACCAGCAGCAAGTGTGCCGAGCCGTCCCAGCGCGACTCGAGCACTTTCCAGCCGCGCCGCTCGGCGTATCCGCGCGGGTCTTCCTCCGGAGTGGGCATCGCCGCGCAGGCAGGCAGGCCGGTTATACGATTTGCCGGCGCAGGGGCGAGCGCTTTTATTGACGGCCGACATGACGGGAGCTAATGGTGCTCAAGGGATCTGGCAGTAAGATTGAACTTGAGGAAATTACTGCCTGCCCCGAGTGTGATTCGAAGCACCTCATCCGCGACTATAATCGCGGTGAAATGACCTGCAGCGGCTGCGGTCTTGTGGTCGATGACAACTTCATTGACCAGGGTCCGGAGTGGCGCGCATTCGACGCCGAGCAGAACGAGAAACGCTCGCGAGGCGGGGCGCCGATGACGGTGATGGTGCACGACAAGGGGCTCTCGACTGACATCGGCTGGGGCAACCGCGACACCCACGGCAACGTCGTCCCGACCCGCAACCGCGCGCAGCTGTTCCGTATGCGCAAGTGGCAGAACCGCACCCGCGCCTCGACTTCGGCCGACCGTAACCTGGCGATGGCTCTTAAGGAACTGAACCGGCTCGCTTCCAAGATTGGACTGCACCGGAGGGTGCGCGAGGACGCCGCAATGCTCTACCGCCGCGCGGTCAACCAGAACCTAGTCCGCGGCCGCTCGGTCGAAGGGGTCGCCGCCGCTGCGCTCTACGGCGCCTGCCGGCGCTGCGAGGTGCCGCGTACGCTGAACGAAATTACCGCGGCGTCGCGCGCCAACAAGAAAGAGGTCGGCCGCACCTACCGCTACATCTCGCGCGAGCTGAAGCTGAACCTCCAGCCGGCGTCACCCGTCGTCTACATCAACCGTTTCTGCCGCGAGCTGGAGCTGTCGGGGCAGGTCGAGAACGCCGCTATCCGTATCCTGAACCAAGCGGTCGAAGCTGAACTCACCTCGGGGCGCGGGCCGACCGGCGTCGCCGCGGCCTCGATTTACGTCGCGTCGGTGCTCTACAACTCGCGCAAGACGCAAAAATGCATCGCCGAGACCGTCGGCGTGACCGAAGTCACCATCCGCAACCGTTACAAGGAACTGGCGGAGAATCTGGACATCACGGTCCAGATATAGCGCGCATGCGCGTCCAGCGCAGGCGCGACGGCGCCGTCCGATTACGACTCGAGCACGAGGACGACCTCTACCACCTTGACCTGCTGCTCGAGCCGGGCGACTCCGTCCGCGCCTCCACCGAGCGGCGCGAGGCGACGCAGGCGGACCGGCTGCGCCCCGGGCGCGGCGCCAAGCAGAAAATGACGCTGACGCTTGCGGTCGAAAAAGTCGAATACCAGCCGTTCGGCCAGCGGCTGCGCTGCCACGGCCCGATTACCGAGGCCAGCCGCGATGTCGGCCAGCACCACACGCTGCTGCTGGGGGCGGGCGACGACCTGACGCTCGGCAAGTCCGACTGGGCGCCGCACCACAAACGGCGGCTGCGCGAGGCGGCGCAGCCCGCGGTGCGCGCGCTGGCGGTCGCAGTAGAGGCCGACTCGGTCGTGCTGGCTGAAGTCAGGCCGTACGGCATCCGCGAATTACGCGCGCTCAACCGCGCCGGCGGCAAGGGCACCGGCGGCGAGAGCCAGAAGGCGTTCTTCGCGCGCGTTATTACCAGCGTCGCCGACGCGCTCGGGAGCGGCGGCGCGGGGGCGGCCGCGGCGCTGATTGTCATCGGCCCCGGCTTCCTAAAGGAGGACTTGCTGAAACAGGCGCGCGCGGACGCGCCTGAGCAGTGGGGCGGCGCGACCGCCGTCACCGCAGGGCAGGGTGGCCTGGCGGGCGTCCACGAGGCCTTGCGCACCGGCAAGCTGCCGCAGGCGGCCGCGCAGGTGCAGCTACAGCGCGAACTGGAAGCGGTCGCGGCGTTCAGTGACGCGCTCGCGCGAGACCGGGCGACCTACGGCGCGGCGCAGCTGCGCGCGGCGCTGGAGGCGGGCGCGGGCGAGCGGCTGCTGATTCTCGCCCCCGAGACGCGTTCCCCGCAAGGCCGCCGGCTGCTGGCGCTGGCCGAGCAGGCGCGCACCGAGGTCATCGAGGTCTCGCCGCACCACCACGGTGGCGAAATCCTGGCGGGGCTGGGTGGCGCGGCGGCGGTGCTGCGCTACAAATTATGAGCGGCGCCACAGCGCTTAAACACGCGCCGGCCTCGTCGGCCACATGATGCCTGGCATGGGTCGCATGAACCCGCGCATGATGAAGAAGCTGCAGAAGCAGCTGAAGCAATCGACCGTGGATATCGACGCGACCGAAGTCATCATCCGCACGGCGGAGAAGGAACTATACTTTGACGCGCCGAGTGTGACGGCGATGGACATGATGGGGCAGAAGAGCTACCAGATTGTCGGCGAGCCGCAGGAGCGGCCGCTCGGCAGCGATGGCACGGCGGACGCTGACGACGCGGCGGCGCAAATCCCGGCCGAGGACGTGGCGCTGGTCGCCGCGCAGGCCGGCGTCTCCGAGGACGCGGCGCTCGAGGCGCTGCGCGAGTGCAACGGCGAGCCGGCCGAGGCGATTATCCGGCTGATGGAGGGCTGATGGACTTCGCGCCGACCGAGGAGCAACGGATGATTCGCGACATGGTGCGCGACTTTGCCGAGAGCGTCGCGGCGCCGACTGCCGCGGAACGCGACCGGGAGCAGCGGCCGCCGATCGCCGAATTCAAGGATTTTGCCGCGCTCGGTTTCGCCGGGATGACCATTCCCGAGGCGTATGGCGGGCAGAAGCTCGACGACATCTCGGAGGCCATCGTGGTCGAGGAGCTATCACGCGTCGACCCGTCGCTGGGCGTGATGGTCGCAGTACATGTCGGGCTCTGCTCAATGACCATCGTACTGCACGGCAACGATGCGCAGAAGGAGAAATATCTCCCGCGACTCGCTTCGGGCGAGACACTGGGTGCCTACTCGTTGAGCGAGGCCGGTTCGGGAACGGACGCAGCCGCGATGAGCACCAAGGCAACTGATGACGGTGACTGCTACGTGCTGAACGGCGAGAAGATGTGGGTCACCAATGGCTCCTGCGCCGATGTCTTTGTGCTGTTCGCAAAGGTGGTTGGCCATCCCGATTACGGCAAGAAGAAGCACGGCGGCGTCACCGCCTTCATCATCGAAAAAGACTTCGACGGTTTCGCGGTCGGCAAGAAGGAGAACAAGCTGGGCATCCGCTCCAGCGACACCACCACGCTACTGCTTGACAACTGCCGTGTCCCGAAGGAGAACGTGCTTGGTGAGGTAGGCAAGGGTTTCTACATCGCAATGAATGCGCTTGACAACTCGCGTATCGGCATTGCCGCGCAGGCGCTGGGGATTGCCCAGGGCGCCTACGAGGCGGCACTGAAGTATGCACTGGAACGTGAGACCTTCGGAAAGCCGATTGCACAGCATCAGACCATCGGCAACTACCTGGCCGATATGGCGACGCGCACTGAGGCAGCTCGGCTGCTGGTCTACCGCGCCGCCTGGGCCAAGCAGCAACACTACGAGCAGGGTGCACCGCGCCACACGCTCGAGGCAAGCATGGCCAAGCTGACCGCCGGCGACACTGCAATGTGGGTCGCCGACCACGCCGTGCAGGTGCTGGGCGGCTACGGCTACACCACCGACTTCCCGGTCGAGCGCTTTTTCCGCGACGCCAAGATTACCCAGATTTATGAAGGAACGCAGGAAATCCAGCGCGTCGTTATCGCGCGCGCTCTGACGCGCTAGCCGAATTTTAGGGAACACCAAGTATTATAATGGAGGCTCCCTGCGCCGCCATCCTGCCAGAAGGCAGGCAATAGAACAATGAGCAGAAACATATACGTGGGCAACCTACCATGGGAGTTCAAGGACGAAGACCTCGGAAAGATGTTCGGGGAGCACGGCGAAGTGCAGTCAGCCAAGGTCATAATGGACCGGATGAGCGGCCGCTCCCGCGGCTTCGGTTTTGTCGAGATGTCGACCCCCGAAGAAGCGAGTGCAGCAATCGAGGCCATCAACGGCAGCGAGCATGACGGACGGACCCTGAAGGTTGACGCCGCCCAGGAACGGGCGCCAAGCCGCGACAACTACTGAGTCAAACAGTCGCTTTTTTCGCACGACGGCTACCTGAAACGAGCTGCCCAGCGTGAGCTGGGTCGGTTTCAGGCAAGCCCGAAATTAAGGGTATGCAGCGCTTCCGCTGAGACTGGGGATTTCCACCCTAGTCGAGATAGAAACAGACCTGTTTGCGTCTGGCCCAGCTAGTGCTGGGTCAGATCGCTGCCAACGGACAAACTCGAAAGAACCAGAGCTTACGCTAGTCAGATAGTTTCCGTCCTTGCCAGGACAGACGCAGACCTATTTGCGGTCGGGCCGACGGCCTGATAGCAGTAATGACTCTTAGTAACCGACGGGCTGAACACCTCGAAGTGGTACCTTCCGCCGCCGAAGCGGTTTCTGGCGCCACTATAATTCTCGGTGCGTACACCCCGGTCCTATCGTCCCGTCTTCTACGGGCGTCAAAGTGCCTCGTCTCGAGGCGGGTTTCGAGCTTAGATGCTTTCAGCTCTTATCCCTTACAGCGTGGCTGCCCAGCAATGCCCTGTCCAGCGCGTCGTTATCGCGCGCGCGCTGGCGCGTTAGCCGATTTTTGGCAAACACCAAGTATTATATTGGAGGCTCCCTGCGCCGCCATCCTGCCAGAAGGCAGGCAATAGAACAATGAGCAGAAACATATACGTGGGCAACCTACCATGGTCGTTCAAGGACGAAAACCTCGGACAGATGTTCGGGGAGCACGGCGAAGTGCAGTCAGCCAAGGTCATAATGGACCGGGAGAGCGGCCGCTCCCGCGGCTTCGGTTTTGTCGAGATGTCGACCCCCGAAGAAGCGAGTGCAGCAATCGAGGCCATCAACGGCAGCGAGCATGACGGACGGACCCTGAAGGTTGACGCCGCCCAGGAACGGGCGCCAAGCCGCGACAACTACTGAGTCAAACAGTCGCTTTTTTCGCACGACGGCTACCTGAAACGAGCTGCCCAGCGTGAGCTGGGTCGGTTTCAGGCAAGCCCGAAATTAAGGGTATGCAGCGCTTCCGCTGAGACTGGGGATTTCCACCCTAGTCGAGATAGAAACAGACCTGTTTGCGTCTGGCCCAGCTAGTGCTGGGTCAGATCGCTGCCAACGGACAAACTCGAAAGAACCAGAGCTTACGCTAGTCAGATAGTTTCCGTCCTTGCCAGGACAGACGCAGACCTATTTGCGGTCGGGCCGACGGCCTGATAGCAGTAATGACTCTTAGTAACCGACGGGCTGAACACCTCGAAGTGGTACCTTCCGCCGCCGAAGCGGTTTCTGGCGCCACTATAATTCTCGGTGCGTACACCCCGGTCCTATCGTCCCGTCTTCTACGGGCGTCAAAGTGCCTCGTCTCGAGGCGGGTTTCGAGCTTAGATGCTTTCAGCTCTTATCCCTTACAGCGTGGCTGCCCAGCAATGCCCTGTC
>Ga0208879_1000730_pt1 | contig 33165 bp, 35 predicted proteins | sample Knorr_S15_td_Bot_FD_185605 | JGI IMG/M metagenome (GOLD analysis project Ga0208879, IMG submission 185605) | Marine microbial communities from Southern Atlantic Ocean transect - Knorr_S15_td_Bottom_ad_5009_LV_A (SPAdes) (version 2) | ecosystem: Environmental > Aquatic > Marine > Oceanic | place... | reverse complement strand
GGGCCCACAACCCACCTTCGAAATAGATCGACCCAGGCGCGATCGCGTTGACACGAATTCCACGGGGGGCCAGATCGATTGCCTGAGTCTTGGTGTACTGATTCAATGCGGCCTTGATGGCACCGTAAGGCGGAGTGCGCTGGCTGTGGGTAAGGCTGGAGATTGACGAAACATGGATAATTGCGCCACCGCCTGCTTTTTCGATCTGTGGCGCAGCGTGCCAGGACCCCCGAACCGATGCCATGAGGTCGACGTCGATAGATTTTTGCCATCCTTCTTCATCGTCACCTCGACCGAACCCGGAAGCATTGTTCACCAGTACGTTGAGTGTTCCCAGTGCTTCACAGGCGGCTGATAGATAGTGTTCGAGTGCATCTGCATCAGAGACGTCGCAGCTTTGGGTGTGCACGGTCGACCCGTGGGCACTTAATTGGACTCTGGCGGCTTCGAGTGCTATCGGGTCACGCGCACAAATTGAAACGTTCGCTCCTTCCGCCGCAAAGCCTTCTGCAATTGACAGGCCGATTCCGCGGCTGCCGCCGGTGACGATCACACCTTTACCTTTTAGTTTTAGTTGCACGCAAAGCTCCCCGTCCGGTTTTTACTTCGACAAATAATGAATGTAACGTAAACGTCGGTACCAGTTTAGGCGATGCCCAATGCGGTAGCGAGGCTGGGAAAATCGTCGACGATGATGTCGTGATGCGCATTCGGAGTCGGGTCAGGCGGTGTTTCAGAACCCCACTCCTTGGGGCGACGGACAAATGCTGTTTTGAATCCAACGGCCTTGGCGGCATCCAGGTCGAAGTTATGACAGGCGATCATGCAGCATTCAGCAGGTTGTAATTGCAGATAATGCGCTGCCGTTTGGTACGCTTCTGGCAGTACTTTGTATTTTCCTATTCCCTCACAAGAGATCACAGCGTCCCAGCTCAGTCCGTTTTCCCGGGCCGTGTCAATAATGATGCGATAACTTAAGATGGTGAAAGACGCACAGATAAACTTTTGTTTGAGTTTTGGGAGTATGGCGGGAAAATCGGGCCATACTTTGAGATGATGGGTCGCTTCCCACCAGATTGCCCGGCGTTCATCAGCATTCATCTGTGATAAGCCTTGTTCGTTGAGTATCTCATCCAGTGCCATGCGATGGGCATCATCGAAATTGTATTCCGGTGCTTTATACTGGCCTAGATTCAGCATTTTTTTGAGTGAACGACGGCGCATTTCGTTAGCAAGCTGTCCCCAGTCTTTTTCAAGGCCACGGTGCGCGCCAGCGGAACGCAGTGCGGAAGAAAAGCCCGTGTGCCAGTCGAGAATCGTGCCTCCAGTGTCAAAAGTAAGGGCTTTAACATCAGCTAGGCTCATGGGATTAATCTCCTGGTTAGCGGACCGTGATGACGGGAATTGCGGTGAGTGTAGTTGGAGGCACCATCCATCGCACCATCGGCGGTGCGCTTCTCTGACCATTGATTGGCGGCCTGCCGCTATAGTGGCCACTAAATAATACATACGGTTAGGTTGGATAAGTCCCTGTCGAATAAGACGCAATCGGGAAAAACAGGTGAATGCGTGCCACAGCAGCATCAAATTGATCGGGCTAGAGTGCGGTTGGGTTTCGTTTTCGCGATCGTGTCGACGCTGGGGCTGGGTCTTGCGATCGCTGTATCCCGGTTTGCTTATGATGGGGGGTCAAATGGACTGACTGTGTCGGCGTGTCGTAGTGTGCTCATGTTGGTTGCCGTGGGACTATTTTGTATGGCAACGGGCCGCCGGCTTTGGATCACGCGTAAGGACTTCGGGCAGACAGTCGGTCTGGGTGTGTTGATGGGTGCGGGTTTCTACGGCAATGTCGGAGCGGTTCAGTACATACCCATCAGCCTTGCCGCCATCTTGTTTTTTTTGTTCCCACCGTTAATCGGTTTGATTCACGTCATTTTTCTAAGAGAGCGGCCGGGCTGGATTCGATCCATAGCGATATTGCTGGCGTTTCTCGGCGTTGTCATGATGATCGGTGTTGTTGCTGTGCAACCGGACTGGCGCGGCGTGGTTCTAAGTCTTGGGGCTGCGGTTGCTGTTGCATGGAATGCGGTTTGGATCCAACGCCGAGTTCCCCATGTGGATCCAGTGGTACTGGTTTTTCACATGGGAGTTGTGGCTGCGGTGATGCTTTCTTGTCTCGCACTTGTGGGAGGACAAGTACAGTGGCCGCATAACTTCAGCGGCTGGTTGGGTTTGGCCGCTGTGGGGGTGCTGCAGTCGGCCTGTTTGCCAATCTGGTATCTGGCACTGGCAAGAATCGGTGCACTACAGGCGGGTATGCTGACGAACTTGCAGCCGATGGTTACCATGACAGCGGCTTATCTATTGTTCAATGAAATCATGCGCATTCCCCAGTTCGTCGGGGCCGGCATGATTCTGATTGCTGTTTTTGTTATGCAGAATCCTTTCACATGGGGTGCATTCGGCAGAAAAACTGATCAGTGAGTCAGTGCGAACCCGATTAGGCGTTGATTGAAGTTTTCGTGATGGGTGTCCACTGACGATAACGGGCAGACTCAAACAGAGCATCGATGACCGCCATATTTGCTGCGGCATTTTCCAGGGGCCAGGTAGCAACCGAGCGGTCTTGGATCGCGAGAGAAAATCGATCCGCCTGGAGCATGTATTGATTGATCGGATCGAATGCGATCTCTTGGCAGTGAAAATTTCCTACGCTGGAAGCGTCGCCGATATAGATATGGCAGCGGGTAGGTTGTGGATGGGCAAAAGGAAACTCAACGCGGATCCACCCACGATCACCGAGAACATGGACGTGCTGGTAGGTGGTGGATTCTGTTGCCACCGTCAGTGTGGCGTGGCCGGTGGGGAAGTCGAGAATCGCACTCGCGAGAACATCGACGCCGGTATTTTCATCACGAACCAGGGTGGCCAGTACCCCGTTGGGTTCGTCCCCGAATATCAATCGCGCGATAGCAATGGAGTAACTGCCGATGTCGTATACGGCACCGCCCCCCATTTCCGGTTTGTAGCGATAGTCGTTTCTGTTTTTTTCGCGGTATGCATACGCCAGTTGTATTGATTGCGGTGTACCGATCGTATTGGCCGCTATGAGTTCGAGAATCGAAGACCACTGTGGGTGATTGCGAATCATGACAGCTTCTTCGATGTGAAGGCCGGTTTCATCTCGCACGTGTATCAACTCGTGGACCTCGGCCTGGTTCATCGCGATGGGTTTTTCACACAATACATGTTTGCCGGCGCGTAGCGCGCGCGCACTCCATTCAAGGTGAAGATGGTTGGGTAGTGGGTTGTAAACGACGTCGATGTCCGGATCATCGAGTAGTGCCGCATAGCTGCCATAAGCATGGGCTATCCCATGCTGGGCTGCCGCCTCTTGTGCTTTTTCCAACACTCGTGAGGCGATGGCGGTTACCACGCTGTGTTCGCATGATTGCATCGCCGGGATGACACGAGTCAGTGCAATCTCAGCTGTGCCCAGGATGCCCCAACGGACTGGATTCATTACGCGGTTTTGTCAGTGAGGCGCCCAGAACAAGGCACTGCCAACCGATGTTTAGTACAGACGATTACGCATAGAATCCTGGACATGCTGCTCCGTTTCGATCGCATCTAAGCCGGAAATCTGGTCAGACAACATCTGGCCCAGAGTGGGAAAGTCGGATCGGTCGATGTGCAGCGAGCTATTCCATAAGGCTGAACGGACCAGCGCTTTGGCGCAGTGGAGGAAAGCTTCGCTGACTGTGACAACAATCACACTGACCGGGAGACGGTCGCGCACTTTGAATCGCTCCAGCAGGCTTGGATCAGTCGATATTTCGGCAGTGCCATTTACCCGTAGAGTCTCATTGACCCCGGGCACTAGGAACAGTAGGCCCACCCCCGGATTGGTGACAATGTTCTGCAAGGAATCTACTCGCTTGTTTCCCACTCGATCGGGAATCATGATGGTGTGCGAATCACGCACCTGAACAAATCCTGCTCGATCTCCCCGTGGGGATGCGTCCATGTTTCCAGAGGGGCCTACGCTTGACAGGATCAGGAACGGGGAGTGTGTAATGAAGCGACAACAGTGTTCATCAAGCTGCGCAATCACCTTGTCCCGTGCGATGGTGCTGGGTGTGCCGTAATGCGCTCGCAGGGCCTCAACACTGCTGATGACATGATCGGTCGAGTGCTCACTCATAACTATGGTCCATGGTGATTCAGAACGATGGGCCATAATAAGACACCAGCGGTCAATGCGGAAGTGGGGGGTTAACCGGTGAAAGCGTCACGGTACTGGGACGAGGGAGATGTGTACCAGCGTATCGTCGGCGCGCTTCAGGCCAGTGGCAAATCGATTGATCGTCTGACGGTGGAAGATCTCGCACCGGTCGACCATTTTCATGCACGGGGTTTTCGCGCGACCCAGGCACTGGCTGACCGCCTGCCTATTGCCGCAGGTCAGCGTCTTCTCGATATTGGTTGCGGGGTGGGTGGGCCGGCGCGTTACCTTGCCAAACGCTTTGGCTGTGAGGTTGATGGCATCGATATCACACCCGCATTTGTCGATGCCGCGATCCGTTTGACCGCTGACCTTGGTTTGAGTGACGTCGTGCGCATACGGCACGGTGACGGCGCGGTTTTACCCTACGCCGATGCGCTGTTTGATGGCGCCATCGGTTTGCATGTCACTATGAACATAGCTGATCGACCGGGATTTTTTCGAGAAGCTCATCGAGTTCTCAAACCTGGGGCGTTCTTGGCCATCACCGAGCATGGTCTTGGAGATGCGGGGGACGTACGCTATCCCGTGCCTTGGTCACGTGATGGGATGGGGAGTTATTTATTGCGAGCCGATGAAACACGTAAGCACCTGCTGGCAGCGGGTTTTGTAAATATCAAAATCGATGATCGTTCGGCGGAGTACGGTGCCGCCTACCAGAAGGTCATGCAACTGATCGAGGAAGATCGACTTCCGCCGTTAGGCGTGCACTTGCTTATCGGTGAGAATGCAGCGGCCATGACAGAGAATTCCGCGAGAAACATCAAGGAAAAAAGAACGTCGCCGCACGAGATTGCCTGCACTAAGCCCTCTGTAGGTGACTGACTGAAACATTCTACAATGGGATCAACGTTGTGCGTTTCGAAGCAGGGATAGGCCGCTGATCGCAATCAGGATGGCACCGCCGATGACCCACGGGCTTGGCACATCGCCCCAAACAACGAGGCCCAGCAGCACACCCCAGATCAGTCCGGTGTATTTGTAAGGTGCGACCGCTGAAGCTTCGCCAAGCCGCAGGGCTTCAATAATCAGGAAATGGGCGCCGCCATTTAGAATGCCGTTGATCAGCAACAATGCCCAACCGACAGCCTGCACTTTAATCCACCCGAGCCACGGCGCCGCAGCCAAAGCGATAATGATCACGAATACACTGGAACAGAACAGTATCGACAAGGAGCTCTCAGTGGTCGATATCCGCCGAGTGACAATGTCTCTCAAGGCGCTTGAAAACGCAGCGGCAATGGCTATCAATGAAGCGATGCCCATCGTAGTCGGATCCGGCCGTACGATCACTAATACGCCGAGGAAGCCGATGGTAATGGTAAGCCAGCGGCTGGTGCTGACCCGTTCGCCGAGAAGCAGCGGTGCCAGTGCAGCCACGAAAAGTGGACTCGAAAAAACGATAGAGACCATTTGCGCAAGCGGAAGCAGTGATAAGCCGGTGGTGATTAGGAGCGTGGTCGATAAGAACAAAACGGCACGCAGGAGTTGGGGAGCGACTCGTGTGGGTAATAAGGTTCGATAACCTCCGTAACGGGGCGCGAGGAGTGCGATGGGTACAAGCACAAACAAAGTGCGCAGGCACCATACTTGTGATACGGGGTATTCTTGGGTCAACCACTTGGTAACGGCATCACTGGCAGTCAATAGGGCACTGCCAAGAATCATACAGGTGATGCCGCGCGCCGTATTAGAGAGATTATGGTTCAATCTGGTTGTAGTTTGACCAGAGTACGCGCTAACTCAGGAGAGGAATCCCGATGAACAATCAAACAGCATTAATCGTTGAGTATCGCATGGTGTCGACTGCGAATGTCTCTGATGGCCTGGATCGCCTCCAGCTGAATGGCACACCCCATGGTATCGGACCGTTGTGGGATGCCTGTGGCAAGATTGTTGGTCCGGCTTGCACGCTAAAGTTGGTCTCATTGGACGAAGCTGAGGAATCACCCGTCTTGGGGACACTGCGAGCGATTAAGCAGGGTCGAGCGGGGGATATTCTGGTCATTGATCATGGCGGCAGGATGGACATTAACTCTTATGGTGGGGTTGCCGGATTTACAACGCGTCATCAGGGTTTGATCGGCTGTGTTATCGATGGAGTGACTCGAGACATTGATGAATACAAAGATTTGAATCTTCCCGTTTATGGTCGCGGTTTCATCCAGCAGTCCATTCGAAATCGTTGCGCGTGTGCCGGCTACCAAATTGACATACAACTTGGAGGGATTCCTGTAAAACCCGGTGATCTGATTGTTGCCGATGACAATGGTATTTGTGTCGTCCCGAGAGACAGGATGGAAGAAGTCCTCGGTTTTGCGCAGTTCTTCAAGTCAGTTGAAGAAAGGATTATAGAGGCGGTCCGGACTGGTGTTGATCCCGTTATAGCTCATGAAAAGGTTCGTTATGACATGATGACCAAAGCTGGTTACGAACCGAACTGATGAAAGTATTAGATTCGGTCAGATCCCGGCCCACGGCGAAGTATTGGTGTCGCGCCTTCGGGGAGGATGCTGAGCATATCCGGATCCGGCATTGTCGCATCCATAAAGTGCATGGCGAGTCCACGGCGAGGTCCATCCGATTCGTTCTTGAGGGATCGGTGTGGCATTAGGCAATGATGAATGGCAAAACTGCCGCTCTTTACCTCGGCCGGTACTGCATCGGCATCGTCTATATCGGGAATCGCGAGATAGAAGCCTTTCTTTTCTGACGTATCCCACAGTTGCTCGTGGCGCAGCAACTGGTGGTGATGGCCCGGGAGGTACCACATGCAGCCGTTTTCGACTGTTGCATCGTCAATGGCTAGCCACACAGATATGGTGCGGTTCTCCGCAACTTTGAAATAATCATTGTCTTGATGCGATCTGATTTGACCACCGGTGCGGGCGGGCTTGTATACGCCCTGATAGTGGATTAACCGAATGTCTGGGCCTATCAAGCTTTCAACCATGTCAAGCAATCGTGAATCATTGATCAGCATACGAAAAACCGGGTGTCGCAAATGCGCTGTGCGAATTTGGTAAACCTGGAAGTCCTCGTCGCGATCCGATCCAGACTGGACGTTCTCAAGCGCGGTCTTGCTTCAATCGTTCGAGCGTCTCCATGTAACACACGCGAAGGTGTTGGATCTCAGCTTGATCGAGGAAACCATCAGCGAGGAGAAAGCCGTCCTCTGAAAAGGAGTCAAGTTTGTTGCCGATCGAGTCTCAACAGTGTGCACCTTGGCTTTTACACCGAATTTTTGATCTTTTCTTGTTCGATGATAAAACTGTTAAGTAGTGTACGGTAAGCAGGACTTAATGCGCTACGACAGGAGAGCGATATGGATTGCTACGAGGTAATGAGAACCACGTTTTCCGCCAGGGAGTTCACCGGCGAGTCGCTGCCCAATACTGTTCTTTACGAGATTCTTGATCACGCCCGATTTGCGCCGAGCGGGGGTAATCGGCAGGGTGGACGAGTGATCATCGTTCGCAATCAAGTAACCAAAGACGAAATGGCCCGCTTGGCGGAGCCGGCTTCTAAACGCTATGCCGCCCAGGTTGCCGCTGGTGAGAGTCCATGGAATGCGGTCATACCAAGTGGTGTCAGTGATGAAACGATTGAGCAAACGCCGGTTCCGGCATTACTGACCGAACCGCTGCGCCGCGCTGATGTGCTGCTGATTTTTGTTGTCGACTTGCGCGTTGTGGCAGCGACTGATCAATCGCTCGGACGTGTGGGGATTGTTGGGGGCGCATCGATCTACCCGCTGGTTTGGAATACTTTGTTGGCTGCCCGGCGCGCTGGGTTTGGCGGCACCTTGACCACAATCAGTGTGGCGAGTGAACCACAGGTAAAAGCACTACTGGACATCCCCTCGTCTTTTGCGATTGCCGCGGTTCTTCCGCTCGGCCGCCCGGTCAAACAATTAACGCGTCTGCGACGACTCCCAGTGGAGGACTTTACCTTTACGGAGTGCTTTGGCGGCGAATGTTTGAGCCCCAATGAATCGATCCGCTGCCAACCCGAGGGAAAGGAATAATGACGGTGACTAGCGACTTTGATAGTTCTGCTGTGATGCGAGGGTTTCCGCCCTCACGCATGCAGCGGGTAACGCTCGAGAATTGGCGAACGGTGCCGTTCAGTCACTGGGCATTTCGCAATATCCGCCAGTTATTGCCGACCGCACAGGTCAGTCGCGCGGTATCGGCGGGAGACGAATTGGCTGCGCGGCCGATTGACCTTGGACGCGTCTCTTTCGAAGGTGTCGACGGTCAGGAGACGTGCCTGGATGATTTTCTCCAAGACAGTCATACCAATGGTTTTGCGGTACTGCACGACAATGATCTTGTTTTCGAACACTATGCGCACGGATTGACTCCGGACAGCGCGCACATCCTTTTCTCGGTGACCAAGTCGGTGACGGCGACACTGATTGGCATTCTCACTGAGCGGGGCCTGCTTGATCCTGATGCACGAGTCTGCCAATACCTTCCCGAGGTAGCGGCATCTGCTTATGCTGATGCCCGCGTGAGACACCTACTTGATATGACGGTAGGGGTCCAATTCAACGAGGACTATGAGAACGAAACGGGAGATTTTGCACGTTACCGTTTGGCTACCGGCTGGTTGCCATCGTTGGATCCAGCAGCGGCAGACAATCTGCGCGATTTTCTTCTCACGTTACAAAAGGATGGCGAGCACGGAGAAGTTTTTCATTATGTTTCTCCAAATACAGATCTTCTGGGCTGGTTGATCGAGCGTGTAACCGGGGTTGCGTATGCTGAGGTCCTGAGTCGCGAGCTGTGGCAGCCGATGGGTGCATGGCACGACGCGTACATTAATGTCGATCGTATCTGTGCACCCCGATCCGCCGGTGGGTTGTGTATGACGCTACGTGATTTAGTCAGATTTGGCCGACTGCATTTGCCAGTTGGCTCAGGCAGAAACACTACCCTTGTACCGCAGCAGTGGCTGCAGGGGATGCGAGGCAATAGCGATTCGGTCGCGTGGGATCACGGTAACACTTGGGATCGAAGAAGCTTTGCCGATTTCATGCCCGGCTGGCGGTATCGTGACGCGTGGTACGTGTCATCTAATGGGGCTTATGGTGGTCTGGGTGTGTTCGGCCAGTACCTGCATGTCGACCCGCATACGGGAACGGTGATTGCCAAATTCTCGGCTCAGCCAAGAGCGCTAGATAATCGATTAAATAGCGCAACCTATCGGGCTTTTACTGCGATCGCGGAGTTTTTGACTCATTAGTCAGAGGAATCACCATGGCAGGAACACGAATTCGAACGGAAAAGAAGACGATCGATCAACAATGCGTTGCCTGGGTCACACTGGAGTCCGATAACGGTCTCCATGTGTTGGACACTCCGTCGGTTGAGGCGTTGGTGCAGTCAGTCAGGACGTTGGCGGGCGACGAATCGATCCGTGTCCTCGTGTTGACTGGATTAGGGGAGCGCGCGTTTATCGGTGGGGCGGATATCCGTGAGATGCGGGAGTTGACCGAAGCATCAGCGCACACTTTTATTTCCCTGTTGCAACGGTGCTGCGGCGTGCTGCATGAATTTCCGGTTCCCGTGATCGCTCGTATTAATGGCCTGTGTCTTGGGGCGGGTCTAGAAATAGCAGCATGCTGCGATCTTCGCATTGCAGTTGAAACTGCACAATTTGCAATGCCAGAGGTGCATGTTGGAATTCCCTCGGTCATCGATGCGGCCCGATTGCCGGGGCTGATCGGCGTTGGTCGCACGCGAGATCTTGTGATGACGGGGCGGTGGATCGATGGCCGCGAAGCGCTGTCCTGGGGGTTGGTCGAAAGGTTAGCGGGCGTTGATGAACTGGATGCCAGTCTCGATCAGTGGATCGATGGTATTCTGGCAGCCGGCCCGAGAGCTAGCCAAATTCAGAAGTTACTGGTTAATCGTTGGGAGCAATTGCCGATTGGCGATGCGGTGGCTGCAGGGGTTGACGCCTTCGTTGACGCTTACGCGACGGATGAGCCGCGAAGATACATGGATGCGTTTTTTGCAAAGGCAACAAGAAACGCGCGTCACACGAGTACTGCAAGTGAGGATGAATGACATGACTGACTGCGCAGGAGTCGGACCCCTGAGCGGAATCAGAGTGCTGGATTTCGGCCGTTTCATCGCAGGACCATTTTGTGCAACGCTGCTCGGCGATCTCGGTGCACAGGTCATTCGTATCGAACGGATAGATGGTGGTGAAGATCGTTGGTTCACGCCGGTCACTGACGACGGCCAAGGTGCGATGTTTTTGCAGGTGGGTCGAAACAAGCGTTGTCTGACGCTTAATCCCCTGAAGCCTGATGGTGCACAAGTACTCAAGCGCTTGGTAGCAACCGCCGACGTGGTGGTAGCCAATCTTCCGCCAAAGACGCTGAGCGCAATGGGATTAGATTATGAAAGCCTCAAGGCGGTTAAGAGCGACATTATCTTGACCACGGTTAACGCGTTCGCCTCCGGTGGGCCCTACAGTGACAAAGTGGGTTTCGATGCGTTGGCGCAGGCGATGTCTGGAAATCTTCATCTCAGCGGGGAGGCTGAACAACCGACGCGCGCTTTTGTTCCATACGTCGACTTTGCTACCGCTGCGTTGTCCGCTTTTTCCACCCTTGCGGCGTTGCGTCACCGTGATCAGACTGGCGAAGGGCAGGTGCTGGAAGGTGCATTGTTGAAAACAGCATTAACGATGATGAACTCCGTGTTGATAGAGCAGGATGTTAAAAAAGTGGATCGCGTTGCCACCATGAATCGCGGTCAGTGGAATGGCCCGTCTGATGTTTTTCGCACTCAGGATGGGTGGATCATGTGCCTTGCCATTGGTGCACAGCAGTTTTCCCGCTGGTGCGATATGGTGGGACAGTCTGAGCTGGTAGATGACCCGCGTTTTACTGATGATCTGGCTCGTGGTGATCATGGTGAAGCCCTTTCCAACATCATGATGACTTGGTGTCAATCACGTACTCAAGATGAGGCGTTGTCGGCGATGGACGATGCCAAGATTCCAGCAGGACCTGTTTATTCACCGCAGCAGGCGCTCGATGATGAGCATATCCAAGCGTTGAATTTCCTGAAAGCGGTCGATTATCCGACGGCAACTCAGTCGATCCCTACCGCGGATTTCCCGGTCAGTATGTCTGCATCACGGGCTGAGATTCGGCACCGGGCACCAATGCTGGGTGAGCACACGGACGAAATTCTGGTGGAACTGGGTTACGATGCGGCGTCGATCGAAGACCTGCGATCACGCCGTGTGGTGTAGCGTTAGTCGCTCCTGCAGGGAGCAGTTTGTGACCAGATAATGCTAAGCGCTGACGACAATCGTGTGAACGGCCCACCGGATTGTAGTGGCAGAGTTTAAGTATCGCGATCGAGTCTGAGTGTCGTCAATCGCGCCAGGTTCTTGGCAAACACTCAATTAACAGGTAATGCACGATGGAATTCATCGTCCCGTGACTCGTCGTTATGATGGGGCTACAAGTGACCTAGCTGTATTACCTGCCAGTGTTTCGAACACGACAGGTTGAAATCAGGGATAAACTAAGACAAGTAGCGAAAAGAACAAAAACTGGGTGCCGATTCCTGATGCGGTGATGGCTCGCACACTGGGAGGTGGTTGAGATGGACTTATTCGATTTGTCTGACAAGGTGGCGATTGTGACTGGTGGTAACGGCGGTATTGGCTTGGGCATGGTGCGCGGCCTGGCTAACGCTGGCGCGACGATTGCAATCGTTGGCCGCAATGTCGAGAAGACCCAGGCGGCCGTTGCTGAGATTGAGGCCTTAGGAGTCAGGTCACATGCGGTGACCGCTGATGTGACTGATGCCAAGGCCGTGGCGGCGATGGTTGAGGAGGTCGTATCGACGCTCGGTGGGATTGATATTCTTGTGAACAACGCGGGTATCAATATCCGCAAGCGACCTGAAGATCTTGCTGAAGCAGAATGGCACCAGGTTATTGATACTAATCTGACCAGTGCTTTTTTGTGTAGCAAAGCCTGCTACCCAATCATGAAAAGTGCGGGTGCTGGTAAAATTCTCAACAACGGATCGATGACGTCGCTCTTTGCATCGCCTTGGACAACGGCGTATGCCTCAAGCAAGGGTGGCATGGTTCAGCTCACCAAGGCACTGGCCACGGCCTGGGCGCCGGACAACATTCAGGTCAACTGTTTTCTACCGGGTTGGATCAACACCGACCTGACTATTCAGGCGCGTAAAGATGTGCCCGATCTGCACGAGCATGTGTTGAAAAGAACGCCGGCGGATCGTTGGGGCGAGATCAATGACATGAGTGGCATCGCGGTGTTTCTGGCCAGTGCGGCGTCCGATTTCATCACCGGCACGGCCATTCCGGTCGATGGTGGATTCTCGGCCTCGATTTGATGAGTGCACCGCGCGGGACAAGAACAAGCTGCTTGCTGCGTTGACTGTCTTTGATCTTAGAGGAGCAGCCGCGGCAATATCATGAAAACCCTTGCTGAAAAAGTAGTACTGATTACCGGTGCCGGCAGCGGTATTGGTCGGGAGACCGCGTTGCTGTTGGCTGAACAGGGTGCCACCGTAGTGCTTATCGGGCGTCGGCTGGCACCGCTTGACGCGGTCGCGCAGGAGGTTCGTGCACAAGGCGGGCAGGCGCACGTGAGATCGGTAGACCTGGAAGACGGTGAGGCGGCAGCTGAGCTGGGTCGGTGGACGCTTGATCAATTCGGTAGGGTGGATGTGCTGGTCAACAATGCTGGCCACTCCTCGAAGACTCGGTCCATCCGTTATGTCGGAACCGACGACTGGCAGAGCGTTTTCAAAGTCAACGTCGAAGGGGTGTACCGACTGACCCAGTCCCTCATCGAATCGATGATTGCTAAGGGAGAGGGCACGGTTATCACCGTATCCTCGATGGCTGCACTAAAGCCGGGGTTGCTGGGCGGTGCACCGTACAGTGCTGCCAAGGCGGCATCACGTAACCTGATGGGCGATATCAACGTGGAGCTTAACGACCTTGGCATTCGTGCCTGTACGATCGTTCCCGCAGAAGTGGATACCCCGATTCTTGATAATCGCCCGCTGGTACCGGATGAGAAAAGCCGGTCTACTATGATGCATCCACGGGATGTCGCCGATGCCATCTTGCTGTGTGCTGTGATGCCGCAACGCACGGTGGTTGAGGAAATTGTGCTTAAGCCAACGACCAATCGAAACATCAATCGCGATATCGAAGTTGCGCGCCATGAAGGTGAGCAAGGCGAATAAAGTGACGAGACACTATTGATTTTCAGATTAATTTGATTCGCCGATTGAACGTTGAAGCGAAGGAGATAACCAAGTGATCAACCTAAAGGGAAAAGTGGCAGTAGTCACCGGTGGTGCGTCAGGCATTGGACGTGCCTGTGTGCTGCGAATGGTCGAGGCAGGTGCGACCGTCCACTTCGGTGATATCGATGAAGCGGGTGGCGCTGAGACAGCGGCTCTGGTGGCGACTGGTTCGGCGACCTTTCACCCGCTTGATGTCACTGATCGAGATCAGATCGAGAGGTTTGCGACGGACGTGGCGGCGAGTCCGGCAGTTGATATCATCGTCAATGTGGCAGGTTGGGATCGAGTGCAGCCGTTTCTCGATACTACGCCCGAATTCATGGATCAGATTCTCGACATCAATCTTAAAGGGCCGATGAATATCGTCAAGGCATTCCTGCCGTCGATGATGGAGGCACAACAGCAGGGAAAGATTGTCAATATCTCAAGTGATGCGGGAAGAGTCGGTAGCCTGGGTGAGACGATCTATGCGGGTGCCAAAGGAGGGGTCATCGCCTTTACCAAATCACTTGCCCGGGAGACCGCGCGAGCTGGAATCTGCGTTAATTGCGTTTGTCCAGGGCCGACCGATACGCCGTTGCTGCGCATGCAGCCACAGAGTATTCAGGAGAAACTCGCTCGCGCTGTTCCGTTTCGGCGGGTGGCGCAGCCACAAGAGATCGCTGATGCCGTCCTATTCTTCTCCAGTGATCTTGCAGGTTATGTCACTGGCCAGGTATTGAGTGTGAGTGGTGGGCTCACGATGTCGGGGTGAGCCGGGGCACCTGAATCAACTGGCTAGAAGCGCTCGGCTGATCACCAAACGTTGAATATCGTTGGCGCCTTCGTAGATTTTGGTGCCGCGGGCGTCCCGTGCAAGCCGTGCAACCGGGTAATCTTCCATGTAGCCGTAGCCGCCAAAGGTCTGTATGGCATCTGAGCAGATCTGTTCTGCCATTTCGCTGGCTTTTAGTTTGGCCATTGATGCTTGCTGCAAGCTTGGTTGACCATTGTCTTTGAGGCGGGCCGCATAGAGAACCAGTTGTCGAGCCGCTTCGAGTTCGGTCGCCATGTCAGCCAGGCGGAACGCCACTGCCTGATGCTCACTGATCGGGACACCAAAAGTTACACGCTGGCGCGCGTAGTCAATTGCCGCCTCGAGCGCTGCACGAGCGATACCGACCGCTTGTGCGCCGATGCCGATACGCCCGCCCTCAAGATTGGACAGCGCGATCTTGTAGCCTTGGCCCTCTTCGCCAAGGCGGTTTTCGAAAGGCACCTCGAGGCCATCTAAAGTAATCACACAGGTGTCTGATGCCTTGAGTCCCATCTTGTTTTCCACTCGATCGACAACATAGCCAGGGCTGTCGGTCGGAACGATAAAGCCGGTGATGCCTTTTCCTCTTGGTGCATTGGCGTCGGTGGTCGCAAAAATAAGCGCAACGTCAGCAGTTGAACCAGAGGTAATGAACTGTTTGGTGCCATTGAGAACATAGCGGTCGTTGTGCCGTTCTGCTCGTGTTTTTAGCTGAGCGACATCCGAACCACCGGTCGGTTCGGTGAGGGCAAAAGCGGTCAGTTTTTCTCCTCGTGCAAAAGGTTTCAGGTAACGTTCCTTTTGATCATCGGTGCCAAATTCCAAAATCGGCATACACCCGACGGCATTATGGCCGCTGACAATGATGCCCATAGCACCACAGCCAGCGGAAATTTCCTCGAGCATAAGCGCGCTGGCAACGTTATCCAGGCCTGCACCACCCCATTCTTCTGGCACCGTGATACCCATGAAACCGAGAGCCCCCATCTCGGCGATCAACTCGCGCGGGTAACCCCCTTGTTCATCCCAAGTGACCGCATTGGGCATGACTTTCTCACGGGTGAACCGCCGTGCGAGGTCTCTGACTTGGTTATGAACGTCATTTTCGAAGGCGGGCATAGAGGGTTCCGGTGGGGTGCTGTCTGTCCCGTTTGGATTCAATGTGTGAGTGAGATCATTATCGACTATCTAAGCATTTTTCTGAACTCGGGTCGGCGTTTTTCTTTTTGTGCCCTGCCGCCTTCTTTTGACTCTTCGGTACCGTAGTAGAGCGCCAGCGCCTGCATGCCAAGCGCGCCAATGCCGCGAATATTCTCACTGTCGGCATTGAACGAGCGTTTTGCAATGGCGAGGGCCGTCGGGCTGCGTTCGACAATGTCGGCGGTCCAGCTATCGACTTCACTGTCGAGTTGTTCATCGGGAACAACCGTGTTGACTAATCCCATGTCCAACGCTTCCTGAGCAGTGTAACGACGGCACAGATACCAGAATTCGCGTGCTTTCTTTTCGCCAATGATTCTGGCCAGGTATGCGGTGCCAAATCCTGGGTCGACCGAGCCCATGCGAGGACCGACTTGACCGAAGATCGCATTCTCAGATGCGATGGTTAGATCACACAGGGCCGCCAGCACGTTGCCACCGCCGATGGCATAGCCACGCACCCTGGCGATGACGGGCTTTGGGACATCGCGAATCAGTGACTGAACTTCTTCAACAGGCATACCGACGGTGCCGCGAGCGCCAACATAGGCACCGGCCTTGTCTGATTGGTCACCCCCAGCGCAGAAGGCACGGTCGCCGGCACCCGTTAGGACGATAACGCCTACCTCTTTATCCCAACCGGCGCGGGTAAAGGCCATGATCAGTTCTTCGCAGGTCTGTCCATTAAACGAATTCAGAACTTCTGGCCGATTAATCGTGATCGTGGCGACGTTATTTTTGGTTTCGACAATGAGGTGCTCGTAGGGAGTGTCTGACATTGTGTTATTTGCCCTTTTAACTTTAAATGGTAGTCGTAGTGGCCATCTGGTTTCGCCAATACTCGAATTACTTTATGCGATGTTTGGAGTGGTGCGAACGGGGTGCGTTGGCCTGTTTCGAGTCATCGATGGATGAATGCTACGGTATAGTGTACGTCCGAGGGTGACGACACGACTATCTCGATATGCATGGCACAGATCAACCAGAAGTGACTTAATCATGGAAGGTGTGCGAATAGATGCTGACCGAAGGGCCGCCATGTATGCAGGCGGTCTATGGCAAGATCAAGTTCTGACGGACTATCTTGATGTGGCGGTGGCGGCATCTCCCGAACGGGTTGCGATTACCCACCGAAGTTCTTCAACGGGTGCTGAGACTCGCCTGACCTATCTTGAATTGGCGGAGTGTGTCCGCCGCGTCGCTTCGGGATTAGTGCGGCTTGGTGTGGCACCAGGCGATGTTGTCGCCTATCAGTTACCCAATTGCTGGCAGTTTAGCGTCCTTCATCTCGCCTGCGTACGGATTGGTGCGATTAGCAATCCATTGATGCCGATTTTCCGTCAGCGCGAACTTCGTTTCATGCTGGAGTTTGGTGAGGCAAAAGTCCTGGTTGTGCCAGATCGGTTTCGTGATTTTGATTACCCATCGGTGGTTGCTGACATTCGTAGTGATTTGCCGCAACTGGAGCAGGTGTTGGTTATCGATGGGAGGGACGAGAACAGTTTTGAATCCCATTGCCTAATTCCCTCATCGGAAGATGCGGACCTTCAGGCTGCTGTCTACGCATCTCGTCGACCCAATGCTGACGAGGTGACTCAGTTGCTCTACACATCGGGTACTACCGGACAGCCCAAGGGTGTGTTGCATACTGGCAATACGTTACTTGCTGCCGCACGTTCTTGTATCGCACATTTGAACCTGACAGCAGAAGAGGTCATCCTGATGGCATCGCCGTTGGCCCACCAAACGGGATTTGTTTATGGCTTGGTGCTGCCGTTGGTATTGGGTGCACGCTCAGTGTTGCAGGAGATCTGGTCGCCACGAATCGCAGCGCAATGGATCGAGGACGAGTCGGTCAGTTTTACCATGGCGGCGACGCCGTTTCTTGCCGATATGGCACAGAGTCCTGAACTCGAGGGTTTTAATTTCTCTTCTTTTCGAACGTTTGTCTCTGCCGGTGCGCCAATCCCCCGAGTCATTGCGCGTCACGCTGCGGATCGACTGGGGGCACACATCGCCTCTGGTTGGGGGATGACAGAAAACAGTCTGGTGACCACCACACGGCGCGAAGACCTGGAAGAAAAGGTGTTTGAAACAGATGGCCTGGCACATGAGGGGATGGAGGTGAGAATTCGGGACGCCGAAGGTGGTTTGGCGGGCGTTGGTGTTGAGGGGTGGCTTCAGTCACGGGGGGCCGCACAATTTGTGGGCTATCTTAAGAAGCCAGATCTGGCGGATGTTGATGCCGAGGGTTGGTTTGAAACTGGAGACTTGGCCACCATGGACGGTGATGGTTACATCCGTATTACTGGGCGTACTAAGGATGTCATCATCCGCGGTGGTGAGAATATACCGGTCGTCGAAGTTGAAGAATTGCTCTACCAGCATCCCCACGTGAGTGCGGCGGCTATCGTTGGAATGCCGGATGAACGCCTGGGTGAACGGGCATGTTGTTTTCTGATTTTATCGGCGGGTGCGACCCTGACGTTCGGTGAGATGGTCGGTTATCTTCTTTCCAAAGGCTTGTCAAAGACGTACCTTCCCGAGCGCCTTGAGATCGTGTCTGAGATGCCGCGAACGGCTAGCGGGAAGATACAGAAATTTCACCTGCGGGAGACTTTGCAGCGCTAATTGGGGGCAAAGGCCTCCAGCGTTCGCTCAGCTGCAGCCAGGTCGCCCGGCACATGAACCGGTTGGATACAGACATGGGTGGCACCGGCGTCAAAGTGTTCATCCAGTCGGCGTTGTATGGCGTCAACGCTTCCTGACACCACCATGGCATCGATAAATCGGTCACTGCCACCGTGGTCGAGGTCGTCCTCACTGAAACCAAGACTGAGCCAGCAGCGACGGTAATTGGGTAGACCAAGGTAACGCTCGAGTTCTCCCCGACCCAATGCTCGGGCTGTAGTTGGTGAGGTTTCAAGGCAAACTTTCTGCTCAACGGCCAGCCATTTATTCGGACCGAGGATTTCTTTTGCCCTGGCTGTGTGCTCCGGTGTGACGTTGTAAGGCACCGCGCCCCGAGTCAGCTCGGCTGATAGGGCGAGCATACGAGGGCCGAGGGCAGCCAGCACGATAGGCCAGCTGTCGCTGTCGTTGCCATCTTCATATATCCGTTCAAGATAATTGCGCATGGTGCTTAAGGGTTTGGTGTAGGTATGACCACGGACTTTCTCCACCAGGGGGATATGCGATACGCCGAGACCAAGAATAAACCGGTCACCCGAGATCTGCGATAGGGTGTGTAATCCCTGCCTCGAGGCGTAGGCATCCCGTGCATAGATATTGGCAATTGAACTACCGATGCAAATCGTTTCCGATTGTGACAACAGGAAACTGCCTAGCGCCATCGATTCAAACCCACGTGATTCTGAATACCACAGCGTCCCGTAGCCGAGGTTCTCTACTTTCTTGATAAAGCCTGCCCATTCAGCAGGCGTGAGTTTATCGGCGGCGTACCAGACGCCCAATCGACCAAGATCCATAATGGAGTTCCTTTCGAGTGGTTATCGTTATTGTATTGTTCAAATGATATATCGATTGTGTGCTATGGGAAGTCGAGTAGCGGCCGGACTTCCTCGCTGAACCATCGCATTTGGGTGTCTTTCTCGTCTTCGGAGCCAATGAAGTCAATCTCGACGTGGCGCACGCCGGCGACATGAAATGCATGTAACGTCTCTGCGATGTCTTCCGGGCGTCCCAACGCAACGTATTTTCTGGTTGCCCGACCAAAATCCATGGCATAGCGTTCTGACAGTCGCTGCGAGGCGATGTCAAACGCGCTGTCCCAGTCCTTCGCAAGGCGCATGTAAACCAGATGGGCCGTGCCAAACGAATCAAGGCTCCGGTTGGCGAGCGCGTAGTGTTTTTCGATGGTCTTAAGGCTTTGGGCATACATCGTCGGCGTCACGACATAAGAGACCCAGCCCTCGAGTCGGGCACCTGCCCTTTTTAGTGCGGCTTCGGAGCGGCCCCCACACCAGATGGGTGGACCATTTGCTCGAGCAGGGGTCGGCAGCATTTGCAGGTTACTCATTTGAAAGTGTCTCCCCTGATGAGTGATTGCTTCACCGGTCCAGAGTTTGCGCATCACCTCGACACTTTCATCGAGTCGGCTGCCACGTTCCCGCACAGGCACGCCCGCAGCAGCAAACTCGTTTGGAAATTCTCCACCCACGCCGATCCCGAAGACCAGGCGACCGCCACTGATGCGGTCAAGCGTTGCCACTTGTTTCGCCACTGCCAGTGGGTGGCGTAGCGCCAACAAGAAGACAGAGGTATGAACCGCTAGATTCTCGCTGAGCGCGGCGACTTGTGCGAGTTGCAGCAATGGATCAGAAATCGGTAGCGGGAAGGACAGATGGTCGCCAACGGCGACCGCATCAAAACCGCAGTCTTCGGCAAGCGCAATGGTCTGGCGTGACCGCTCGGGGTCTGTGAACTGTGAATGAAAACCGAAGGTGGTTTTGGTTGCGATGGGAAGGTCAATCATCTTAATAACCATCTTATGATGTTGCGAACGTGAGGTCGTTGCTGGGTTGGTGTCTAGGCCTGGGCTTGGGGTCTTTATAATCCCCCCCGAAGACCCAATGGACACGAGCATGGCATTTAAGACACTGATTCAAAAGATGACACAGGCGGCGGTGCGCGGTGACGGGCCCGGCGTGGCCGCATGTTTCTGCGAGAACGGTATCTATCACGATGTTTTTTACGGTGAGTTCAGAGGCAACGCCATTATTAACTTAATTGAAGGCCACTTCCATCGGGACGGCAAAGACTTCCAGTGGGATCTTTATGATCCGATTGAACAGAACAGCATTGGTTATGCTAGATATGTGTTCAGTTATTCATCGACATTGCCGCAAGCCAAGGATCGGCGGGCGACTTTCGAAGGGGTGGCGATCTGCCGGCTCGAAGAGGGGCGCATCAGGGAATATCGCGAGGTTGCTAACGCGGTGACGGGACTCCATTTACTGGGCTTTTCTCCCGAACGCTTATCCCGATTTGTGGACCGAGAGGCTAAAGCGTTGTTGCGACGAGCGGGCGGTGACACGCCCCAGTCAAAGTAAAAGCCTGATCAGAGTCTTTATTTATCCGTCACCCCTTGGGTTTTTTAATAGAGCGCCAGATTCTCTGGGACCAGTTGATTCGATTGTCTCGATCCCGTTGTGCGGCGTTAGCGCGGTAGCGACCGAGGTACAGAAAGACGGCAATGCTGATCACAGCGATCCCGCCAAAAATCAATTCATTCAGTCCCATCGTCAGCGGGACCGCAACTTGGCCAGGAGCCGGAGTATCTCTAGATACAGCCAGACGAGGGTAATCATCAGACACAAAGCGCCGTACCACTCCATGTACTTGGGCGCACCTTGCTCCGCACTTTGTTCAATAAAATCGAAGTCCAGGACCAGATTGAGGGCGGCAATGGCGACTACAAACAAACTGAAGCCGATACCGAACAGTCCATTGCTGTGAATAAAGCCGATACCCGAACCGAACATATTCATTACAAAGGAAACCAGGTAAAGCAAGGCAATGCCACCTGTTGCAGCAAAGATCATCAGGCGGAAGTTCTCGGTCGGTTTGATTAGTCCAGTTTTGTAGGCGACCAACAACATCGCCAGTGTACCGAAGGTGAGGCCAACCGCCTGGATCACGATGCCCGGGTATTGCATTTCAAAGATGGCCGAAATGCCACCGAGAAAGAGGCCTTCGAGTAAAGCGTAGATAGGTGCCAGTACGCCGGCGGCCGGTGCCTTGAAGATCGCAATGAGGGCAGCGATAAAGCCCCCGATCCCTCCAACGAGGACCAGTCCCATGATCGAGGCAGGGTCACCTGTCTCAAAAAATCGATTCCAGACATAGGACGCGGTGACCAGACAAAGCAACAGCAGGATGCCGGTTTTGTTGATGGCACCCGCCAGTGACATGCGATCGTTGATCGGTGCGACTCCAGCATTAGGCCGATCACGGAACGTCGCATCAGCGGCGAAGGCTTTTGAGCGGAACATCGGATTGCCAGAGCGGCCAAATTTTTCCAGTGCCGTACGGTTTGCCATCGAAAGATCCTCTACTGGGAAGGCCGTCGAGCTGATCGCTTGCTAGGGTCAGCTGGTGAATTTAGTACCGTGTTATGACAACAAAGGTATTTTACATCGTATTGGCGACACTTTCGTTAACCGTCAATGGAACTAAGCGCCGCTGGTGGCACCAGGTAAGGGGTGGTGATCAATCTGTGCTTTGACAAAGCGAATGGTGAGGGCCGTGCAAGCAAACATCAATGCGATAGCATAGAACATTAGATCGGCTTCCGCGTAGTCGAGAACGATACCGAGCGACAGGGGCATCAGTGCGGAACCAATGTCCAGGCCGGAATAGACGAATCCAAAAATTCGCCCGGACGCGCCTGGCGGCGTGACTTTACGGACCATCATATCTCGCGACGGGGTGGTCATTCCAGCAACGAAACCTGCCACGATCAGGCAAGGGAGTAGAAGGTTGGTGGCAATGATACCGATGCCAATCCAGAGAAAGGCGCCAGCTGCTAACCCCATGCCGAGCATCGCGATCAGGTCATGTCGATGGGTGCGATCCGCTGCGAATCCCCCGCTAATGACCCCGATGACCGAACCGACTAGAAAAGCCGCAAGCCCGGTGGTGGCTGTGCTCAGAGGAAGGCCATACAGTTGCATCAGTCCGGGTACGCCGAAAGTTTGCACGCCAATTAATGCCATGGCGAGAAAAGTGAAATACAACAGACACGAGATGATCGTGGCGTTAAAAATGAGGCGAATGTTCTCCTGTACCGTGCCCACCGGGGCTGGCGTAAATGTTGTGGATGCTTTGACAGGGACTCGATCGGATAGATCGCGACCCAGGAGTAAAAAGAGCGTGACGACCACGAGCCCGGCCAATCCGGAGACCACCAGTGCGGTGTGCCAATTGGTCAATTGGCTAATACCGATGATGCAGATTGGCGCGGCCGCCCAACCAAGGTTGCCAGCGAGCGCATGGCTAGCGTAGGCGCGGCCCAGTCGTGATGGACTGACCTTGGCAGTCAGGATCGCAAGATCGGCAGGATGAAAAACACTATTGCCAACACCTGCCAGGGCAGCCAGGGGATAAAGCATCCAGAATTCAGGGACCAGACCAAATCCCAGCACGCTGAGTGACAGTAGGGTCAGGCCCAACAACAGCAGGCGGCGGGCACCAAAACGGTCGACCAGAAATCCTGAGACAATCTGCATGACACCAGAAGCTGCGAAGAACAGGCTTGGCAGGGCACCGAGGGCGGCGTAGCTCACTCCAAATTCATTTTTTAGAATCGGGAAAAGTGGCGGTAAGACCAAGTGAAAGTAGTGACTACAGGCGTGGGCAAGGCCAACCAGTCCCATCACCTTAATATCTCGGGCGAGTGATACGGCGCTCATCGGCTCAGACAGACCCCCCCTGTAACAGGGTCTCGATTACTCGTTGAACCGACAGTCCCGCCGCAAAGTCAGGCAGCGTGTGCGGTTGACCATCGAGCATTGCCGCGACTTGATCATATTGCCGCTGATGCCAGTCGGTCACGGGGTCGGTGCCAGGAGCATTGGCGTTTTCCCAGTCCTTGCCAGTGGTGATCTGCAACCCATGCAGGTCATGTACACGGTACGAACAGTCTTCTCCCCAAAGCGTGTAGTCGCACACATCTGGCCCAGTACCGAGCGTGCTGCCTTGAATGTTGACGGTGAGATCGCCACAGGAAAGTTCTGCTACAAGCCCGGTGATGGCGCTTCCAGGTGACGAGCCTTCGCGACAATGTGAATAATTAACTTGGGCAGCACCAAACAAACGTTCGGTCAGGTAAACAAAATGAGACAGCACTTCGCGGACGAAGCCGCCTTGATCTGATGCCGTTAACCAGGGTGCCTCAGCGTAGCGCCGCGCTGCCCAGTTCGGCAGATGCAGTTGGACTTGAGCAGCTTTCAGTTTGCCGAATCGGGATTGTGCCAGCGCCTCTGCCATTTGCACGGCAGGGTAGGCCGAGCCATAGATAAAGTTGATCGCGTGTGCGATACCGCTGGTGGCGGCGTGCGTTGCCAGGGCTTCGCTGGTCACGATGTCGATGCCAAGTGGCTTCTCGCACAACACGGGTTTGCCCGCTGCCAGCACCGCATTCGCATGTTCGGCATGAGTCAGAGGTGGGGAGGCAATGTAGACGATGTCAACGGCGCCGTCCTTGATTAAGTGGTTGACGTCCTTCGCAGCGCGCAGCTCCGGTGCATTGGCCACAGTCTGTGATAAGCGCTCAATCTGGGGATCCCACACCACAGTCGGCTTGACCCGTTGATGATCCCATGCGCGCGCCAGCATGCGCTGCCCGATGCTCCCCAGGCCAATAAAGCCGATACCGTAACGCTGTGCCATGGTTTGATTGTAACGGGGGAATCGTTGCGCGCGATGTCGAATCTGCTTATCGTAAGCCCCTCAGTTTGAAAAAAAGTCTGACGGAGGGCGCATGACCAGAACTCGAATCGGTGTGGTAATCCCATCGACCAACACAACTTGCGAAGCTGACTTTCAATCGGTTGCGCCAAGAGATGTCACCATTCACGGTCAACGGATGTGGTTGACCAATGATGCGACAGATGAATCCGGTATGGAACGGATGAATGCAGAGATTGAGAACAGTGCCCGTTATCTTGCGACCGCCGGTGTCAACTTGATCGTTTATGGATGCACCACCGGCAGTTTCTACAAGGGTCCTGGCTGGGACAAAGAAATGATAGCGCTATTCGAGCGGGAGGCCGGGGTGCCAGCGATTGGCACCAGTCCGGCAGTGGTGCAGGCGTTGCAGCACTTCAATGCCAAAAAGATTTCTGTCGCCAGCCCTTATCCCGAATGGGTTAATGTCCGCCTGCGTTCTTATTTTGAAAACATGGGTTTCGACGTATTGAACGTAGACGGGGATCCGGTAGCGAGCGATGCGGGCAACCAGGGTTACAACGACCAGCATCCTGACCGGGTAGTTGAATTTGCGTCCAGCGTCTGTTCACCAGAGGCAGATGTGCTTTTTTGCTCCTGCACCGCTTGGCGTTCGATGGAGGCCGCCGAGGCGCTTGAGAAACGAACGGGTCGACCCGTGGTCACCTCCAATCAGGCCACGGTGTGGGCTGCGTTCGATCGGCTTGGCATTCAACCCGCAGTCAGTGGTTTCGGCAGTTTACTGTCAGGCTTGACGCATTGAGTCGCATTGAGTCGCATTGGCCATTGCCTTGATTGGCTGGACCCATCGTTGTTAATGAGAGGAGCGGCAACCTCGCAATTAACAATTGATGAATGCGCGGCGTTGCAAATAATTCAATTGGTTAATGACCATGGCTAACGGTTATTCAAGAACGTTCGGACAAGGACAGCAGCCAACATGAGACCAGACTCGTTCATTCCGCTTGAGTTCAAAAAGCGCACACGCGATGAGATGGTTACTCGGTCAGAAGAGTTTCTGCAGTTAATACAGCAGCGACGCTCAGTCCGTGACTACAGTGATCGTGAAATTCCCCGGCAGGTGATCGACAATGCGATTCGCGCGGCTGGCAGCGCGCCCAGTGGTGCCAACATGCAGCCTTGGCACTTTGTAGTAGTCACTGATCCTGCTGTTCGGGCCCGTATCCGCAACGCGGCGGAGCAGGAGGAGCATGAGTTTTACAGTCATCGGGCATCCGCCGAGTGGCTGGAGGCGTTAGCACCGCTCGGCACAGATGAGCGCAAACCGTTTCTTGAAACCGCTTCTTGTCTGATTGTTATTTTTCTCAAGAAGTTTTCTTTTAATGCCTCAGGAAAACAGTTCAAGAACTACTACACGATGGAATCGGTAGGTATTGCGAGTGGTTTCTTGATCGCGGCATTACACAATGCGGGAGTTGCAACCCTAACCCACACCCCCAGTCCTATGCGATTTCTAAATGAAATTCTTGATCGTCCCAACAGTGAGCGGGCGTTTATGGTCCTGGTCGCTGGTCTGCCGTCAGAAGATGCAACGGTGCCTGATATAGCGCGGCTTCCTCTCGAGGAAATCGCGTCTTTCATTGATGGTTGATCGGTTGGGTGACTGTCCTGGCGGTCGCTGTAATGGCTCGAGAACACTGTCTGGCTACTGTTGCAAGAGGAGACGGTAGATGACCAAGACTCCTTCCCTGCAGGATAGTTATTATGCGAACGGTACGTGTTTCGGCTGCGGGCCTAGAAACGCCGAGGGCCTGCAACTCAAGTCATTCGTGGTCGACCACCAGACAAAGGCCACCTGGCAGGGCGGGGCCCGTTATGACAATGGCTTTGGTTTTCTCAATGGCGGGATTATTTCAGCACTGCTTGATTGTCACTCGGCCGCTTGCATGATGAAAGAGACGATTGATCGTTACGGTGATTTCTCGATTGAAGATAACGAACACTTTGGGATCAAACATCCGGTATATCTGACGCATCAAATCACGGTGACTTTTCATCGGCCAGCTCCACTGGGTGAGCCTGTACTACTGGTTGCCGAATGCCTTCGATTTAATGAAGCGGAGGGGCTCTACCGTTCGGAGCTTCACTCGAGTGGTAAGTTGGCCGCGCATGCTGAGGTGCGTTGGAAACGATTTCACATTCGCAGAGAATAGGCGGCGTTCCGCTAATTTTGGGTGTACTGGGTCAGGAGAAAACGACGATATGAGTGCCACGACGAGAGCTATTCGAATTCATGAGACAGGCGCACCCGAAGTGATGCGCTGGGAAGAGATTCCACTTGCCGAACCAAAGTTTGGTGAAGTACAGCTTCGGCACTCATTTGTTGGGCTGAATTTCATCGATGCTAACCACCGCTCCGGTGCTTACCCCCTCAAGTCATTACCAGCGGTCATTGGTATGGAAGGAGCCGGGATAATCGAAGCGGTGGGTGATGGTGTAGTGGACTTTTCTGAAGGGGATCGTGTGGCGTATTGCATGGTCCTTGGCGCTTATGCTGAGCGCCGCATCATTGCCGCAGATCGGTTGATCCCGCTTGGGCTCGACACAACGGATGAAGTAGCCGCGGCGGCCACTTTGCAGGGACTGACCGCCCATTATTTAGTGCACGAGTCCTGGCCAGTGCGTAACGGCGACACGGTCTTGGTGCAAGCGGCGGCCGGTGGTGTTGGTTTATTACTGTGCCAATGGGCGAAAGCGAAAGGGGCTACGGTGATCGGTACCGTGGGTAGCGAACAAAAAGCCGCTTATGTGACGAATTATGGGTGTGATTACCCAGTGGTGTATACGAACGAGGACTTTGCGAAGAAAGTGCTCGAATTAACTGACCAACGGGGTGCAGATGTGATCTATGACGCGGTTGGTTACGATACGTTTGAAAAAGGTATCGAGTGCCTGGCAGAACGGGGACGCCTGGTCAGTTACGGACAGTCTTCTGGCGCCGTGAGCGCGATCTCATTGGCGGGGCTCCGGGCGCGTTCCGCTTCAATCGCCTGTGGCGGGCTCGGGACTTTTGTTGAAGACCCGATGGAGCGTGACCGCAATGCTGAGTTACTGTTTCGTCTAATCGAAGACGGCACGTTGCGGCTGGAGATCAACCAGCGTTATCCGCTGGCAGAGGCGGTGGCCGCTCATACTGACCTGATTCAACGACGCACCATGGGGTCAAGTATTTTTATCGTCTAGAGGCCACTGCCAGCCATTGGAGATTACATTCAATTAACCGATCTGTTGTAGCTCGAAGAGATTGCCGGCGGGATCTTCAAAAAAGACCTGATCGGAGTCCGTCCCAACCAAACCCTTGTAAACCCAGTAATCTATTCCCACCGCTGTCAGGTGACGTTTTGCCATCAGGAGGTCTTTCACGACCAGTGCAATATGAGTGCGTGTCGGATCTTGACGCGCACTGCGCGCAGCGGGCGATACCCCGTCTGCGACCATCAGATGGAATTGTGGTTTGACGCTTGAGTCGGGTAGTTGAATCCATGCGCCTGGAATGGTTGGAATAGTGGGTCGGTTCGGATCGATATCAAGATCAAAAACCGATTTGTAGAAGGCTACAATGGTGGGCACCTGGTCTGCTTGTGCACCAATTCGGTAACCGACGTGCATCAGACCCTGAACTTCTAGACCCATATTCTTGTCTCCCTGCGCTGTTATCGGAATTCGAGCGTTTTCCCGCTCAGGCCAAGCGCCAGTTTCCCCACGGTTTCTATGATTCGGTCGTTGGCAGGTGGCATCACTAGACCGGGTATCGCATCCCGCAAGTATTGTTGCATGGGCAGCGCCCGACTGATGCCAGTCCCGCCCATCATGCGCAAACCTTTCTGCGCTATGTCGTAAGCTGCCTCTGTCGCGAGATACTTGGCTTGGTTAAGCATATAGGTGAGATCTGTCTTCGAGAGAGAGCTTCGCAAGAGCACCAATGTTTGGGTTGCGCGCCTTGCGCTTTCAATTGTTATCGAAAGCTCTCCAATCTGACGGTGAATGCGGGTTGCTTGGGCAGAGTCTTCTTCAAAATATCCGAGTTGTGTCCGTGCGTGCTCTAAGCAATACGCATAAGCGGCTTCGGCAATTCCCACGTACACTGCAGTGTAACCAAGCGACCAGAAACTGAGGTCTTTAGTCAGGATGACTCCCGGTGCGCCAATCACCTCGTCTTGTTCCAGGCGGACGTTGTCGAACTTGATTGAGTTCGAGGCGGTTGCCCGCATGCCGAGTGCGTCCCAGTCATCCAGTATCTCGATGCCGGGTCGGTCTGAGGGAACCATCACATTTAACAGGCCATCGGCGAGTGTTTCTGAATTCTTCAGTCGACTCCAGGTAAAGTAATAGCGCGCTGCAGTCGATAGTGAACACCATGCTTTTGTGCCATTAAGACGGTAGCCATCATCGTCCTGGACGATCTGTGTTTTCACTCGAAAAACATCACGAAAGGAACTCGCCGGTTCGCTGGTAATGGAAGCCAGTACGGCGCCTTCGTCTACGACTTCGTGGAAGTATTTCTTTTTCTGATTCGGTGATGCGATCTGACTCAGGAAGTCGATAATGGCGCAGTGCATGTTGAAGGTCAGTCCGGTCGATGCGCATCCCTGTGCGATTTCCGTCAATACGCCAACATAGGTGACCGAATCCACGCCGCCCCCGCCGTATTCTTTCGGCACAGTGAGGCCCAGCAGTCCGCTTTGTCTTAGATCATCATAATTTTCAAAGGGGAAGCGATTTTCTTCATCCATGCGGGCAGCGCGTTCCCGCAGTTTTCCTTGGCCCAGCGTTTGCGCCAGATCGAGCCAGTCGCTTTGATCGGCTGGCATATGAGAGCGCAGGAGTTCTGCGACCGCAGCCATCAGATATCGCTCTTTGAGCAGGGGTCAATAGCCACGTTTTTTCACATTGATTTATGGGTAAAGGAAGGACGCATATATCATACGAATATTGACGCTATTCTAATAGTATCGGCAAAATGCTTCCGACACAGTAATTCGGTCACCTGTTGCCGAGAAATTTCACGCTTTAAAGGAGGGCGGTTATGTCACAGACAATCACAATTGCTAAATTCAAAGATGTGTCTGAAGGGTTACAGCCGGGGCAATTTGCAATTGGCGATCGTGAAATCGTCAATAGCCTGGATTCACTTGATCCCATCTACAAGGAGTTGCTGGATCGACCGATCACCATCACTCTTGGTCTTATCGGTCCGGACGGTCGAGTGAGTCTGACGCCGATGTGGTTTGACTATGAAGGGGATCACGTGTTGGTTAATACGGCCGCGCATCGATCGAAGTGTGGATGGATACGGAATAACCCAGAACTCACTATCCTAGTCGTGAATCCGGATAATCCATATCACTGGGTACAGATCAAATGTACTGTGGAGCGGGAAGAGCTTGAGGAAGGTGCAACAGGCGCCAGGGTGACCCAGCAGGTCGACAAAATTTGGCAGAAATATACGGGTAACGAACCGCCTTATGGGCTTCGTGATCCCAGCATTGATGAGAAGCGGGTGTTGTTTGTTTGTCGCATTGACCGAGTAGCGACGTTCGGTAAGCCCTAGAGAACATAAGGTGTTCCATTTGGCTGACGGGAGTCGGTGTGAGCGACGCCGGCCCGTTGTGAATACTGTCTGTCTCAACCACACTGTTCTGTTTCAAGTCGTGTTTGTAATGGTTCTCCTGAGGGCGTGAAGCGGTGAAGATCGAACGCGTTGAAGTGACTGTGGTCGGGCCGGAAACTCGACGTTATACCTGGTCAGAAGATTTACCGGAACAGTATCAGAGCAACACGCTGATTCGGATCTTTACCGACGAAGGTATTGAGGGAGTGGGCGGTGTCTGGAACGCCGCGTCGTATGCCTATGACCGGTATACCGCCGAGGCCTTACGTCATCTAATCCCCGTGCTTATCAACCGAGACCCGCTGGACTACGACGGCATTCTTTATGCTCTGCGTCCGCGCGTATTTCCCCAGCCGCCAGGCGCGTTGGCAGTGATCGACATCGCCCTGTGGGACATCATGGGAAAAACGAAAAATCAACCGATTTATCAACTCCTCGGGGGGGTATGTGATCGTATTCCCTCTTATGCGAGCACGCCGATGTTCGAGAATGTGTCTGCCTATATGGGCTTGATTGAGGAACTGCTCGACCAGGGATTCCGTGCGATCAAGTTTCACACGTGGTGTGTACCGGACCAGGATCTTGCTTTGGCTCGTGAAGCGCGCCGCCAGTATCCCGATCTGACTCTGATGTTGGATGCAGAGAACAATTACGATTACGCCAGCGCTCTGCGAGTGGCAAAGGAACTCGAAGCCCTAGACTTTGCTTGGTTTGAGGCTCCACTTCCTGACTGGGATTTGGAGGGGTACCGTTCGCTGGTCAATCAGGTCGATATACCGGTGATTCCATCGGGCAATTGGGTTCAGGATCTGTCGTTGTTTTCTGAGAACGTACGAACGGGTGTGTGGAAGACTACGCGGACTGACGTGACCATACTCGGGGGTATCACACCGGCACGCGAGGCTGTGGCCTTGTCGTTGGCCGCGAACATGAAATGTGAATTAATGTCTTGGGGATATACGTTGCCTTCTGCGGCCAATCTTCATGTCATGTTGGGTTGCGGAAACTGCACATACTACGAACAACCTTTGCCCTACGAGACTTTCGAATACGGCATGCACGAAGTAATCCGCACGCAAGCAGACGGCTATGTCTACGCACCTAAAAAACCAGGGCTTGGACTTGCTATTGACTGGCCAGCAATGGAGAGAGCGACGATTCACCGAGTCGCGTGTGATGGACGTGGGTTAGATTAATGTATTGTTGTGTACGTTGCCCGGCGCTTTCAGTCGATTGTTGACTGCGCTAGATTGGTGGCCTTAATAGGAAGGCAGTAAGACAGATTCCAAAGGAGAAAACAGCATGACGATTTCCACTGAGGCTTTGAAGTATTCTGCCGCTGGCAGCGAATTGCACGGTCATTTGGCCTACGATGATGCCATTTCGGGAGTTCGACCGGGTGTTCTGATCATTCATGAGTGGTGGGGATTGAACGATTACATGCGCGAGCGCGCTGCACAGATAGCGGCATTGGGATATGTGGCGTTGGCGGTTGACATGTACGGGGAAGGCAAGATCGGCAGCAGTCCGGATGAGGCAGGCGCACTGATGGCGACTGTATTGAATGATATGGAAATCGGTACAGCCCGTTTACAGGCAGCTTTCGATGCCCTGGCGGATCATGCGCTGGTCGATAATGCCCGTATTGGTGCCATGGGTTATTGCTTTGGCGGAGCCATGGTATTGCATATGGCACGTATTGGCATGCCACTACGAGCGGTTGTAAGTTTTCATGGTGCGCTGGGGTCTTTCCATAAACCAGCGGTTGGTGAAGTCAAGGCAAAGATCCTGGTGTGTCACGGTGCCGCCGACAGCCTGGTGCCTGATGACGATGTTGCGAATTTCAAGTTAGAGATGAAAGATGCACAAGCAGACATGGACTTTGTTGCTTATGAGGGAGCTTTACACGGATTTACCAGTCGGGATGCGAACGACAATGGCAAGAAGTACGGATTGCCGTTGGCTTATGACGAGATTGCAGACCAAGAATCGTGGCAGATGATGAAGGATTTATTTAGCCAGGTGTTTTGATCACGATAGCGACATTTAGTTGGGATACGGTGTCGTTTCTTCGTTAGAGGATCAATCGGACCACGAGACTAAAGCCGAGGCAGATCAGAAGACCCAGCACGGTGCGGCGAAACACCGACGGTGACATCCAGCGGCGGACACGTGTACCAAGCTGAACGCCGGTATAGACCAGGATGACACCGAACGATGAAATCAGACTGGTTTCCAAGGTCATGAGACCGAGCTGCGTGAGTCCAAGGGACATGACCAGGCTGGACAAGGTGAATGAGATATTTGACGCTTGGACGAAGTGATCACGTTCCAAGGGCAAAGACAGCAGATAGGGCACAACCGGGACCACCTGGGAACCTGTCATTCCGTTCAGGAGGCCGGTGACGCATCCGACCGGTGTTTGCAGCCATTGGGCCGAGTAACTTGTTAAGCGAAAACTCGGATTGCTGAGCGCGAGGGCGCTATAGATGACGAGTACTCCCCCCAGAACGGCGGCACAGGTGTATGAGTCAAGCCTTTTGAGGAGTATCAACCCAACGAAAATGCCGGGCAGCGTTGCAATATAGAGAGGCCAGAACCGCAGGCAGCTGACTCGAAAGTGCCCGGCGCTGCGCATGACCAGTAGGTTGCTCAGGATCGAGGGAATGATGAGAAGGGGTAATGTTTCCTTCAGTCCGATGGACAGTACGAGAAATGGCAGGGCCGTTGTTGAAAAACCCAGACCGGTGACACCTTTAACAAAGGCAGCAAAGAAAAATACGGCGGCGATAGAAAGCAATATATTCGAATCAGGCATAGTCATTTTGACCAGATGTAGTTCTGGGAACCGATGGTCACTGTACTAATGATGGGTTATTACTCGGTTAGATCAACGTGCCCGTTAGCCGTAACAGACGACAGCCGTCTATCTTCCATATGCCTTTCCCATTCACGATCATTGGATAGAGTGCGAGCCAGCGCTGCCCATCATGCGAGATTAGCCCGACCCGGTACACCACTGATTTGAATCGTTTATCGATTCCATTAAACCGGACATGCAGGGGATTCAACAACACACCGTAGCCGTTTTCTACCATGTCTCTAAAGGAACGTTTGTCCGGAAAACGCGACTGGATGCTGTCCGATGCATGCGTATAGGCAAGGTCAAATCGACCTTTTTTGAATGCATTCAGTTGGGTGCGTATGACGTTGACAATCGCTTGTTCAGATTGCGTTGTGGCATACCACTGGTCTTCATTTCCATCGGCGACGCCGGCCGCCAGGTGTAGGCAGAGCATTGCCATTACCATGATTTTTGCCAAGGGATATTTCATGGATTGATTTGCTTTCCGAAAAGTTGCGCTAGAAGCGCCGTGGTAAATAGCGAGCCAGAGCCGCCATCCCCAGCATGCCCAACGCGGTGGTTGCGAAGACGGCTGGCAATTCAAAAAAT
>Ga0208879_1000725_pt1 | contig 33209 bp, 28 predicted proteins | sample Knorr_S15_td_Bot_FD_185605 | JGI IMG/M metagenome (GOLD analysis project Ga0208879, IMG submission 185605) | Marine microbial communities from Southern Atlantic Ocean transect - Knorr_S15_td_Bottom_ad_5009_LV_A (SPAdes) (version 2) | ecosystem: Environmental > Aquatic > Marine > Oceanic | place... | reverse complement strand
AGTCGTTTCGAAGGCTTAGAAGGGCCCGCGCTCGGCGTGCCACTCGCGATCGTGGGCCCCGAGTTCCGGGGCGGCCTGCGCGGCGGTTCGAGCGCGCGGCGCAAGCACGGCCTGGCGAAATTTCCCCGCGTGCACCTCGAAGCCGCCCTTGCCACTGGCTTCGATTCGGGCTGCGCGCCGCGAGGCGGGGTAGGCGGTCAGCGTGTGGGCGACCACGTCACGGAGCGAGAGGTCGAGGAGGAGCCCCCCTCCGCTGCGATGAGCGCCGAGTGCGGCCACCGCACCGAGCAGGCCGGCGAGCGGATCGGCGAGAGCGTCGCCGCAAAAGATCGGGGAGTCCGGTGACATCGCCCACGGAAGCCCCGCGGCGGCGGTCGCGTCGTCGCCAAACGCGACCCACTGGGCGAAGGGTTCGCGGCGGCCATAACCGCTGATCGTCAGCCAATTGCGGCCGGGGCGTTGGCGCAGCCAGGCCTCGGCGTCGATCCCCCAGTGCGCGAGGGCGCGCGGGCGCGAAGCCTCGACCACCAGGTCCGCCCAGTCGAGCAGGCGAAGCAGGACCCGCTGATCCCGCAACGGGTCGATGGAGACGCAGCGCTTTCCGGCATTCAGGAGGTCGAAGAAACCGGTGGGTCCGCGCCGCGCGCCGTCGGGTCGCACGCGGCTCTCGACCTTGACGACGTCGGCACCCGCGACACCGAGGAAGTGGGTGGCGAGAGGGCCCGCCCAGAGGCCTGAAAAATCGACGACCCGCGGCGCGCGCGGCGTCGGCGGGAGAAGGCGTGGGCCGACGCGGGAGACACGGACCCACGCGGGAACCGCGTCGGGCGGGGGCTGTACGGGAGCCACCGGGAGCCCGATCAGGCGGCCGCGTTCGACCCAGGTGGCGACCGCTCGCTGCGGCAGCGCCGCGGCCACGGTGCCCCAGGCATCCCCGGACCCGCCGGTCTCGAGCCAGGCGGGGAGCAACTCGAAGTCGGCCGCTCGGGCGAGGTTGAGGGCGAGCCAACCATCGGCGGCGCGCAGGATGCGACACGCGCCGCCCGGGGCGCGTTTCCCTCCGCGTTCGAGGTCGGCGAAGGCGGCGCGCTCACCGAGCAGCGCCGGCGGATCGGGCAGCAGGGGACCCGGCCGGAAGGCGACGGTGTCGAGGGCGTGCGCCGCGCCGCGACAGACCCGGGCGAAGGCTGCCGGGGCGAGCCGTGGCGGGCCCGCGGCGGGGCCGGTCAGCGCCATGGCTCCGCTGGCGGCCCAGTCGACGGGCTCGAGGCGATCTTCGGACGGGGCGGGGACGTTTCTGTGCGAGTCGGTGCGACGCGGCGGGGGGGGCAAGGCTGCAAGGAGGTGGGCTGCGACGCGCTCCGAACCGGGGTGGGGATCCTGCGTCGGGTCAACGGGCCGGGGGGCTTGCGGCATCTTCGAACGATACCGCCCTCGCTGGGGGACCGGTTTGCGGCGATCTGCAAAGCGCGGCGGATGCGGCGCGCAGGGGCTGAATTGCCGGTATGCTAGCCGCCCCGATCGACGAGGAGAGGCTTTCGCATGCCCGTATTCAAGCCCGGCACCCGGCTGAAGAGTGCCGTCTGCAATTCTGAGGTGATGGTCGTCCTGGCCCCGTCCGGCGATGTCGCACTCACCTGTGGCGGTGCCGAGATGGGGGCCATCGGTTCCGAAGCCGCTTCCGGGGCCGCGATCGATGCGGGCCACGCCGAGGGGACCCTGATCGGCAAGCGTTACGTCAGCGAGGCGGGTGATCTCGAGGTGCTCTGCACGAAGCCCGGCGAAGGTTCCCTCGCAGTAGACGGCGCAGCCCTGCAGGTAAAGGGTGCCAAGCCGCTCCCCTCGTCCGACTGATCGGTTAGCGGAGCCCTCAACGTGATCCCCTCCCGGGCCGCCGCCGACGGGAGTTGCTCGCTTGCGTTCGCAGATTTCGCCGGGCAGCTCGCCTCCGGTATCGATCGCGAAGGCTGGTCGTCGGCCTCCGGCTGTCCCTACCTGTGGGTTGATCTGCGGGAAGCGACTCCCCCTTCGGCAGAGACGCTCGCGAGTGTCGCGCGTGCCCTCGCCGCCATCGCGTGCCCGACGCTGGCGTTGGTTCCACAAGGGTCCGGCGCGTCGCCAGGCGCGCTCGCCGCATGCTTCGACGTGGCGCACTCGGAAGTCAAAGTGCTCGAGGCGTCGGCGGCGGGATGTCGTCGCAGCCCGCAGGCCGCGCTGGCCTTGGTGCAGCGCTTGCGGGGGGGCGAGGCGGAGAGCCTCGAAGCCGCCTTGATCGGAGAATCGCTGGCCTACTCGATGCTGCAGTCCGGCGCCGAATTCGGCGCGTGGCGCGAAGGCCGGCCGCAGCCGAGCGCGCCCGCAGCTTCTGGCCGGTCACCGCTGCGGATCGAACGCTCGGGCGCTCGGCTCGATCTCGTGCTCGACCGACCCGAGAAACGCAACGCCTTTTCGGCAGCGCTGCGCGACGCGCTTTCGGAGGCGCTCGAAGTGGTGGCCCAGGATCCCTCGATCGAGGTCGTCGCGCTCCGGGGCGAAGGGCCGGCCTTCTGTGCCGGCGGAGACCTCGACGAGTTTGGAAGCTTTCCCGATCCGGCCAGCGCCCACGCGATTCGTTCCACGCGCAACGTGGCGCGCAAAATGGCCGCCTGCGCCGAGCGCATCGAGGTTCGGGTGCATGGGGCCTGCGTGGGGGCCGGTATCGAGTTGCCGGCCTTTGCCGCGCGGCTGTCCGCTCGGGCCGACGCCTTCTTCGAATTGCCCGAGGTGGCGATGGGTTTGATTCCGGGTGCCGGCGGGACGGTTAGCTTGCCGCGACGCATCGGTCGCCAGCGCACCGCCTGGCTGGCACTCTCGGGGGAGCGGATCGACGTCGACACGGCCATGGCCTGGGGCCTGGTCGACGAAGTCTGGAGCTGAAGGAGGCAACGATGGACGAGGCGGGACACGGGTTGGGCCCGGAAGGCGGCTGGCGGAGAGAGGCGGGCGCATGCACGGGCTGAGCGAACTTCGCGTCGTCGACTTCAGCAGTGGGATCGCAGGCCCCTATGCCACGAAACTGTTGGTGGACGCGGGGGCCGAGGTGGTGAAGGTCGAGGCCGGGGACGGCGACCCGCTGCGGCGATGGTCGGCCACGGGAGGGGACCTCGCCGGGGCGGATTCGGCGCTCTTCCAGTTTCTGAACGCGTCGAAAAAGTCGATCCGCGGCAAGCTCGACGATCCACGGGTGCAGGCGCTGCTGGCCGGGGCCGATCTGTTGGTGGACGACGAGTCCGTGGGCGAATCCGATGCCCTCGACCTCTGTCACCGCTTCCCGCACCTCGTGTGGCTTTCGATTACGCCCTTCGGGCACGGCGGGCCGCTCTCGGAGGTGCCCGCCACCGAGTTCACGGTGCAGGCCGAAGCGGGTGCGATTGCGGTGCGCGGCCTGGCCGGGCGCGAACCCTTCCAGGCTGGCGGGCGCACCACCGAGTGGATCGGTGGCACCTACGCCGCGGTGGCGGCGTTGGCCGCAGTGTTGCGCGCACGCCGCGGTGGCGGCGGCGAGCGTATCGACTTTTCGCTGGCCGAAGTGATGAACATTGCAGCCAGCAATTTTGGGGACCTGTTCTGGAGCCTCAACGGAAGGCCTCCGGTCGTGGGTTCGATGCAAAGTGTCGAGAGCCCCTCGGTGGAGCCCACCGCCGATGGCTACGTCGGCTTCTGCACGAACTCCGCCCAGCAGTTCTCGGACTTCCTGTTGTTGATCGGGCGACCCGACCTGCGCGAAGACAAGGATCTGTTCCAGCCCGCCGGGCGCATGGCCCGCTTCGAGGAGTGGACACAGATCGTCCACGCCTATACCCGCGCTCACACCACCGCCGAGATCGTCGAGCAGGCCTCCCTGCTGCGGATTCCGGTGTCGCCCGTGAACGACGGCGACCGGGTGCGCGAGCACGAGCAATTGAAGGCGCGCGGCGTGTTCCTGGACCAGCCCGGGGCCTCGTTTCTGCGCCCGCGTCCGCCTTACCGCATCGATGGGGAGTTGCCGATGCCCCCGGTGGCGGCGCCGCGGCTGTTTCAGCACGACACTTCCCAGGGTCCCTGGGAAGCGCGCGAAGCGCCCGCCCCGCAGGCCGAACGAGCCCTTCCGCTGGCGGGCCTGCGGGTCTTTGACGCCACCGCCTGGTGGGCGGGCCCGGCGGCGAGTCACATGCTCGCGAGCCTCGGGGCCGACGTGGTCCACGTCGAGTCGATCCAACGTCCCGACGGCATGCGCATGGCCGGGGGCGCCTTCTACGATCGCGAGCGCTGGTGGGAGCAGAGCGCCTTCTTCCTGGCCTCCAACACCAACAAGCGCGGCATCACCCTTGACCTGACGCGAAGCGAGGGGGTCGAGGTGGCGAAAAAGTTGATCGCCCGCTCGGACATCGTGATCGAAAATTTCACACCGAGGGTGATGGACGGTTTCGGTCTCGGCTGGGAGGAAATCCAGGCCCAGAATCCCAACGCCATCTTCGTGCGCATGCCGGCCTTTGGCCTCGACGGCCCGTGGCGCGATCACACCGGCTTTGCCCAGACGATGGAGCAGATGACCGGTCTCGCCTGGCTGACCGGGCACCGCGACGATCAACCGCGCATCCAGCGCGGCCCCTGCGATCCGCTGGCGGGGATGCACGCGGTCTTCGCGCTGCTCGTGGCCCTCGAAGAGCGTCGCGTGAAGCGACGCGGGGTGTTCGTCGAGTGTGCCATGGTCGAGGGGGCGCTGAACGCGGCCGCGGAGCAGCTCGTCGAATTCACCGCCTACGGCAACCGCATGCAGCGCCAGGGGAACCGCAGCTACGAGGCGGCGCCCCAGGGTCTGTATCCATGCCGAGGGCACACGCTCGATACCCCGCGTTGGCTGGCCCTTTCGGTGGCGACCGACGCGCAGTGGGATGCGCTGCGCGTCTTTTTGGGCGACCCCGAATGGGCCCGGGACGAGGCGCTGACTTCGCTCGGCGGGCGTCGCGCCAACCACGACCGGATCGATGTCGCGCTCGGGCCCTTCTTCGCCGAACGCGAACGCGATGAGACGATCCAAGCGCTACTGCGCGCCGGGGTTCCCGCCGCGCACCTCACCGACGCGCGCGCCTCCAGCGAGCAGCTGCAGTTCTGCGCCCGGGGTTTTCACGAAGTGCTCGACCATCCGGTGGCAGGGGCGATTCCGCATCCCGGGCTGCCGTTCCGCTACGCGTCGGTGGCGAGTTGGCTGCGATGCCCGGCGCCGACTCTCGGTCAGCACAACCGCGAAGTGCTCGAAGAACTTGGCTACGCCCGCGAGGAAATCCAGGCTCTCGAGGCCGCGAAGATCATCGGAACGCGCCCCGAAGGACTTTGATTCGCGGGGCTCAGTCTGCGACGTCGAAGCCGAGCAGTGTCGAGAGTTCTTCGAGTGCGGCCTCCGGGGTCACGACCTTGATCGTCGCCATGCCCAGCTTTCGCGCGGCCTTGAGGTTGGCGCCGATGTCATCGAGAAAGATGGCCCTCGCGGCGGCGACACCGAGACGCTGGCAGGCGATTTCGTAGATTCGGGGGTCGGGCTTGCGCACGCCCTCGACGCTCGATTCGACGAAGGCATCGAAGAGCGGTGCCAATTCCGAGACGGCGCCTTCTCGCCCCGCTTCGGGAACCCAGTTGTTCGTGATGGCGCCCACCCGCAGTCCGCGGTCGCGAATCGTCTGGATCGCGCGCAGCATTGCCGGCCGGGGGCCCGAACTCGTGGCAATGCGCTCCATCATGTCGCGTGCGCAAAGGCTCTCCCCAGCCGCGAGACAGTCCGCCTCGAAGGCGCCGAAGAAAACTTCCATCGAGATCTCGCCGCGTTCGAGACGCGACCAGGCGCCGCCGGGGGCCGTGTCGACCACGACGCGGTTGACGGTGCCGACGGGGATACCGATCGAGCCCTCATAAGCGGCAATGGCATGCAGCGGCGAGTCGAGTACGACGCCTCCGAGATCAAAGAACACGGCTCCATACGCAGTCAATTCGCTTCTGCCTTTCGACGGGTTGGGGGGGGGCGGCGGCGCAGTCTACTCGCGGTGCGGGCGACGCGGGGCCTCTTGCGCCGCGAGTGCATCCACTTCGGCAAGGCCCGCTTCGAAACCCGCAATGCGCTCACCCGAGGGCCGCCACGCGAGCCAGCCGAATCCCGTGGCACAGCTCGCCAGGGCGCCAGCCGCGCCTTGCAGCCAGCGGCGCCGTGACACGCGCGCCGAAGTCTTTGCCGCGCCGACGGCGAGGGCCAGCGTTGCGATCGCGGCGCCGCCTTCGATCTTCTGTCGGGCTCGGGCTTGGTCGAGCCCGGTCTCGAGAATGGCGCGCGCCTGCTCGAGGCTGGCGGGGTCCGGCGGTGTCTGCGGTTTCGCCCGGCCGCCGACTTCGAACTCCGCGAAGACACCGGCGTGGTCCGAGGCGCTCGAAGGCTCTCCGCCGATGTTCTGCACCTCGTCGAAGGCTCGCCGGACGGTGACGGGAACGACGCCGCGATCGGCGCCGTCGCGGCTGAAGAGATAGTCGATGCGTTCGTTTTCGACCCACGAACCCACCGCGCGGTAGGTGTTTCCCGCGTGGATCGTGGCCTCACGGCGGTCGAGTAGGGCGGCGGCGTCCCCGGAGCCTCCAATGCCGGTCCAGATCGCGTACTCGGCTTCGCCCTCGCGGAAGTTGAAGTCTCCGGCTGCGATGAGAGGCGCCGCGACGGTGCGGATCGCGGTGGCGAACTGGACGACCTGGGCGACTCGCGTCTCGAAGTAGCTGTCGGATTGGGTGTCTTTCGCGTACCGCGCGTGCAGGTGGGTATCGGCGAAGGCCAGCGGCCCATCGGGTGTCTCGACCCGCAGGATTACGAAGCCCTTACCGCCGTAATAGTCGCTGTGATCGAGGCGCAGGGCGTCGCCCTCCACTCGGAAGCTCTGGAAGTGGGCCGCCTCGATCGGGAAGCGCGAGAGAACCAGTAGCCCGCTGCCGCCGCGCGCCTGGGGACGCATCCAGTGGTGGCGGTATCCCGCACTCGCTCCGGCTGCCAGGAGTCGCGCGCGGCTGCCCTCGGTCCAGGCCTCCTGAAAGGCCACGAGGTCGGCGTCATATTCCGGGAGTGCTTTGCCAATGGCCGCGATGCGCTCGGCCTCGAGGGGCGCGATCCCAAAGGGCAGGGCCCAGACGTTGAGGGTGAGGACGCGGATGCGCACGGCGATCCAAGCTATCACAGGGCTGCCCTGCGGAGGCTTGCGCGGCGCCGGTGATGGCTTAGGAGCGCTGTCCGTACTGCACGGTGAACTGCTTGGTCTCGGTGAAGACGCGCAGTGCGCTCCAACTGGGGACCTCTGACATGCGGACCATGGAGTCGGTCATGGCGCCGGTGGAGTCGAGCACCCAGGGGTCGCGGGGGTCTTCGAACCAGAGGGTCACCATGTGGTGCTGAAGCGTGTCGCCCTCGACGACGATGGCGCGGTAGACCTTTGCGGAGTCGAAGCCGGCCTTGCGCAGGGCGGCGAAGACCAGCAGTTCGAGGCCGTCGCAATCTTCCTGGCCGCGGCGCAGGGTGCTCTTGACGGTGGCCCAGTGGTCGACGCCGCCGTCTTCGACGAAGACGGTCTCGGCCTGCTTCTGGCTGAAAGCAACGAGGTCGCGTGCGATCTGGCGGCGGCGCTGCTGGGCGAAAGCGGCGAAGTCGGTGTCGGCAGCGGAGGCGGCGTTGGAGACCTTGGCCCCACGGGGGACGTCGGCTCGCTGCTGCCATTCGCTGATCTTGCGACCGAAGCCGTCCTGGCGGGCTTCTCCGAAGTAGCTGCTCGGGGTGGCGCCGGGGGCGCCCATGCTGGCGCAGCCGGTGCCGATGCCGAGGGAAAGGATGGCCAGCAGGAGGATTCCGAGGAGTTCGTTTCGCATGTCCCTAGGAAACCATCCGCAGACCCCCTCGCTGTATGAAGCGGTTCACAGGAACGGGTGGTTTGGGGCCGGGCGAGGGCGAATTTGCGGGGTTTGGGCCCGGCGGAGACCAGGAACGACCGCCGGACCCACCGCGGGGTAGAATCCCGGCCGAGCCGGAGGGCTCGCGAGGGAGAGCGGATGCGGGTTGCAGGCAGAGGGGAGCGGATCGCGCTCGTCGCGCTGGTGGGGGCGGCGGTTCTCGGCTGCGCGCAACTCGATTCGGCGGTCCAAGAGGCGCGGCGCGCCGTCCATCAGAAGTGCCACTCGGAATACAACTCCTGCCGTCAGGCCGCGGGGGCCAACGCCAGCCATCGCAAGGCCTGCCAGCAGGATCTCGACGCCTGCCTGGCGCGCCCGGCGACGGATTAGTCGCGGGCCTCGAAGAAGGAGAGATCGATGCTCGAATTCGCGGTGCAGTGGGTGATCTCGGCGGCGCTCTTGCTGGTGATGTCGAGCCTCGTGCGCGACGTCGAGGTCGAAGGCTGGGGGACCGCCTTCGTGGGCGCCCTGGTCCTCGCGCTGGCAAACGCTTTCGTGCGTCCGCTTCTCATCCTCTTCACACTGCCGCTCACGCTGCTCACGCTCGGCCTCTTCCTGCTGGTGGTGAACGCGATGGTGCTGTGGTTGGTGGGCGCGCTGGTGCCGGGCATCCGAGTGAAGAGCTTCTGGGGCGCCTTCGTGGGAAGCCTGCTGCTCTCGCTCCTCAACTTCGCGGTCTACGCGATCCTCTAGCGCGGGAGGCACGCGACCGATGACGATCCGTCCCTATCGGCCCGAAGATCGAGAAGCGGTGCTTGCGCTCTGGCTTGCCAGCGATCTCGTGCGGCCCTGGAACGATCCCGGGAAGGACATCGACCGCAAGCTGGGCTTCCAGCCCGAGGGTTTCCTGGTGGGAGAAGAGGAGGGCGCAATCGTTGGAAGCGTGATGGCGGGCTACGACGGCCACCGGGGTTGGGTCTACTACCTGGCGGTGGTACCGGGCTCGCGCGGGCGCGGTCACGGACGCCGCTTGATGGGGGCCGCCGAGCAAGCGCTGCAGGCGCTCGGCGCTCCGAAACTCAATCTGCAGGTGCGCGAAGGGAATGCCGCCGCGGGCTTCTACGCGGCCATCGGTTACGAGAGGGAGGACCGTGAGAATTTTGGCCGGAGGCTCGAGGCCGATGGGAAGTGACGCGATCGCGGGGATGAAGTGGGCGGTCTTCGCGCTCGCGCTTTTCGCCGCGATGCCGGCGGGCAGTGCGGATGAACGCCCCTACGCGGTGACCGAGGAGCGCGCGGATTGCGCCGACTTCGAGCCGCTGCGGCGTCCGCTCTTCGGCGACACCCACGTGCACACCACCTATTCCTTCGACGCCAACTTCCAGGACACGCGCAACACCCCGCGCGATGCCTACCGCTTTGCACGCGGCGAGCCGATGGGCATCCAGCCCTACGACGACGACGGCAACCCCCAGCGCACGATCCGCATCGACCGCCCGCTCGACTGGGCGATGATTTCGGACCACGCGGAGCTGATGGGTGAGGTCTACGTCTGTTCTACCCCAGGGACCTGGGCCTACTGGCACCCCGCCTGTCTGCTCAAGCGCAGCGGCTTCCCGACGTTGGCGATCATGACTTTCGGCGTGAAGACGCTGACGGGGAAGTCGCGCTTCGGCTGGCTCTGTGGAGAGGACGGGGCGCGCTGCGTCGAGGGGACGCGCCGCTTCTGGACGTCGGTGCAGGATGCTGCGGAGGAGGCCTACGACCGCAGCGACCGCTGCGAGTTCACGAGCTTCGTTGGCTACGAGTGGACGGCCAGCGTGGGCAAAGGCCAGAACCTCCACCGCAACGTGGTCTTCCGCAATGCGAACGTCCCCGAGTTGCCCATCAGCTGGGTGGATACGCCGAGTGCGTTCGATCTCTGGGACCGGCTGGAGGCGGATTGCATCGAGGGTCTCGAGGAATGCGACGTCTTCACGATCCCGCACAACTCGAATCTCTCCGGCGGGCTCTTCTTCCAGAGTGCACGCATCGAGTCCGAGGATGATGTGCACGAGATGGATGGCGAAGAGGCACGGCGGCGCGCACGCTTCGAACCGATCGCCGAAATCATGCAGCACAAGGGCGCATCGGAATGCGATTCGAGGGCCGGGTGGGGCAACGACGAGGCCTGCGGATTCGAACTTCTGCCCTACGATCGATTCGGCGCGAAGGGAAATTTCGGGCTGATCGAGGCGCAGCTGCCGAACGCGAACAACTACCTGCGATGGGCGCTCAAACAGGGACTGCTTCGCGAGCGTGAACTCGGGGCCAACCCCTTCCGCTACGGGATCATTGCCAGTACCGACAGTCACATTGCGGCCCCGGGCCTGACGCGGGAAAAGGGACACCCCGGTCACGGCGGCGCGGGCATGGGCGCGGGTGAGGGTCTCACGGCGGGGTTCCCGGACGATATCGAGTTCAACCCGGGCGGCCTGGCGGTGGCCTGGGCCGAGGAGAACACCCGCGATGCGATCTTCAGCGCGATGCAAAGGCGCGAGGTCTACGGCACCAGCGGCACCCGGCCAGTGGTGCGCTTCTTCGGGGGCTGGGAATACCCGGGGAATCTCTGCGAGCGCGACGATTTCGTGGCCGCGGGTTATGCCGGCGGTGTGCCGATGGGGGGGACGTTGCCGCGGGCTCCGGGCGGAGTCTTCGTTGCACCGCGCTTCGCGGTGTCGGCGCTGCGCGACCCGGGCACGGCGGAGGATCCGGGAACCCCGTTGCAGCGGATCCAGATCGTGAAGGGATGGACCGAGGGGGGTGCGACGCACGAAAGGGTGATCGACGTGGTGGGGGGCGAGAACGGCGCGAGCGTCGACCTCGACAGCTGCCAGGCGCGCGGCGCCGGTGCCGACCAGCTCTGTAGCGTCTGGTACGACGCGGACTTCGACCCGACCGAGTCTGCCTTCTACTACGCCCGGGTGCTCGAGAACCCGACCTGCCGTTGGAGCCAATACGTCTGCCTCGACGCAAAGGTAAATTGCAGCGAACCCGAAAGCGTCCCCGAGGCGCTCGCCGCCTGTTGCGACGAGGCAGTGCCGAAAACGCTTCAGGAGCGTGCCTGGACTTCCCCCATCTGGTACACGCCCTAGCCGCGCCGAATCGCGGGCTTGTGCTAAAACGCGCAGGATCCCGTCCCAAGGAGATTCCCCTTGCGTTATCGCCTCGCCATGGTCGTACTCGGTTTAGCAGTCGTTGCTTTGGTCGTGCTCTTTGGCGCGGGCAGCGCCTGGATGTTGGAGTCCCCCGACGTGGGAGCCCCCACCGGAGGGCCGATCGCCGACGAGGCACTCGAGGCGCGCGCCCGGGCGCTGGGGCAGACCGCGGCGAGCCTAGGCGGCGATGCCGGCGAGCAGATCCTTTTCGGCGATCTCCACGTCCACACCACCTATTCGTTCGACGCCTTCCAAATGAGCCTGCCGATGGCGGGTGGCGACGGCACGCGTCCGGTGGCCGACGCCTGCGATTACGCGCGGCATTGCGCCGGCCTCGATTTCTGGTCGATCAACGACCACGGCATCACGCTCACGCCGACCCGCTGGTCGCAGACGGTGGAGGCCATTCGCCAGTGCAACGAGATCGCCGGCGACGAAGCCTCGCCGGACCTCGTCAGCTACCTGGGTTGGGAGTGGACCCAGGTCGGGACGAAGCCCGAGAACCACTGGGGTCACAAGAACGTCATCTTCGAAGGCCTCGCGGACGATCAGATCCCGACGCGTCCCATCACCGCAGGGGTGCCCGAAGGCGTCTCGCTGGCCCGAACCCAGGGGCTGGTCGCAACGCTCGGCTTGGGCGCGCTTGCGCTGATGAAGCCTTCGACCGGCGGCCCCGAGTTCGCGCGCTACATGCAGGACACCAATGGTGTTCTCGATTGTCCCACCGGTGTGCCGGTGCGTGAGCTGCCGACCGATTGTCGCGAGGTGGCGCCCACCCCGGCGGAGTTGTTCGCAAAGCTCGACGACTGGGGCGTCGAATCCATGGTGATTCCCCACGGCACGGCCTGGGGTTTTTATACGCCGCTCGGGTCTTCGTGGCAGAAGCAACTGCGGGGGGGACAGCACGATCCGAAGCGCCAACTGCTGGTGGAGCTCTACTCCGGTCACGGCAACTCCGAGGAGTATCGCGACTGGAAGGAAGTGATCCTCCACGCCGACGGTTCGAAGAGCTGCCCGGAACCCGTTCCGAACTATCTGCCCTCGTGCTGGCGAGCCGGCGAGATCATCATGGAGCGCTGCCACGCCGACGGCAGCGACCACGCCACCTGCGCAAAGCGGGCCGTCGACGCGCGCCAGCACTACGTCGAAGCCTTCTTCAACGGCGGCGCCAGGACGGTGCCGGGCGCCACAGTCGCCGACTGGCAGGACGCGGGACAGTGTCGCGATTGTTTCCTGCCCGACTTCAACTATCGACCCGCCAGCACGGTGCAGTACATGATGGCGCTTGGGGAGCCCCAGCCCGAGGGCGACACCGCGCACTTTCGCTTCGGCTTCATGGCCGCCAGCGACAATCATTCGGCGCGCCCGGGCACCGGCTACAAGCAGGTGGCGCGAACGGCCTTTACCGAGGCGCACTTCGGAAACTTTTTGAACACGCCGGTGGGTCAGGTTCCCCAGGAAGAGCCGGTGCCCGAATCGCGTGCGATCCGCGAACTCAAGGGCACGGCGCCCTTCGCGCTCTTCGAGACCGAGCGTCAGGCTTCGTTCTTCATGACCGGAGGCCTGGCCGCGGTGCACGCGAAGGGTCGTGACCGCAAGTCGATCTGGGAAGCCCTCGCCAGCCGCGCCGTCTACGGCACCAGCGGTCCGCGGATCCTGCTCTGGTTCGACCTGCTGAACCCGCCGGGCGGCGAAACGCTCCCGATGGGCAGCGAGGTGGCGATGGCCGAGACGCCGCGCTTCCGCGTGCGTGCGGCGGGCTCCTTCGAGCAGCATCCCGGCTGCCCGCCGGACGCGGCGAGCGCGATGCCCGCGGGTCGGATCGAGGATCTGTGCCGCGGCGAGTGTTATCACCCCTCGGACGAGCGTCGCAAGATCGTGCGCGTCGAAATCGTTCGCATCCTCCCCCAGGTGAGCGGCGACGAGCCGATCGCCTCGCGCATCGAGGACCCCTGGAAGGTGCTCTCGTGCCCGGCCGAGGGCGATGGCTGCATCGTCGAGTTCGAGGATCCGGAATTCGTCGCTGCGGGCGCCGACGCACTCTATTACGCGCGTGCGATCGAGGAGTCGATGCCGACCGTCGGCGCGAACCCCCTCGGCTGCACGCGAGACGCCAACGGGCGTTGCAGCGAGATCGATCTCTGCTTCTGGAAGGCCGACTCGGACGACTGCCTCGCGCCGGCAGAGCACCGGGCCTGGTCGTCTCCGATCTTCGTCGACTACGAGCGTTCGTAAATTTGTCGGCCCCCGAGGCCGTCACCGCGGTTCGCGACGAGGCCCCGGGCGATTGCGAAGCCGTGGATGCGCTGCACGAGGCCGCTTTCGGGCAGCGCCCCGAGGCGGACCTCGTGAAATTGCTTCGAGCCGATGCTGCGCCCGCGCTCTCGCTGGTCGCGGAAGTTGCTGGCGCGGTCGTCGGGCACGTTTTCGTCTCGCCCGGACATCTCGCGGCGTCGCCGTCGTCTCCGCTTCTCGGTGGGGTAGGGCCACTCGGGGTGAACCCCGCCCACCAGCGCCGCGGCGTGGGCAGCGTGCTGATGCGCGCGGTCCTCGAACGCGCGCCGGCCGTCGGCTGGCAAGCGCTCTTCCTGCTCGGCAACCCCGCCTACTACGCGCGCTTCGGCTTTGAACTCGCGGCACCCCGCGGCTTGCGCTACACGAGCCCCGCTTTCGACCCGGCCTTCCAGGTGTTAGAACTCGAGGTCGGCTGCCTCGACGGCCATTCGGGCGCTTTCCTCTACCACCCCGCCTTCGACGCGGTCTAGCGCGAACTGTTTTTCAGAGCGGCTTCGAGTTCGGCGGCAATGCGCTCTGCGAGAAACATCTTCAGGAGCGACTGGTACGGAACGTCGCGCTTGTTCGCGAGCGCCTTGAGTTCGTAGAGCATCATCTCTGGAACGCGTAGGGAGATCGTTTTCGTCGAAGGCTTCAGGTTCGGAAAGGCGAACAAACCCGGTGCATGCGAGCAATCGGTCGAGTGTGGACATCAAGATGTGTATTCCATACATATACGTTACGGTCAAGGCCCGCGCGCGGAGGGGCCTTTTGTTCTTGGGGCACTGGGATAGCCTCGTTGCGGTCTGCGCACAGGCTGCGCGAAGGAAAGGCAGTGGATGGTCGACGCCCCGATGCCGCCGCTGATGATCGAAGCCGCGATCAACGGCGAGACCCGCCCGGCGCGCAACCCGAACGTCCCGCGCACGCCTGAAGAGATCGTTGTCGACGTCGGTCGCTGTCTCAAGGCGGGGGCCTCGTTGATCCACGCCCACAACGACGACATTTTTCTGACGGGCGAGGCGGCGGCGGCGCGTTACCTGGCGGCCTGGCAGCCGATCCTCGCTGAGCACCCGGACACGCTCTGGTATCCGACTCTCGGGGTCGGCGCCGAACTGCGCGAGAGCCTCTCGCATATCGAGATCATCGCCCGGGCCATCGACCTGAAGCTCGGGCTCTGCGACCCCGGCTCGGTGAACGTGGGGGCGCCCGGGCCCGAGGGCACGCCCGTGGGCATGGTCTACGCCAACAGCTACGAGGACATCGACGTCGCCTTCGAGCAATGTACGCGGCTCGCGATCGGCCCCTCGCTGGCGATCTACGAACCGGGCTGGATGCGCACCGTGGCCGCCTACCACCACGCCGGGCGCCTGCCCCGGGGCGCCATGGTGAAGTTCTACTTCGGAGGCGACTGCGGTCTCTTCGCCACCCAGCCGGGGGTGAGCTTTGGCCTGGCGCCGACCGAGCACGCGCTGCTCGCCTACCTCGAACTGCTGGAGGGCATCGACCTACCGTGGTCGGTGTCGGTCTGGGGCGGCGACCTCTGCTCGACGCCGGTGGCCCGGCTCGCGCTGGAAAAGGGAGGCCACCTGCACCTGGGCCTCGAGGAGCACTTCCATCCCGACTGGAAGCCCACCAACGTCGAACTGATCGAGCAGGCGGCGCTGCTGGCGGCCGAAGTCGGACGCCCGCTCGCCAGCCCCGCCGAAACGGCGCAGTTGCTGCGGCTTCCGAAGGCGGCCGCGAGTTAGCCAGGGCAGTCCGCGGCGGCGCGCTCGGCTCAGCGCCCCTTGAACGCGGGCTTGCGCTTTTCGAGGAAGGCCTTCGGCCCCTCGACGGCATCCTCCGAGGCGAGCACCTTCGCGCCGAGCGCCTTTTCGAGCACCAGACCGGGCTCGAGGTTCAGCGCGCGGACCGCGATCTGCTTGGCCGTGCGCACCGCCAACGGCCCATTGCGCGCGATCTTCTCGGCCAGTTTCAAGGCTGTGGGCAGCAGCTCGTCGGCCGGCACCACGCGGTTCACCAACCCAATCGAGTACGCCCGCTCGGCGTCGATGTTCTCGCCGGTCAGCAGCAACTCCATGGCCACGGCCCAGGGGATCTGCCGCGGCAGCTTCACGTGGGAGCCGCCGGTGGGGATGATCCCCCAGCGCACTTCGCCCAGCCCGAAGACCGCGTGCTCGGCCGCGATGCGGATGTCGGTGCCCTGCAGCATCTCGAGTCCGCCGGCGATGCAATAGCCGTTGACCGCGGCGATGATCGGCTTCCAGACGTCGCTGAACTGGCGCTTCGTGTGGTCTTCGAAACCCAGTTCTTCGCCGGACGTGAGCAGCGGCATGGCCTCCTTCAGGTCCATTCCGGTGCAGAAGGCGCGGTCGCCCGAGGCGGTGAGCACCGCACACAGCAGCTCGTCGTCGGCCTCGAATTCGGCCATCGCGTCCTCGAGGCCGGTGAGCATCGCCGGGGTGAGGGCGTTCATGGCGTCCGGACGATCGATGGTGACGACAACGATACGGCCGTTTTTCTCGTACTTGATTTCTGCGGGCAGGTTCACGTGCGGGCTCCCGTGTGCGCGCCGTCAGACAGCGGCGCGGCGAAAGAGGGGAAGGGTGACCTCGTCCGAGGCCGCTTCGAAGACGACCTCGACGGGCATTTCCATTTCGAGGGCGTCGGGAGCGCAGTCGATGACGTGACTGAGCAAGCGAACACCTTCCTCGAGTTCGACCACCACCGCGGCCAGCGGAACCGCGTCGGCGAAGGCCGGGTGTAGGGCGCGTGCGATCACGGTCCAGGTGAAGACTCGGCCGCGCCCCGAAGAGGCTTTCCACTCCCATTCCCAGGAGCCGCACTCGGCGCAGAGTTCGCGGGGGACGTGACGCCAGCGATTGCAGCCGCCGCAGACCTGGAAGAGCAACTCGCCCCGGGCGCAACCAGCGTAAAATGCCTTCGTGAAACCCTCGAGCACCGGCAGCGGCTTCGGGACGCTTGTCTTTTTTTGTTCGGACACGCCGCCTCCGCCTACGCCCGGGCCAGGATGGCGACCGAGCCATCGCCGAAGTCACCCCAGCCCGTCACCACGCCGACCGAGGGGGAATCGAGCTGCCGCTCGCCGGCGTCGCCGCGCAATTGTTTCACCGCCTCGACGATGTGTCCCATGCCGAGGGAGTGTGCCTCGGAGAGAAGCCCGCCGTGGGTGTTCACCGGGAGGCTGCCGTCGATCCCGATGTGTCCCTCCGAAACGAAGTCGCCTCCCTCGCCGCGCTTGCAAAAGCCGACCTCTTCGAGCTGCTGCAACAGTTCGAAGGTGAAGCAGTCGTAGATCATCGCGAAGTCCGCGTCCGCCGGGGTGACACCGGCGCGCCCGAAGGCCTCGGGGGCGGCGATGGTGAGGCCGGTGCGGAAGAGATCCCTGCGATTGGTGATCTCGTCGGCGGGGTAGGGCTGACCGCTGGCCGAGGCCAGGATGGGCACCGCCTTGCCTTCGAGGTCGCGTGCGCGTTCGAGGCTGGTCACGACCACCGCCGCGGCGCCGTCGGTCTCGATGCAGCAATCGAAGAAGCGGTAGGGGTCGGCGAGCATCGGCGAGGCCAGGTAGTCATCGAGCGTCATCGGCCGCCCCTGCATCACCGCGTTGGGGTTCTTCTGGGCGTGGGCGCGCATGGTGACGGCGATCTGTCCGAGGTGCTCGGGCTTGGTGCCGAATTCGAACATGTGGCGCCGCGCCAGCAGCGCGTACCACTGGGGCGGTGCCGTCAGCCCGTAGGGCAGGTAGTAGTCCCGGGCGATGGCTCCGCCCGGAATCGAGTCGCTCTGCTCCGAGACGGTCTCGCGCACCCGCGCCCCGGAGTAGCCGTTCCAGCCCGCCGGCAGCAGGACATGATGCGCGAGCCCCGCTTCGATGGCCGCCGCCGCCACGCCGAGGGAGGCCGCCGGAGCGGCTCCCCCCATGTGGACCGTGGTGGCAAAGCGCAGGTTTTCGCAGCCGAGGTTGGCGGCGAATTCCTCGGCACGGCCGAGATTCGGGAAGGGCATGATCCCGTCGATTTCGGACGGGCGAAGCCCCGCGTTGGCAATCGCTGCGGTGGCGGCCTTCAGCTGCAGGCCGAGTTCGCTCATGCCCGAACCCGGCTTTCGGCAGTAGGCCGTCTCGCCGATCCCGACGATGCACGCCTGGGTGCTCATGCGCTCGCCTCGCTCTGCCCTAGACCCGCTTCGTGGGGTCGATCTTCGCGAGCCGCGCGAGGTTGAGGCCCAGGATCTTCGCCTTCGTCTCTTCGGTGATCGGCTGGTAGCCGTACTTCTCCTGGAGTTCTTCGGGCATCTCGAGGTTGCGGATGTAGTCCACCGCCAACGGCATGTCGTCGAAGGCCAGGTCGAGGCCCATCACGATCTTGTCGTCGGGGACCCACTGCAGGGCTTCGCCGATCATGTGGTAGCCGCGATAGGGAGAGCGTGCGAGCCAACCGATGATCCCCGAGAGGCTCAGGTAGAGGTTGGTGTGCTTCCCGGCCAGGCCCATCAGTTCCTCGTGGTGCGGCCACGCCATGTGGTAGGCGATGATCCGCAGGTCGGGGAAATCGAGACAGATGTCGTCGAGCAGATCGGGGTGCGTGAACTTGCTCGGCTGCGGGCACACGTAGCTCATGCCGGTGTGGATCGTAAGCGTAATGTCGAGCTCGAGGGCCTTCTCGTAGAAGGGCCACAGGCGCCGGTCGTTGAGCGGCCCGTCTTCCGGGGCGTAGACCTTGCAGAGCTTCGCGTTGCGTTCCTTCACCAGGTACTCGAGTTCCCAGATCGCGTTGTCGACACCGCGGCGGATGATCGGGCCGCAGTTCGCCTCGAGGTACATGCGCTCGGGGTAGGGCTCGATCTCCTTCAGCATGAAGGCGTTGGTCGACATGCAGGTGGCGTAGCCGCTGACGTCCATCATCGATTCGCGCAGGGCAAAGCAGACGTCGACGTTGGACTTATCCATCCACTCGATCAGCGCATGGGCCCGGGGCTCGGGCATGGCGTCGCCGCCCGAGAGGTCGCGGCCGCCGCCCCAGGAGCGCATCACGCCGTCGATGCTCTTCCACCAGCGCTCAAAGCCGGGGTAGTACTCCATTTCTTCCATCGCCTGGGGGTTCATGAAGTGGCACTCCGAGAGCGCCACGAAGTGGTTGTTGTCAGCCATTGCTTCCTTCTCCTTGAGGGGTTTGATTGCCGTCCCCGGCTTCTTGGATCCAGTTCCAGACCCGGTTCGGCGTCGCCGGAACTTCTCGGGCCCGTGCTCCCAGCGGTGCCAGTGCGTCGTTGATGGCGCACAGCACTGCGGCAGGTGTGGTGTGAATAGCTCCCTCGCCACAGCCCTTTGCGCCCAGCGGCGTAAAGGGTGAGGGGGTGACGACTTCGTCTCGCAATAATTCCGGGATCTCGTTCACCGTCGGGATCAGGTAGTCCATGTAGGTCGTCGTCAGCGGCTGGGCATCGTCATCGTAAACGTATTCTTCGTAGAGCGCCGCGCCAATCCCCTGGGCGACGCTGCCCTCGAGTTGGCCCTGCACCACGACGGGGTTGAGCCGCGTGCCGCAATCGTCCACCACCGCGTAGCGCAGGATTTCGGTCTGGCCGGTTTCGGGATCGATCTCGACAGCCACGACGTGCACCGACTGGGCCGCCGTCAGGTAGCTCTTCGCGCGGCCCTGTGCGTCGGGTTCGGTGCGGCCGGCGGCCGTCCAGACGTGGGTTGCCTCCGGGCGCGGGTCGATGTCAGGCGGCAGCAGGTCGCTGCGCGCGAGCATCGTCCCGGCGACCTCGGCGACGCTCATCGAAGCCCCCTCGACCCCGGGGATACCGAACTTCCCGTCGCGAAACACGATGTTCTCAGGCTCCGTCTGCATCAGGCCCGCCACCACCCGCGTCATCTTCCCGCGGATCTTCTCGCAGGCACCGAGTACCGCGCCGGTAATCGCGACGCCGAGACGGCTGCCGCCCGGGCCGAAGGAAGGCGGCGCGGACTGGGTGTCCATCGGGACCACCCGCACGGCCTCGAGTTCGCAACCGAAATAGTCGGCGGCCAGTTGCGACACGAGGGTGTACTGGCCCTGGCCCTCCATGGCGAAGCCGACGCGCACGCTGATCATGCCGAGGATGTCGATGTTCACCGTGGCGCCTTCGGGCACTCCGGTGCCGGGCAGGCCGACGATGGCGTAGGCATTCCAGTCGAAGACCCCGGGCTCGATGGCGCTGGCCACACCCACGCCGAAGAGGCGTCCCGCCGCGCGGGCCTCGACCTGCTGGCGTCGCAGGCCCGCGTAGTCGGCGAGTTCGAGCGCGCGGTCGAGCACCTGCTCGTAGTCGCCGCTGTCGTATTCGTTGCCGCTGGGGATGGTGTAGGGGAAGGCGTCCTTCGGGATGAAGTTCTTGCGGCGAAACTCGGCCGGGTCGATGGCGAGGCTGCGGGCGGCGATGTCCATCATCTGTTCGAGCACGAAGAAATGCGGCGGCGGTCCCATGCCGCGGTAGGGACTCGAGGGCAGCTTGTTGGTGGCGACGAGCTTGAGATCGTATGCCGCGACGGGGATGGCGTAGGGTCCGGTGAAGGCCGCCAGCGGCTTCGCGGCGCAGATCGCGCCGTAGGGTTCGCCGTTGGCGCCGAGATCGTCCACCAACTTCACCCGCAACCCCGTCACCTTTGCATCGGCATCCACCGCGAGTTCGACTTCGTAGTGGCGGTCCCAGGCCTGGCTGCCGCCGGCGGTGAGGTATTCCATCCGGTCTTCGATCCACTTCACCGGGCGTCCTTCGGCCTTGCGCGAGAGCAGGCAGGCGACATCGGTGCAGCGCGTGCCGCCGCGTCCGCCGAAGCTGCCGCCGTGGGGCGTGGCGATGACGTTCACCTTGTTCGAGGGCAGCCCGAAGACCGCCGCGCGCCCCAGGCCGAAGTGCGAGGCGGACTGGATGCTGCCGCGCACCGTGAGTTCGAGGCTCATGGGGTCCCATTCGCAGATGGCGCCAAAGGTTTCGGTCGGGTTCGCACCGACGCGGTTCCAGCGAAAGCTTTCGCGAAAGACGTGCGGGGCGGCGTCGAAGGCGGCGTCGACATCGCCCCAGGTGAAGACCCGGTCGAGCATCTTGTTGGTGCCCTTGGCCTCGTCGACCAGTGGACTTTCGGGCTTCATCGCTTCGAAGGGATCGACGATCGGGTCGAGGGGTTCGTATTCGATTTCGATGGCCTCGAGGGCATCTTCGGCGGCGGCGCGGGACTGCGCGGCCACCGCGGCGACCGGCTCGCCGACGAAGCGGACCTCGTCGCCCGCCAGGCAATGGCCCCCCCAGCCATCGGGGGACGACGCCGCCGGGTGGCTCCAACGCCGGGCGTCTTCGCCAGTGACGACGGCTTCAACGCCGGGCAGGGCCTCTGCTGCAGTCACGTCGAGGCTTTCGATGCGCGCGCGCGGGAAGGGGCTTCGCAGCACCGCGCAATGCAGCATCCGCGGCAGCTTGATGTCGTCGAGAAATTCGGTCCGGCCGGTGAGGAGGGCAGGGTCCTCACGCCGGCGCACCCGCCGCCCGACGAAGCGCCGCTGGCTCGTCGGCAGGCCGTCGAGGTTCTTCGGGATCTCGATGGCCATTTCAGGCGCCGCTTTCGGTTGACGGCGAAGCACCGAGCTTCGCGAAGGCCGACTGCACCGCGCGCAAAATCCCCGCGTAGCCGGTGCAGCGACACAGTTGGCCGCCGAGTACATCGCGGATCTGTTCCTCGCTGGGGTTCGGCTCATCGTCGATGAGTTCGTGCAGCGCCATCAGGAAGCCGGGGGTGCAGAAGCCGCACTGCAGGCCGTGCTCCTCGGCGAAAGCCTCCTGCAGCGGGTGGAGTTTGCCGTCGGGGCTTGCCAGGCCTTCGACCGTGAGGATCTCCGCGCCGTCGGCCTGCACCGCAAGCATCAGGCAGCCGCGCACCGCGACGCCATCGACACGCACCGTGCACAGCCCGCACACGCCGTGCTCGCAGCCGACGTGGGTCCCCGTCAGGTCGAGTTCGTCGCGCAGAAAGTCGACAAGCGAGGTGCGCGGCTCGGCGAGCCCCTCGGCGGGGCGTCCGTTGACACGCAGGCGTACCGGGATGCGGGTGGGGGACATCGGTGTGAGAATCTCCGGGAGGGTCTAGGCCTTCGCCGCGCGCGCGACGGCGGCTTCGAGGGCGCGCTTCGAGACCGTGCGCGCGAGTTGTCTGCGAAATTCGGGCGAGGCGTGTTGATCGCCCGGGGGTTCTTCGAGGCCCGCTCCGATGGCGGCGGCCACCTCGGCGTGGAGCGCCTCCGAGGGGACCTCGCCGCGCAGGCGTTCCTCCTGGGAAAGGGCGCGCACGGGGGTGGCATCGACGCCAAAGAGCACGATCCGGGCGTCCTGGTAACGGCCCGCTTCGAGGCGCGCGGTCGCCGCCGCGCCGGCCATGGCAAAGTCGCCGTGGCGACGGCAGATCTCCGCGAAGCCGACGCCCTCGCCGGCCGGGCGCTCGGGGAAGGTCACCTCGAGCAGGATTTCGTCTTCCGCGAGGGCGGTGGTCAAGTAGGTGACGAAGAAGTCCGCAGCCGCGATGCGGCGTTCGCCCGAGGGGCCGATGACCCGAAATTCTGCATCGAGGGCGACGGCCACCGCGGGGTATTCGGCTGCCGGGTCGGCGTGGGCCATCGATCCGCCGAGGGTGCCGCGGTTGCGGATCTGCGGGTGGGCAATGTGGCCGGTGGCTTCGTGTAGCAGCGGCTGTTTTTGGGCCACCAGGGCTGAGCGTTCGATGCTGCGCTTGGTCGCCATGGCCCCGATGCAGAGCGCGCCGTTTTCGTCGCGGATCGCGTCGAGTCCCTCGATGCGTCCGAGGTCGACGAGCCGCTCCGGGCGGGCGAGGCGCATATTCAGCGCGGGTACCAGGCTCTGGCCGCCGGCTAGCAGGCTGGTCTCGATGGCGGGGTCGGCCAGGAGGCGGAGGGCTTCCTCGACGCTCGAAGGCGCTTCGTACTCGAAGGGTGCGGGTTTCATCGGCGCTCTTCGGGGACTCCCTGGGGCCGCCGCAGTCCATTCTCGGGCTCCCCCGCGGCCCGGGCCGAATGGCGCTGGGTGGGGGGGGGCCGGGGGGCGACGCGGCGGAATGGTAACGCGTTGCAGCCGCATTTCACCGGGTTTTGGCGGCTGGTTGTCGGCTGGATCGAGCGGCACATCCCCGGGCTTCCGACTACGCTCGGGCGACGAAACCGGGGAGGGGCGACGATGGCATGGGGTGAGTGGCAGACGGTCGAGGGCGATGGTTTCGACTTCGACGAGATCCGCTACGAGAAGAAGTGGCACGACGAACTCGAGGGCGGGATCGCGCGCGTCACGATCGACAAGCCCGAGAAGTACAACGCGATGACCCTCTCCACGGTCGAGGAGATGTTCCGCGCTTTCTACGACGCCAACCACGACACCAGCCTCGGGGCCATCGTGGTGGCGGGCAGTGGCAAGCACTTTGGCGTGGGCGGCGACGTCGAGTGGGAGAAGTGGGGGCTGCGAAACGCCTTCTACTTTCGCTACCCGCACAACCGCCTGATCCGGCAATCGCGAAAGCCGGTGATCGCTGCGGTCCACGGCTATTGCCTCGGCGGGCACAACCACATGGCTTATTGCTGCGATTTCACCATCGCGGCGGAGAGCGCGAAGTTCGGGCAGGCCGGGCCGAAGGTGTCGAGCCCCGCGGACGGTTTCTTCGTTCCGTATCTCACGAAGGTGGTGGGCGCGAAGAAGGCCCGCGAGATGTGGATGATGTGTCGGCGCTATCCCGCGGACCAGGCTCTCGAGATGGGGCTCGTGAACAAGGTCGTCCCCGATGCCGAACTCGACGCCGCGGTCGATGCCTGGTGCGAGGAACTGCTGGCGGTGAGCCCGGGATGCCTCGAAATCCTGAAGGCCGCCTTCGACCAGGAGATGGACGGCTACCAGGAGATGGGCGTGATCTCGGGCGAGTACTACCCCGATTGGTTCGACTCCGCCGAGGGGAAGGAGGGCGGCGCCGCCTTCAGCGAAAAGCGCACGCCGCGCTTCTGGAAGATCCGCCGCGAAGCCAAGGGCGACTAGCGCCGAGTTGGGGACGGTCCTGCATTCTGCGCTGGGTCGGCTCGGCGGAAGCGCTCGGTCTTCAGGCGACGGTCTTCTACCGCGTGACGGATGCCGCTCGTTCCATCTACCGCATCCGCGACGTCGACAAGGCGTTGTTCACCGAGTCGACTGCGATTGTCCGCTCGGCCGCTGGGCGCCTGGAACTGGATGAACTCCAGTCTTCTCGTGAATCGATGAACGAGGAGATCGGACGAAACCTGCAAGAAAAGGCGCTGGAGTGGGGGCTCGAGATCACGTCAACAGCGATTACCGACGTCATCGTCGATGAAAGAACCAAGGACGCGCAGCGCCAGCAGTTGAATGCGGAGCGCGAGCGTCGCGCCGCACGACGTCTCAGTCGTCCGGGAGCCCCAGGGCGCGGCTGGCGGCGAGTTGGGCGATTTCGTCCGAGGTGTAACCGAGTTCGGCGAGGATCTCGGCACTGTGCTGGCCCAGCAGCGGCGGCGGGTGTTGGACCGCGCCCGGTGCGTTTTTGAATTTGAGCGGCACCCCGGTCACCTTTACCTCGCCGAGAGTGGGATGGGCCGTCGGGACGATCATCTCGTTGTGCGCGATCTGCGGGTCGGCGACGACCTCTTTGACTGAGTGGACGGGCGCAGTGAGGACGTCGGCCGCTACCAGGCGCTCGATCAATTCGGCGCGGTCGAAGTCGCGAGTGCGGGCATCGATCGCCGCGTCGAGTTCGTCCTGGTTCTGCATGCGGGCGTCGATGTCGCAGAAGCGGGGATCCGCGGTCCAGTCGACCTCGAGGGCTTTGCAGAGTTTGGCGAAAAATTTCTCGGCCGGGCAGGTGATCACCAGCGAGTGCCCATCCTTCGTGCCGTAGATGCCCGAGGGTGCGAAGTAGAGGCTGCGATTGCCGGTGCGGGGGGTCTCCTCGCCGGTTACGAGGTAGCTGCCGATGCCTGAAGCCTGGGCGTGTACCAGCGCGTCGAGCAGCGAGACATCGACGCGCTCGCCTTCGCCGGTTGCGTCGCGGCGCCGCAGGGCGGCGAGGGCGCCGGTGGCCGCGAGCACCGAGGAGAGGGTGTCGATCAGGGGAATCGTGACGCGAACCGGATCGCCTTCGGGATCGCCGTTGAGCGCGAGCAGCCCGGCGTAGCCCTGGATCAAGAAGTCGATCCCGGGGCGGCCCTGGTAGGGGCCGTCGGGCCCGAAGGCGGTGACGCCCACCCAGATCACGTCTTCGCGATGGGCCTTCACCGATTCGTAGTCGAGGCGAAGTTTCGAGAGCGCGGGTTCGCGAATGTTGGTGATCACGATGTCGGCGCTCTGTACGAGTCGCTTGAAGACGCCTTGGGCGTCGTCGCGCTTCAGATCGAGGACCAGTCCGCGCTTGCTGCGGTTGAGACTCAGGTAGGCCGAGCGTTCGCTGCCGCGGCGCGGGCCGAGGTGGCGACTCTCGTCGCCGTAATGCGATTCGAGTTTGATCACGTCGGCGCCGAGATCGCCGAGGAGTGTCGCCGCGTAGGGCCCGGCCATCATCGTCGAAATCTCGACGACGCGGAGACCGGCGCAGGGGCCTTGTGCGGACGAAGCTTGGCTCACGGGATCGCGCCCTGGGATTTGAGCTTCTCGATCGCGTCCCACTCGAGGCCGAGGGCTTCCATCAGCAGGATCTCGGTGTCCTGGCCGAGTTCGGGGCCGAGGCGTTCGACGCGGCCGGGGGTCTTCGACAACCCTACCGGCAGCCCGCGGATTTCGACCTCGCGGCCGACCTCGTCGCAGTGGACGCGCAGCAGGTAGTCGTTGGCCCAGGCCTGGGGATCCGCAGCGAGATCCTTCAGGGTATGGATGCGGCTGCAAGCCAGCCCGCCGGCCGACCAGGCATCGATCCACTCGGCACCCGGTCGCGCAGCGATCGCCGCGTCGAGCGCCCCCACCAGGGCGGCAGCGTTCTCGCTGCGTAAGGGGGAACTCGCGAAGCGCGGATCCTCCGTGATCGTGCTGGGCAGCGACGCCGTCAGCGCCTGCCAGTTGGAGTCGTTGTTCTCGGCGCAAAGAGTGAGCCAGTCGTCCGCGGCGCGGTAGCGGTTCCACAGCGGATTGCGGGCGCCCAGGCGCGGCTGCGGCTCGGAGTAGAGCGGATTTCCTCCGGCGAGGAAGGGCTGCAGGGTGGGGGCCGCCATGAAGAGCTGCGCGCCGTAGAGCGAGGCGTCGAGCGCCTGTCCGCGGCCGGTCTTCTGACGTTGATGGAGTGCCAGCAGGATGCCGAGGGCCGACAGCATGCCGCCGTAGGTATCGCCCGAGCCCATGCCGAGGTAGATCGGCGGCTGTCCCGGTTCGCCCTGGCGGGTCATCAAGCCGGTCAGCGCCTGCACGTTGATGTCGTAGGAGGGGCGATTGACTTCGACCGCGTGGCCGTAGCCGGTATTGGTGGCGTAGATCAGCTTCGGGTTTCGCTTCGAGAGTTCTTCCCACGTGAGCCCCCAGGCGCGCAGGCTCTCGGGCTGGAAGTTCGACAGGAAGACGTCGGACTTCTCGACCAACTGGTAGAAGAGTTCGCGCCCGGCCTCGCTCTTGAGATCGATGGCGAGGCTCTTTTTGTTGCGGTTGATCACCAGGAAATATTGGTTCCAGTCGCCGATGGCGAGGGCCTTGATGCTGCGGACGCCGCGCGCCCCGTCGCCGTGGACCGGGCGCTCGACGTGGATCACCTCGGCGCCGAAATCCGCCAGGTATTGGGCGCAGACGGGGCCCTGTAGCCATTGCGTCAGATCGAGAACGCGGAGACCTTCGAGGGGCAGGGCGGGGGCCGCTTCCGTCCCGGCGGTCTCTCGCGCCGGACTTTCGGCGCCCCCTTCGAGTTCGCGCAAGATCTCTTCGCTGTGCTCGCCCGGGGCGGGCGCCAGGCGGGTGAGTGCGGCGGGGCTCTCCGCCAGGTGCACCGGAAAGCCCAGGCTTTTCACACTCCCGGCCTCGGCGTGATCGACCTCGATGATGTAGCGGTTTGCCTCGGCGGCGGGGTCCGCCGCCGGGTGGTCGTATTTTTCGATCACGTCGGCCGGCAATTGCATCCGATCGAATTCGGCCTTCCAATGCGCCCCCGGCTGCGCCTGAAAGACAGCTTCGAGTACCCGCAGCATTTCGAGGCGATTGGTTTCGCAGCGTTTCTCGTGGCTGTCGAAGCGCGGATCGTCCAGCGCCAGACCCGTAATCTCCGCGAAGGCCGGCCAGTACTTGTCGGTGTCGGGCATGGCGAGAGTGACCCAGCGCCCGTCGCTGCAGGGGTACATCGGCCCGCTCATGGGGTTGCTGGCATCGAGCCGGTCGATGGGCAGCAAGAAGCGGTCGTCGCGGATGGCGAGGTAGGCCTGCAGGTCGAGGCTCTGCGAAAACATGTTGCCGCCGAGCAGGGAAGCGTCGACCGTCTGTCCCTCCCCCGAACGTTCGCAGTGGCGCAGCGCCAGCACGCTGCCGAAGGCCAGCATCGCGGCGGTCTGCATCTGCCCGATTCCCGAGTAGACGGGGGGCTGCCCCGGCTGGGGCAGGCTGCCCATCACGCCGGTGTGTGCCGCGGCGAGTTCGTCGAGGGCCGGCAGGTCGCGGTCGGGGCCCTTTGGACCGAAGCCCGAGGCGCGGGTGTAGACCAGCGCCGGATTTGCGGTCGCGAGCGTTTCCGGATCGAGGTCGAGCTGCCGAGCTTCCTCGAAGCCGAGATCCGTGACGAAGACGTCTGCGCGCCCAAGCAGCCGAGCGAGGGTTTCGCGCCCGCCCTTCGAGGAGAGGTCGAGGGCCAGGCTGCGCTTGTTGCGCTGGGCCAGTTCGCGCAGCGAATCCCAGCGCTCGGGCGGGTGCATGCCGTCGCGATCCGGATCGACGGGGCGCGGGCTTGCTGTGTTCTCGACGCGGATCACGTCGGCGCCAAAATCGCCGAGCAGCGCCGCGGCCAGCGAGGCGTAGAACTCGCTCGTCAGATCAACGACCCGAATGCCTTCGAGGGCTGCGCCCATGGAGCGAGCCGGGGACTATTTCGCCGCCGACCAGTCGGCGATCGTCTCGAGGGTCTTGTCTTCGCTGGCGACCGAGTCGGGCAGGGGACGTCCGAGCCACTCGGAATAGAAGGTGTCGAGATCCGGCAGGAACTCGAAATCGGGCGGACAGCCCCGGGGCATCGCCTCCACCTCGAGTTGGCTGCCGCAGCCCGGGCAGATGTATTCGCGGAGCTGGGTCCACGACGGGTCGGGCATCTCGCGGCCTTTGTAGATCTCGCCCAGCGAAGCCTCGTCGTCGCGCACGTGGATCAGCGAGGAGAGCTTCCAGTTGGTGCGGTAGTCGCCAAAGTCGTGCCCGCAGCGGCACTTCACCACGCGGGCCCCGTCTGCGGAGACGATGAAGAGCATCGGCGTGAGCGGCAGCAGGATCGTCTCCTTGAATGTGACCCGCTCCTGCATGATTTCGATGTACTTGTCGAAGCGATCGCTGTCCTTGGGGCTCTTGATGATGTCCTGGGTGGCGGGCCAGGGCAGCACGCCGTCGATCAGTTTTTCGATGTCCGCTTTGTGAAACTCGGCCATTTCGTTCTCCTGGGTCAGTCGGGGGCGGCCCCGCGTTCTCTTGGCTGGGGTGTCTAGAAGACGAAGTCGTCCGGCAGGGCCCAGAAGGCCAGCAACTCTTCGCCATAACTCGGGGAGAGTTCCATCGAGGTGCGCCACATGTGGAGCACGGCCTCGTCCATGTTCTCCCGGGCCTCGATCTTTGTGCGCTCCACGGCCCACCACTCCTTGAAGGGAACCGCCTTGGCGATTCGCTCGGCGCGGATTTGTTGGCGGCGCTTCTCGCTGGCGGCGACGTCGACGATGAAGTCGCGTTCGCTTTCCTGCTTCACTACGAGGCCGTGGATCTCCTCGGCGACGCGTCGGCTGGTCCAGCCCTTGTTGAGGTCCTCCTCGATGCTGATCGGATCTCGGGTGATGGGGTCGCCCATCGATTGGGCGCCGGACACCGGGTGAAGGATCACGTCGTAGTTCTGCAGCGGTTCGGGTGTGATGAAGGGGGCTATCGCCGCATCTTCCATCTGGCGGGCGGTGATGATCCGGGTGATGGTCGGATCCTCGGCCGGACCGCGCTCGTGGATCAGCGGCTTTTGTGCGTCGATCAGTTCCTTCAAGTTCGTGTCGTGGGCGTAGCTCGGGCGATCGGGCCAGGTGGGATAGGCGCCGTACATGCCGTGGTTCGGTAGCACCTTCGAGCGCATGCCCGCGCAGCCGCACTGGTAGTCGATGCCCGTCGTCCCGTAGATCATCCACACCGCGGTGTGCCCGAGGCCGCCCCGGAACTGGCCGTAGCCGCCGGAGTCGGGCTCGATGTTTCGGCCGAGGTACATGATTGGCAGGTAGCCCTCGATCACTTCCGCCGACCCGAAATCCGCGTTGGGGGTGTAGATGCACCAGGCGCTGTTTTCACCGTCGGCGTAACCCCGGGCCGGGGAGCCGTTGCTCGCCTGCTCGAGCGTGAGGCTTGCGAGGTACATCCCGAGTTGGGTCTGGCCCGCGAACTCCGCGGTCATGGTCGTGGCCGCGCCGGCGGCCATTTCTTCGACGAAGCCGCGCATCTGGAAGAGGCGCCCAAAGACCTCGTAGAGGCTGCTCATCCAGATCACGGCGGGTGCCCAGGCGACCCCCGACGAAGCGAAGAAATCCTTCTCGAAGGGGTTGGCCCAGGAACCGCTCGGCGGCATCTCGACTTCCCACGAAGCCGTCGGTCCCGAGTTGAACATGTCGAAACCGACGATGTGGGAGTAGCCGTTCAGCAGCCCGCTCTTGAGGGCCGTGGGGCTGATGTTCTGGCCGAAGGGCACGGTGCCACTGGCACCGCGCAGCGACAGCTTGACCGTGGCGTCGGCGTTGACCGTCATCTCCATCGGCAGGTTGAAGAGGCAGTCGATGTCCTGGGAGGGATCGAGAACGCGCTTTCCCTTCATCGCCAGGTCCTTGAACTGCGACTTGCGAATGCGACCCGGAATCGCCTGGGTCCGCACCCGGGATACCGCGTAGCGCCGACTGTCTTCGACGTATTCCTTCGAGGCGTCGAGGATGAAGTCGAGGCCGTATTTCTCGATCACCTCGAAGAGTCGCTCTCGGATTGTGATGCAGCCGGCCAGTCGCCCGCGCGCGTCGCCAAGGACATAGTCCGGGGTGCGTGTTCGCGAGCGGATGCGCAGGTCGTACCACGGGTAGTAGCGGTCGCTCTCGCCGACCTTCTCCATCGAGAAGGTGAGGCCGTCGGCGAAGACGTTCGGGTTGAGGAAGCCGATCGAGCCGGGCTGGGCCATGCCGACGTCGTTGACGTGGGTGACCGAGGAGGCCCAGGCGACCAGCTTGCCCTTGTAGCGGATCGGCATGCACATATCGAAATCCGGCGTGTGGATGCCCCCGTAGTGCGGGTCGTTGTTTTCAAAGATGTCGCCGTTCTCGAAGCCGGGGTGATCTTCGTAGCCGAGCCGGATGAAGTTCTTGATCATGTCCGCGAGCAGGCCCGGGTGCGCGGTGATCCCCCGGGATACGCAGATGGCGTCGCCGGTGGGGGTGTGGAGTGCCCAGAGTGCGTCGCCGCCCTCGGCCGCCACCGGAGAGGTCGAGGCCATGCATCCCACCGACCAGGCGGCGTTGCAGATGTTGGAGAGAATGTGCCAGACGGCCTCGTAGGTCCCCGGGTCGCTCTCCTTGCGCGCGAGCGATTCGTAGCCGTAGAGGTGGCCGGTCTTCTCGAAGAGGGCCTCGTATGCCGCGAGTTGTTCCTTGAGACTGGGTTCCGACATCATGAGGCCTTTCGTTCAATCCAATAGATTTCGTGTTCATCGATTCGGACGTGCCATTCGGGCGGGACGAAGAGCGTGGTATTGGACGCCTCGATCACCGCGAGGCCATCGATTTCGTTGCCCGCCACCAGCTTTTCCATTTGCCAGATGTCCGCCTCGTGCCAGCTGCCGCCCTGGAAGACGGGGCGCTTTCCCTTGAACGAATCCGCAGGCGGTGTCTTCCCCTGTAGCGCAACCTTTCGCAGGGTTGGCTTCACGGTGTCGACCTTGGCGATCACGCACACCTCGGTGAGTTGGTAGTCGCTGCTGTCGGGCTTTGCCGCCAGCGTCAACATCGTCGTGTAGATGTCCTCGAAGTGGGCGGTCAGCCGGTTCATGTCCTCGACGGTATCGAGGCTCTCCACCGGCGATTCGACCTCGATATCGTGGAGCTGGCCGAGGAACTTCATGTAGACGATCCGGCTGGTGGAGATCTGGCTCCGTTCGAAGCCCTCGCCCTCGAGTTCTTCGATGAGTTCGCGCTCGAGGTCGTTCCACGCCGCGGTGACGGGCTTCAGGTAGGCGAGCTTCGTGGCGTCGTCCATTTCGGCGGTGAGCGCCGAGGCGATGCTCTTGTGCCGACGGTGCGAGTAGTCCATGCAGGCGCCCCCCCAGGCCGAGAAGCCGCCGGCGTGGGGCACCGTGCAGACGGCCTTCCAGGGGTAGTCGCCGGCGTAGCCCAGCAGGTGCAGCGGGCCGCCGCCGCCGTAACCCAGCAGCACGTACTCGCGCAGGTCGTGTCCCACCATCAGGCTCTGGACGAGATGCTCGCGCATCATCACGTTGAGCAACTCGAGGCAGGTCTCCGCAGATTCGTAGACGTCGAGCCCCAGCGGATCGGCGACCTTCTCCTTGAAGGCCTTGAGCGAAGCCGCCTTGCTGATCGGGACCTTGCCGCCGAGGTAGTTGGTCTCGCTGAGGATGCCGAGCAGCAGGTTGGCGTCGTTGATGGTGGGGATCTCGTTCCCCGCCTCCATGAATACCGGCCCCGGGGTGCCTCCCGCAGAATCCGGTCCGAGCTTGATGCGATTGGTGAGCGGATCGATCCGGATGTAGGTGCCCGTGCCCGCGCCGATCGAGCGGATGTCGAGCATCGGCACGTTCACGTACATGCCCTGAAAGCCGGGCTCGCGGTTGATGGGCACGATGCCCGCGGTGATGGCGCCGGCATCGAAGGAAGTGCCGCCGACGTCCGAGCAGACGATGTTCTCCTCGCCGATCACGCTGGAGAGATATTTCGCGCCCATCAGCCCGCCCACCGGGCCGGACATGGCGGCTTCGAAGAGCCGCGGGTAGCGGATATTGGTGATGCCGCCGTAGCCCAGCACGGTCTTGAGGCTGTGGGTGTGGCCGGTCTTCGCCAGTTCTTCCTCGATGCGAAAGAGCTGCTTGCGGGCCGGATCGGATGCGTAGGCCTGCACCACGGTGGCGTTGGCCCGCGAGATCTCGCGCGTGGTGGGGGCCACCTGGCTCGAGAGTTCGAGCACGACTTCGCGGCCGATCTCCTTCATCACCTCACGGGCGATTTCGGCGGCGCGCACTTCGTGCTGAGGGTTGGTGTAGGACTGGAGGAAGACGATGGCGATGCTCTGGACTTCCTCGTCGATGATCAACTCGCGCACGCCCTTTCGAACGTCGTGCTCGTACATCGGGATGATCACCTGCCCGAACATGTCGATCCGCTCGGTGACCCCGCGCGCCTGACGACGCGGTACCAGCGGGATCCTGTGCTTGCGGTACTGCATGTGGGTGATCTCGCTCCACTGCGCACCGATGAAGGTTTGCGAGCCCCTGCCCTGGGCGAGGATGTCCTCGAAGCCCTTGTTCACCAGCAGTCCCGTCTTGTAGCCGCTCATGTTGATGACGGTGTTGAGCATCGAGGTGCCGGTGTAGATGGCGGTCTCGATCTGTTTGCCGAAATCGCGGCCCTCTTCCTGGGAGATCCCCATGAATTCGAGGGCTTCCCAGAACGACTCCATGTAGCCGATGCTCTCGTCCTGGGGTGACGTCGGGGCCTTGCCGATGACGCTGCGGCCTTCTTCGTCGACGATGATGACGTCGGTCATGGTGCCGCCTGCGTCGCAGGCAACTACATAGCGGGGCATGGCGTTTCTACCTTTCCGAGGTGGCTCGTCCGAACAGCTTGCGGACGAAACGGGAGATCGCAGCCCAGAGGGTCTGCAGCAGGAGGGGGAGCACGCGAATCGCGTTGGACTCGGTGTCGGTGACCGGGGAGGGTGCTTGCGCGGCGCCCGCGGTGTCGCCTTCTGCGGCGGGTGTCGCCTCGAGCAGCGCCTTTGTCGAGGCGGCGAACTGCTGGAAGAGTTGGTGCGAGATGCCCTTTATCATGCGGCCGCCCACCTGCACGATCTTTCCGGTGATGTCGACGCGCGCTTCGAAAGAAACCGCGGTTCCCGATTCGAGGGGCGTGAGCTTCGAGAGAATTCTCGCCGAAGCGGTGCCACCGCCGGCTTCGCGGCCCGAGGCCTTCATCTCGACTTCGCGCGCCGCGACGTCGACGCGGACGAAATTCACCTTCCCCTTGTAGCTGGCACCCACCGCCCCGAGTTTCACGCGCACGCGGCCCTTGAAGTTCTCGGCGTCGACGATTTCGTCGAGGGCCGCACCGGGCATGCAGGTGACGACGCGGGCAGGGTCGAGCAGGAAGGCCCACACCGCTTCGACCGGCGCGGCGACTTCGAACTGTTCTTCGATCTCGATTGCCAAGGGTCGGTTCTCACGCAGGATCTGGGCCGGCGTCGCACGCGGCCGCGTAATCGCAGGGGGTGTCGATGTCTCCGGGTGGAGTGCCCTCGCACTCGACCACCTGCAGGTTTTCGGGATGGCGGGAGAGCCATTCCGCGAGTCCCCTCCCCCCG
>Ga0208879_1000724_pt1 | contig 33212 bp, 24 predicted proteins | sample Knorr_S15_td_Bot_FD_185605 | JGI IMG/M metagenome (GOLD analysis project Ga0208879, IMG submission 185605) | Marine microbial communities from Southern Atlantic Ocean transect - Knorr_S15_td_Bottom_ad_5009_LV_A (SPAdes) (version 2) | ecosystem: Environmental > Aquatic > Marine > Oceanic | place... | reverse complement strand
CGGCCAGGTATTACCCTAGGATCTCATGCACCACTCGGCCATGCACATCTGTTAAACGAAAGTCGCGACCGGAATACTTGAACGTCAGTTGCTTATGGTCGAGTCCTAGCAAGTGCAAGATGGTCGCGTGCATATCATGCATATGCACCTTGTTGGTAACCGCCTCATGGCCAAATTCATCAGTTGCACCAAATGCAAATCCAGGCTTCACGCCGCCGCCTGCTAGCCACATCGTAAAACCACTCGGATTGTGATCACGCCCAGTTCCATTGGCCTGTGCATAGGGAGTACGTCCAAACTCCGCACCCCACCACACCAACGTATCCTCGAGCAATCCGCGGCGCTCTAAGTCGGCAAGCAGTCCAGCAATCGGTTTATCCACTTTTTTGGCATGATCCATATGTTTCGGCAAATTAGAATGCTGATCCCACGCCGGATTCGCTCCGGCATCTCCGTACGTCAACTGAATGTACCGCACGCCCGACTCAGCCATTCTACGGGCCATCAAACATTGCCGACCAAAACTCTCAGTGACTGCGTCATCGATCCCATACAGTTTGTGCGTCTCGGCCGTCTCTAGCTCTAAGTTAAGAACCTGAGGTGCATTGTTCTGGATACGCCAAGCAAGCTCGTATGATTTAATGACAGCATCAAGTTCGGCATCACCCGTTCGATGTTGGATTTGTTGAGCATTGAGTTTTTGTAGTAGCTCGAATTGCCGCAGTTGCACGTCGGTGCGGTAACGGCCGTTAACTAAATTGCGAATCTTCGCATCAATCGCTGGTCGCCCAGCACTGCCCAGCGTCGTGGCAGCGTGCACCGGTGATAAAAAGGCACTGCCGTAATTCCGCGCGCCACCGTTGCCTGGCGATGGACAAATCGACACAAACCCAGGCAGATTATCATTTTCACTGCCCAGCCCATAATGAATCCAAGAACCCATCGAAGGGCGCACAAAGTTGTGGGCACCACAATGTAAAAACAAAGTCGCCGGACCATGCGCTACGCCCTCAGTATGCATCGAGTGCACCATGCACAGTTTGTCGGCATGCCGCGCGGTTGCTGGAAACAAATCCGATACCCAGCGACCACTTTCACCGTAGCGACGAAACTTCCACAAAGACTTCATCAACGTTTGCTTGGTACTGCGTTCTCCCGTCTTTGCAATCGTCCGGTCGTCATCAAACGCAATTGACTCGCCGTCGCGTTTTTCCAAGATGGGTTTATAGTCAAACGAATCAACGTGACTCGGACCGCCCTGCATAAAGATGAAAATGACCCGTTTTGCGCGGGCTGGTATTTTTGTTTTCTTACCGAGCGTGACACCGTGCGTTTTCGCTGGACTAGCCGTGACGTGTTGATTCAATAAGCCCGCCAGCGCGATGCTACCAAAGCCACACCCGACTGCTTCCAGTGCTGAGCGTCTAGTAAGTTGTTGAACCTTGTTCATATCATTACCAATGGTTAGCCACGTCCGGTTCCTAAAAAACTAGTATACATACCTGAAATCAACAGAGGCAAAGAATGTCTGTATGAGCTGTGTTAACTTCTGTTCCTGAGTGACGTCACTTATCGAATCATCGTCCAGAAACTTTGTAAAAAGCAGTATTTCCTGCGGTGTTGCCGCGCGACCCAATGCTACCTGCACTAGCCTTTTAATCCGGCGGGAATCATCAAGCCGTGGGTCACTTAGATACAACAACGCCGTTTTTTGTGCCAATTCCATCACCCGTTCGCTGTTCATCATGTATAGCGCTTGCGGCGCCGAAGCGCTGATGTCTCGTTTACCGACGACCATACTTGGGTTCGCAAAATCAAACACGTCCATGACTTCAGCCACGGAGTTTCTCAGCACCGGCCAGTAGACGGCGCGACGGCGACTGGAGTGCTGATAGTTGTAGTCGTTTTTGGCGTCCGCAGTGATCTCCGAGCCACCCATGCGGCGGTCCAAGTCGCCACTTATGCTGAGCATCGCATCGAGTATACACTCTGCATCTAGTCGACGCCGGTTCATGCGACTGAGCAATCTATTCTCGGGATCCACTTCAATACTTTCTTCGTTCATTGCGGAGCTCAATCGATATGTACGCGACAATACAATTTCGCGAATCAAGCTCTTCGTGGACCACTGATCCTGTTGTAGCCGTAGCGCCAAATAATCTAACAACTCGGGATGCGATGGCAACTCACCAGTCGCTCCAAAATTATCAACACTACGGACAATTCCAGCACCAAAGAGCCAATGCCAAATCCGATTTACAAACACACGGGCAAGCAAGGGGTTATCGCGGTCAGCCAACCACTCCCCTAATTCATGACGGCCGCTTTCTTTGCCAGTAAACGCAATACCTGTTGAAACTGGTAAGACCTGCAAGAACCCACGAGGCGCTGCTCCACCCAAGTTATGCACATCACCGCGCACGTGGATTGATGTGTCACCGATTTCTTCTTCCTCCTGCACCGACATAACCAGCGGACGCTGTGGCTGTCGCGCTGTTAGTTTCTCTAACCGCGATTTAAGTTCGGCTAATTCGGCAGTGTCCTGTTTATCGTCGCGGATAACATTGGCTTCCTTAGCTTGTGCCTCCGCCTCAGCTACCGGCAAGAACTGCACAGCATCAATTATGGCATGCCCAGTCGTTCCCGTCGTCTCAACTAGCACCTGAGCTCGGTCACTCGGCTTGAACGAAAACCTTCCCAACGATATCAAGCGGTTCTTAATGGGCGGCACGACGGTTTGATCGACAATGACGGTCGTTTTTCCCGCAGCATGCGTGACCGTAACCGGTAGTGTTTTAGTGCGGTTACTGCCGGCCGCAAAAGAAAAGCGAACCTCGTACTCGCCAGCGAGCCCAGCAGGAGTTTGGAACAAGGCGGTTTTGTCTCCCTTGCCCTGACTGAGGTCATGCTGATATCCACTGTCAATATAGGATTTGGATGATGTTGAGCGTTGCCACGAACCTGTCAACACGGCTTGCTCATCGTCCACCACAACACCAGCTAAACTGGCCGCCGCAATCGGCTGATCTGTGTCCACTTTGCCCTGTAGTTCAGCAATACGTTGTTGCAGTGCCCTACTTTCAGATTTAAATTGCCGCATCGCGTTTTCGACCATTTCGGACTGAGGAAGTGGAACTTCAATCCATTTCGACACATTCGCATGGTTCAGAGTTTTCGTGTTTCGAAAAATACCGGCTAAGGCATAGTAGTCTTTGGTCGGAATCGGATCAAACTTATGGTCATGGCAGCGAGCACACCCGATCGTCTGTCCGAGGAAACCTCGAAAAATAGTATCCAATTGTTCATCCACAACGTCCATCCGCAGTTTTGCTTTGTCTTGATCTTCTAAATTAGAGTTCCCTAAAGTCAAAAATGTCGTCGCGATCATCTGTTCTTGTCGCTGCCGATACCCGTCGACTGACATCAAATCTCCGGAAATTTGATGCCGCACAAATTGATCAAAAGGGCGATCTGCATTGAACGAATCAATGACGTAGTCGCGGTACCGCCAAGCCTCGGGGAAGAGGAATCCGCGCAGAGTAATTGACTCCGCATACCGCACCACATCCAGCCAATGACGACCCCAACGCTGACCGAATTCAGGCCGAGCCAACAATCCATCAACGACTCGCTCGACGGCATCAGGGGAGCTATCAAAAAGAAAATCGTTTTGAGCTGCGACTGTGGGCGGCAAGCCTGTGAGGTCAAAAGTCAATCTCCGCAACAACACCTCTCGTGAAGCCAATGGCCCTTGTTGCAGCTTGGCTGCGCTCAATTTTTCAATTATGAAACCATCGATTTGATTTCCCACTAAGTCCCCACGATCCGTTACAGCGGACCACGATGCTGCAGGCAAGTTGTATTGCAGCGGTTGATAGGCCCAGAACTTTCGTCCTTCCGCTAGGTCGATCCCATCCGTTTCTTTCGCTGCGACCGACGCTTTCGTGCGGGGATCCGCCATACCACTGGAAATCCATTTGCGAAAATCGGCGATGATCGCATCTGACAATTTGCCTGTCGGTGGCATTTCAAATGAATCGTAAGACAGCGAAGACAACAACAAACTTTCAGCGGGCTTGCCAAGGACAACAGCGGGTCCACTTTCGCCTCCACGAAGTATTCCCTGGCGAGTGTCTAATAACAGGCCACCTTTAAGCTCATTCTTTTTGGCCGCTTGTTGCGAATGACACTCATAGCATGACTTCACCAAAATTGGACGTATCTTAGTTTCAAAAAACTCAAGTTCTTGTGGGGTCGATTCGTCTGCCGACAGCGACAGCGCGATCGACTGTACGACTATAAAAGCAACAATTATGTGGGTGGTGAATTTCATTGATGACGAAGGGGGTACGTTGCAGGTCAAGTTTTTGATGAACGAGGGGGTTATCCGGTGATTTCACGTGACAAAACGATTATAACATAGGACTTATCAGGCCTTACACAACTTGCTTACATTTTCTCAGGAACCCGCCATGGATGCAATTTCCATTCTCGTCATTTCGATATTGATTGTCGTCATCGGAATACTCGGGCTCCGCCTGCATGCCTTTTTGGCGCTCACCTTCGCGGCACTAGCAGCAGCTTTCCTGACAACTGATACCGCATTAGACCACTATGCCCAAGATGAAGCAATTATCGCATTTACGAAGATGCATGGAGCGGAGCCGCTCGCTGACGCGTATTCCGACAGCGACCTATTTGAAAAAGACTTGGCAGACTACGTCGCACATCGCCGGGAAGCGATCGAGGTCTACAAAAAGGATTATCGCCAGCAAACTCCGATGATGCGGGTCGCTCTCGGTTTTGGAGCAACCTGTGGAAAAATCGGAATCTTAATTGCCATGGCATCCATTATTGGTAAATGTTTGCTGGACAGTGGAGCGGCAGATCGCATCGTGCGAACCGTGTTGAAGTGGTTAGGTGAAAAAAATGCGGGAACTGCTTTTATGGGAAGTGGATTCTTGTTGTCGATTCCCGTCTTTTTTGACACCGTTTTTTACTTGATGATCCCCCTCGCCAAAGCGACGCGTTTGCGGACAGGAAAAAATTACCTGTTGTTCATATTGGCAATCGTCGCCGGTGGCTCCATGGCGCATTCACTGGTCCCGCCCACACCTGGACCATTGATTGTTGCCGAAGAATTCAACGTGAACCTAATCACCATGATCATCGCTGGGTGCTGTGTTGGTTTGTGCAGCAGCGTTGCTGGATTGACATTTGCAAAATGGATCAATCGCCGTATGGAAATTCCGCTCCGCGATAGTGCCGACGCTAGCTTGGATGAACTGGAAGCTCAAGCAGCGCGTAGCGAACAAGATCTACCACCATTTTGGCTGTCACTGCTGCCGATCGTTCTGCCTGTAATCTTAATCGCTTGTGCAACAGCTACAAAGACATACTTCCAGAACCTTGGGGGCGCTGAACCCGCCCAATGGCTTGAGGCGATCAGACCTACCGTCGAGACACTTGGCGATAAAAACATTGCGTTAATTATTGCAGCCCTCGTAGCAATGGGCACATTAATTGCTCGACCTAGCATGACTCGCAACAAAATGGCCGCTGCTATCTCAGCCGCTTTGTCCAGCGGTGGTGTAATCATTCTCATTACATCGGCTGGCGGCGGATTCGGCGCAGCTATTCGTCAAAGTGGAATTAAGGAAGTCATCGCGGGTACAGGTGCTGAAACAGCGACGATTGGAACACTGTTGCTAGTCTTTGCACTCACGACACTTATCCGCACCGCCCAAGGCTCATCGACCGTTGCCATGATTACCGTCGCCAGTATCTTTTCACCGCTAGCACTGCAGCCTGAACTATTGCCTTATCATCCGGTCTACTTAGCACTGGCGGTGGGATGTGGTTCCAAACCAATTGCTTGGATGGCGGACAGTGGATTTTGGGTTATTTGCAAAATGAGTGGCATGACAGAGTCCGAGGCGCTGCGGACCATTACGCCTATGAGTATCATCATGGGGACAGTGGGACTCGTTGCAACCGTGGCTGGGGCGTTATTATTCCCGCTTGTATAACCATCGCCGCAACACTATCTTTTGTAAACCACATCCACTTCCACCAATTTCCCTAGCAACCAAAATATGTCCGACGCGCAACTGAACACTATACGACTCTATACAAATCTTTCCAACGCTACTGCCGGCGTTGATGCCTTTCAAAGTGCGCGACGACTGGGCATTTTTGATGTGTTGGCAAATGGCCAACAGACGGCGATTCAAGTGGCCGAGGCTTGTAACTTGAACCCCGCACGGACCGAAATTCTACTTGATATATTGTGCGGCCTACTAATCCTCGAACGTTATCAGGACGACTATGCACTGAGCCAAATGATACATCTATTGACTTCGCAAGATGACGATTTAGGGCAAGCTGATCGAACCAATATTGACGAGTTCATGCAGTCCAAGCAACCGTGCGAGAACCGGACAGTTGCTTATCGCAATCGCGTTTCAAGTGCCCAATGGCGAGCGACACCGGCGGCCATCGATGTTGTCAAGTATTTGAGTTTGAGCGAACAAACGGAACCTTTAAACATACTAGACGTTGGTTGTGGTACTGGGGTGTGGAGTTTACCGATTGCTCGACAAGACCCAGCAGCTCACATCACTTTCGTAGATTATCAGGAACCCGTCGATGTCGCTTGTCGCACAGCGGAAGCTGTTGGGATGGTAGGTCGTTTTGCTACCATCATCGGCGATCCCTTTACGGCCGATCTCCCTAAATCGCAATTCAATTTAGCCGTGGTCGCAAACCTGTTGCATCTGATTCCCGCTGATCAGTGGAAGTCTTTGCTAGGTCGAGTGATCGAGGCGGTTGCCCCTCAGGGACGCTTGTTAATTGTGGATGTATTTCCTGGCCAAGAAAGTGGCGACATCACACGGTCTACATTTCAACTAGACCTCAGCATGCACGTTCCCGGTGCCGCCTTGTGTGACCCGTTGCTGCTACAGCAAACTCTCGTCGACTTGGGCACCGAAAAACCTCAGTACGCCCACATCGACGCCGCACCCAACATCTACGGAATGATGTTAGCCGCAGTTAACGAGTAACCGACAAAAGTGGCGGAGGTGACCTCATGCAGCACTTACATCACCGCATTCTATTCAGTGTTTCACGGTGATCGGAGTTTACCCTCGGAAGCGCAACGCTGGCTGTTGTTAATGCGTGGTGCTGGTTTCCAACTGCAACTGCGTTAGTTCCGGCAAACAGCGATAACGAATCGGCTGTAAACCGCTAATGCCTCGAGTCACATGTAATGTCGTCTCGCGTTGATAAAACACACCACTCGCATATCGCACGCCGTAGCGGCTCGGAGTCACGATTGGCCCGACAAACGGGACGCGGATTTGTCCACCATGAGCGTGCCCGGCCAGCATTAGATCAAATCCATGATGCTGCCCCCAACCAAATAGGTCTGGCGTATGCACCACAGCTAATCGCAAGTCAACGTTTCTAGTCGGGATGTCTGGCGCGTTTCCAATCCACGGTTGTTCGTTTCCGGATAACAAAACCTGATGTCCTTGAACCTCTCGAACAACCGATTTCCCACCAAGGTCAATACACCCCGCCCGCGCCATCGCCTGCCTAACAATATCTCCGCTCTGATTGCGAATATCATGGTTTCCCAACACGTAATACACGTTCCCTTGAGCTGCAATGCTTGCAAACAAATCCTCGACCCATGGCAGCAACTCGGGGTTATCAATAATATCGCCTGTCACCACCACCAAATCAGAATTTAAGCTGACAACGCGTTCCATCAAGAATTCAAAATATGCTTTACCTAGTTTTCCCGTCAGATGCAGATCCGAAAAGTGCGTGATGGTCATTCCATTGAGCGCCGCTGGTAAACGTTCCATGAGGATTGATTTAACATTTACCTCTAACTTTTGCACTTCATTCCATCCGCATCGAGACCAGCATAGAACAGGGCCTGCGGACACGAGATTCGTTTCAACTTCCGCTTGCACATCAATACAACGCCGCCTCAGTAACGACCATCGTGATTCGCAGCGATCGCGCCACACGTGTAAAACCCGCAACGCGGCTGTTACAACAAGCACTGCCATAACCACCGTGTAATACCCAACATTGCCCTGAACCTGTGAACGCACCAACACGAGCGGTGCCCCCAATCCTGAGCCATCCTGATCTGGTTGGTATGAGATCCAAGCAATTACTGGATAAACGCCTCCGATGAATGCCCCCAAATAGATAAACTTCTTAACAACACGTTCCCAGCGGTAGGCAATTCCGGATCCCTGCAGGCGGTTCATTGCAATCGTACAAATCGCGACATGGCCGAGCATTGCGCCCATATAAATCAGACAATTCAGCAGCAGAGTGACGAACATTTAAGAATTCGGGCCGGATGCAGGGGATGAACTTCCGTGCAATTTCAAAACCGTTTCCATAACGTCCAACAGTTGGACGAGACGAAACGGTTTATACAAAATAGCATTCGCATGTAATCCTGCTTGCCGCGCTTTGACAATCGAATGCCCTGGGTCATAGCCGAAGCCCGTCATTAGAATAAGTGGGACGACGTCCAGCATTTCCTGTAACCGCAACATTAATTGATAACCGCTGAAGTCAGGCAATCCAATATCGGAGATTATCGCATTGTAGCTTTCAGTGCCATTGGTGTTGCGAACCATATAGACCGCTTCGCCTCCGGTCTCAGCGGTCTCGACAATACAACCGAAGCGTTCTAACAATGAATGAGCATCGTTACGCACCGATTCATCACTGTCAACAACCAATACTCGCTGCCCCACTAAAAACGGATGGCGTTCAATAACCACGCCCGCGGGAACTGCTTCGGCCGGAGCCATGTCCTGACCAATCTTATGAATCACCTGGCGGACATCGCGCGCGTTGCGCAAAATTCGACGCAAACGCTTTTCGACTTCCGGCTCATGACCGATATAACATTCCATAACGTTGACCGCATCATTGAGAATCTTATCGATCGGCAGAGCGACTTCACGGTGAATTGCCTCGACGCTTTTTTGAGCCGCATTCGTCTTTTGAGCTACTAGTAAATCAAGCGTATTAAGTGCCATCGCGATGTTGCGGACAAATAGTTCCAGAAAGTGCATGTCACTTTCTGAGAACGAATCCTCTTCGGGGCTCTCAACATTAAACGTGCCAATCACGCCAGATTGCCATATCAGCGGTACCGTCAAAGAGCTTTTGGCACCGCTGAACGATTGAATGTATAGGGGATCGTTCGCTACGTCCTCGACCAAATAACTTTCACCCGTCGCCGCCACATAACCAGTCACCCCATTGTCGTGCTTACTGACTACCAATGAACGTTCGGCAGCTTCTTTATCGATTCCGGCGGACAACAATCCTTGTAGTTTGCCCGTCCCTTGATCTAACAAGCGAATTTCCACATAGTCATAGGCCAAGATGGATTGCGTATAGTGCAGGATATTTGATTTCAGCAATTCAATTCGGTCTTCCACATCCATATGGAATACTTCTTCAGGCGATAAGTTCGACAGCTCAACTCCCGCTTCGTGAATTGCATTCAATTTTTGTCGATATCGTTCATCCGAAGTCACATCCTGAACAAACACCAATATTTCTAAAGGCTCGCCAGACGCTACATCGGAATCGTTCATCAAGTTGGCTTGCACGCGGAAAAACTGTTCCTCTTTCGATTTAATCAAACATCGCGCCGCACGGGATGTTTTGATTGTTTTCAGGCATGGGCATTTTATTCCCCCGATAATCTCTCCACCACCCAAGGCTTCATAAAGATTAAGGCCGACTGCATTTTCGCACTCGGCCCAGGTGTTTAGTTGTTGATTTGCCCATAAGACATTCTGTTTCTCGTCGACGATCGCTACTCCCTGTGGGATTTGCTGTGTCGCCCGAATCAAGTCACTGATTTCACTTAGATTCGAACCATCGCCACTGCGACCCATAAAGACGCCGTCAAAACATTGCTCTCGCATGAGACGGCGAGCATCGTTCCAAGTCGCGGCGACTTCTAGATCTGCCGCGTTACGCAAATTCTCCGCTACTGACGACTCAGCTTCTGCGGTTGATCCTACGACTAATATTTTAACACGTTCAGTCAACACTCAACTCCACGGTTACGGCGTCTTACCCGAGCGAGAATTTCCACCATATCGATTAAATGGAGGCTTCTCTAACATCGACTGCCGCAAAGTGAAAAATCCACTATTATTCGCTTAGAAACGCCCGTTACGCTAACTTTACAACAACGCTCACCGCTTTAAGCAACCTCAAGACTATTTAGTTTCTTTATACTCTCGCTGACAAACGTCTCAACTACCCGTCTGCAAAAAAAACCACCAAATATCACATTTTTAGTTCCTGCTCGTCATAACCCGACTCTGAGCAATGATTCTTGTTGCTACCACCACTGTTTAGGCGATAAATAGTACAACCTCTTTTTATCTCCCTCACCCAAAAACATCATCACGCCTTCACTGGTCAAACCATGTTAAAAGCGCTAATACTCGGACTCGCAATTTCATGCCTGCTGCTTGGCATTGAATGCTTAGCCGTGGATCAAATCAAACTCGCTCAGGGTGACTCACGCATAGTGGTCCTTCCGGAAATATTTGGTTGGCTCTTGATCGGGATTGGCAGTAGCACAACCCTTTATACATTAATCAACCGATCATCGTCACCAGCAAGCATCAACGTCGACTTGGATACCTCTACCGCTGCTTCTGATTCACATCACCAATGGGACACCACCGACTATGACCGAACGGAACATTACCTCGATAACGAGGAAGATGACGATGAGTATGAGGGATATGATACCGACGATGACGAAGACTACTTCGAAACTGACGAGGAAGATGAAGCCGCACCGGAGTTCGATCTTGAAAAATTCAATCAACAGTTTGACATCGACGAGTTGCTTGAAGAATAGCTAAATCAGGTTAATTAAGGTAACGACATGGTACAATTCCCGTGCCAGAGTCAACTACGAAAACACCAGTGTATAAAATGGCCAAACTTCCCACACCTGCTAACCACCCGACTGCTGACGTCATTATCTATGATGGTGAGTGTCAATTCTGTACACGACAAGTCCGTCGCCTGCACGGCTGGGACGGTAAAAACCGACTAGCTTTTATCTCGCTGCATGACGAGAGTGTGGCCGAGCACTATCCCGACCTAAGTCACGACGAGCTCATGCAAGCAATGGTGCTTATCGACCAAAAAGACCGACGGCACCACGGCGCGGCTGCCGTCCGCGTAATCTCCCGCAGGCTGCCTCGACTATGGATCCTGGCACCGTTGCTACATATCCCTTTTTCAATGCCCTTATGGCGTGGGGGATATAATTGGTTAGCCAAACGCCGCTACGGCCTCAATTGCGACGACGGTAATTGCGATATCCATTTTCGGTAGGGGCTTGCCCCGCCTACGCGAAATACTCAACGGCGTTACGAAAAACGGTCATGCCGGCGCCTTCGTCTTGCAGGCCTTCACGTGTCCAGCGCGGATGCTGAGTGCCATCAATAAATCGCTCGGGATGCGGCATCAAGCCGAACACTCGTCCCGATGTGTCACACACACCCGCAACATTTAATTCAGCACCGTTGGGGTTATCCGGAAATCCCGTCGCAGCTTCGCCGGCGGGCGTCGTATACGCCAATGCTAATTGACCGTTACTCTGCAAACTAGCGGTAACTTGCTCGCCAGCCATCACGAACCGCCCTTCAGCATGAGCAATCGGCAAATATATCTGCTCCATTCCCCGCAAAAATACACACTTGTCCGAAGTCGTCTTTAAATGGACCCAGCGATCTTCGTAGCGACCATGGTCATTCCAACACAGCGTCGCAGGTGGATCACCGTTTTCATTATCCTCTAGCAAGATCCCCGACTTAATGAGTACTTGAAAACCATTGCAGATACCCAGCAACAGTTTATCACTCACTTTAAATTCCTGCATCACATCCGCTAAGTGATTCCGCATCTGATTGGCCAGAATCCGTCCAGCGGCAACATCGTCACCGTAGCTAAATCCGCCAGGGATACAAAGTATCTGAAAATCCTTCATCACATCAGGGTTTTCAAGGATTCGATTAATATGAATCCGCTGCGTCTCCGCACCCGCCCGCTCGAAAGCATGTGCGGTTTCAAAATCACAGTTCGTACCCGGTGCCCGTAAAACTAAAACTCGTGGTGTTGCCATTTTTCTCTCTGCTTAAATCTATTTGGACTCGACGGCCAAGCGCCGCGTAATCTACCACCGTAGCGGTGATTGCCAAGCTTCCTTCAATTCCGCAATTGGTAAATCAACCGCAACGACGTCGCCGCGGGAAATAGACAATTGCTCTGTCGCGTCGACCGTCCCCAGCAACTTACAAACTACGCCGGACATCGCCGCTTCAAATGCTTCTTGATTTTCGGGTTTTACTTCACAGACAAACCGCGTGTTGGATTCCGAAAACAGTTTTGTAACCAACTCGGTCTCGCCATCGAACTCGCCATTCGTTTCGACATTGTCCAAATCAACGTTTGCTCCTAATCCCCCGGCAAACGCCATTTCTGCCAACCCAACCGCTAAACCGCCTTCGCTCAAGTCATGACAAGCTCGCACCAATCCCGTCGATATCGCCTGATGAACGGCTCGAAAAATGGGACGCGACAAACTCGTGTCAACTTGTGGTACTTGGCCACCTTCCATGTCTCGCACAAGTATCCAATGTGAACCACCCAACTCACAAGCGGTTGTACCCACCAAGTAAATCGCGTTGCCACTCTCTTTGAAGTCCATCGTCACACATGTACGCGCATCATCGACTTGGCCCAGCGCACTGATTAATAAAGTGGCAGGAATCGAAATCGTCTGTTTTTCGCCCGCCTCATCAAAAAAGGAAAACTCGTTATTGAGACTGTCCTTACCGGAAATAAATGGGGTCTGTAAATCAACGGCTATGTCATAACACGCCAACGCAGCGCGGACTAATGAACCGAGCGTTTCTGGCCGGTCCGTGTAGCCCCAGCAGAAATTGTCCAAGATAGCAATGCGATCCGGATTAGCACCAACAGCAACGCTATTACGAATGGCTTCATCAATGCCACTAGCCGCCATGTGGTAGGTATCCAAATCACCGTAACGTGGATTCATGCCGCAAGAAATAGTTAATGCCCTCCACGAATCCAAGACCGGTCGTACAACAGCTGCATCGCCCGGACCATCATTGGCTACTCCGACCAAAGGTTTAATCACACTTCCAGCTTGGACTTCGTGATCATACTGACGGATTACCCATTCTTTACTTGCCACATTGAGGCTGCCTAAAATACTCAATAAATCGTCAGCAGCACTTGCCGCAGTACCCTCGAAATCAATATCCATAACTACCGGCGGCTCATAGAACGCATCCCGCACCACGGGCGGTCGACCGTTGTGCAGAAAATCCATCGTCAAATCACCGACCACGTGATCTTCATATTTCAGAACTAGTCGCCCGGTGTCTTGGAACTTACCAATAATATTCGCCGACACGCCTTCGGATTCACACAGGTCATGGAACTCTTGCCAGTTCTCGTCGGGCACGCTAAAGACCATGCGTTCTTGGGCTTCGGATATCCAGATTTCGGTGTAGTTCAATCCATCGTATTTCAGTGGGCACTTGTCCAGATACACTTCCACGCCAATCTCTTCACCCATCTCACCAACGGCGCTGGCAAATCCTCCAGCTCCACAATCCGTTACACAGGTATACAGACCACGATCACGTGCTTCTATTAATACATCGAGGACCATCTTCTCGGTAATGGCATTACCAATTTGAACCGCGCCACCCGACAACGACTCACTATCGCTCGTTAACTCAGCCGAACTAAATGTTGCACCATGGATGCCATCTCGCCCAGTGTGTCCTCCAATAGCCACGACCCATTCACCAGCATGTGCTTCTTTAAATGACATTTCACAGGGGATAATTCCCACGTTGCCTGCATAAACCAATGGATTTCCTAAGTAACGATCATCGAAATACAACGCGCCGTTAACCGTTGGAATTCCCATACGATTACCGTAATCACGCACGCCAGAGACAACTCCCTTCATCACCCGCCGTGGATGCAATACGCCAGCAGGCAAGTCGTCTAAAGCAGTATCGGGGTTTGCGAAACAAAAGACGTTCGTGTTACAGATCGGCTTAGCGCCTAATCCGGTACCCATCGGGTCACGAATGACCCCACCGATTCCTGTGTTGGCCCCACCGTAAGGTTCAAGTGCCGAAGGATGGTTGTGAGTTTCTACTTTAAAGACAACGTTAAACTCATCATTGAACGTAACAATGCCTGCATTATCTTTGAACACACTAACGCACCAATCGTCATCGCCAAGCTCTTCGCGAATCTGAACGGTTGCTCCAAAGATCGTCTCTTTTAGCATATTGTCGAATTGACGCTCGCCATTCTCATCACGGTACGCAATCCGCCCGGCCAATGTCTTATGACTACAGTGCTCGCTCCAAGTCTGCGCAACGGACTCCAATTCAATATCCGTCGGGTCACGATCTAAATCCTGGAAGTGCTGCTGAATCGTCTGCATCTCCACCAAAGTGAGATATAACTGACCCGTCGAACTTAGGCTTTCTAGTTGGTCATCAGTCAATTCACGAATTGGCACCGTTTTCAATTCGAATTCATATGCGACGCCGTGTTCTAACCGATCTAAATCCAGACTACCGTAAATCACCTGTTCAATTGAATCGTTTGCCAAGATTTTGTCGCTAATAACCCGTACCGTTTCGGAATCAACGCCTGCCAGCCAATACTTACTAAAAGTCCGCACTTGCGTCGCCTGAGCACCACTATCTTGAATGCCTGTTAGCGCCGTCATCGCGACGGGATCCATGACACCCGGCTTCGGCAGAACGTGCACCAAACTACTTTCGCCAATTGGAGATTCATTCAGCGCAGCGTCACCGACCTGAGCGACCACTGTCTTTTCAACAACATGATCTGCTAGGAGTTTGGCTGCCAACTGCTGGACTTCCGCTTCACTCAAATCACCCTCGAGTAAATATCCGTGAGCAGCAACCACTCGAACCTGAGCGTCTAGTCCCAGATCGGCAACATCACTTATTATCTCCGCACTACGGCGGTCCACTTGCCCTGTCGCAGGGTAAATATCAACTTCCCAAAGAACCACGTGCTTGTTTTCCTCGTTTAAGGTAACGACTAAGTTTCCGATAATCGCCTTGCTCCAATGCGCAGCGAACTTGTTCAAGATTGTCTATGAATTGCTCCAAACTTTGAAGCACTTCAACGGAATTATCTCGCATGATTTGCACCCATAATTCTGCATCTGCACCAGCGATTCGAGTTGTATCCGCAAAACCGGTAGCCGCCAATTTTAGCTGTCCAGCGGTAGGAGTTGCTGCTAATACCGCTGCCACGGCATGTGGCATATGGCTAATCATGGCTACGCTGCGGTCATGTTCTTTGGTGCTCAACGAAACAACATCTGCTCCAACATTTTTCCAGAACCTGACGATCCGTTTTTTTGCTTCCACATTTGTTTTTCGCTCCGGCGTTACCACGACAGTGCGGTTGACGAACAAGTCACTCGCGGCGTGCTCAACCCCAGGTTTTTCATTGCCAGCTAATGGGTGACTGCCAACAAAATGCGCTTCTCCGGTTTTACCCGTCAAGGCCGCAACAATTGTCCCCTTGGTGCTACCGACATCCGTGATCACGGCGCCAGACGGTGCATGCTGTGATATCTGTTCAACATGTTCGACAATGCAGTCGACGGGAGTGCAAACAACGATTAGGTCAGCCTGAGACACGCCTCGTTCAATACTCGTCGTCGATTCCCTGATTGCACCCAGCTGAAGTGCTTTGCGTAACCGAGATCGATTACGACCGATTCCAATGATGCGCCCCTTAAACCCACGCTCGCGCAACGCTAGACCGATAGATCCACCGATCAACCCGACACCAAGAATTGCCACCACCGCAGGGGGCTTCATCGCGAAATCCTTTCCCTCGAGACTCCTAACAGCTCACAGAATACCACATTTAAAATATGTCCACCACCTACCGTCGGCAAACAACCAAATGAAAATACCAAACAGTTGATTTCACTGTTATTGCGAGTAACAGCGTCTGTTGCGCCGCCAATAGCTACTGTGGCGAGCACCCACAAATTACAGGCGTGTGATACAATCTACTAACACACTTCACATCAAGTACCGCAGCTATTGTCCCTCCAACGAATTCCCTTATGCCAACTGTCTCGTCCAAACGACTCGCTGCTTTTAGCCAACAAATGGGGACTTGTCTCAATGCGGGGCTCGACGTCCGTAGCTCATTTGCGAATTGCCAAAATCTGCTCGGCAAAGGACACAAAGCCAATTGCCTGAAAATTGCTGACATGCTGCAAGATGGCGACATGTTGTATCAAGCATTCAATGAATCAACTTCCACTTTTCCGCCACTGATGATCATGATGGTGGAAGTCGGTGAGATTTCCGGGAAAACCGAATCCGCCTTCAAGGGACTCGCTGATAATTATCAACACCGAGTGTCCCTAATCCGGACATTTATTAAGGGAATCAGTTGGCCGATTCTACAATTTGTGATGGCCACGGGAATCTTTGGCATTGTCCTACTTGTATTTACAATTTTTCTCGGCAATGGTGAGGCAGCTGACCTAATCCCTGCTTGGGTCGGAGACATCAACACCTTTTATACTTATTGTGCTGTGGTCACGCTGGGCTATACATTCGTCATCGGCACCGTATTTGCAATTTATATGCAATGGCTCAATGTTGGCATTTTTCTGGGTGTCGTCATGAAGATACCCGGTCTGAAAAACCCCTTTTTGAATCTCGCCATGTCTCGACTATGCTGGACCTTTGGTCTGGTACACAATGCTGGCGTAGACGCACAACGGACTGCCGCCATGGCAATTCGATCCACTGGAAACCCGATGTTCATCCGCGAGCTATCAGGCATCCTCGATTCGCTACGGCAAAACCAAGAGTTCTATACCGCTTTTTCAAAAGCCGACAATTTCCCAAGCGCTTTTTTAGCATCGCTGATGACGGCCGAACAAACCGGCACGATCACAGAATCACTTTTGCGGGAAGCGGCGCTTTACCGCGAGATCACTGAAACTCAATTCACATGGCTGACACGCATTACCGGAGGAATCATTTACGGTTGTGTCGGAATTGTGGTCGTCGCCATGATCTTCATTCTCTTCAAAGCACTGTATCTTGACCCGCTCAACAATGCCTTGAACTTCTAATCGCGACAACTACCAACGCTCTATCGCGCCGCTAACTCCGCAGCTTGAGCGACAATATCTAGTCCCACTAAATCACTGAAGCCTTGTTGCAGTGTTCGTACCATTTCCCCATCCGCGCCAGCACCACACGCTTGTCCGTTGCACTCACGAACTGCCCAGACACTCGGGGACGTGCTGCACAACATGACCTCGTCTGCTTCCATCAATTCAGCAGCACTAAAATCTGCGTATTGGAAATTCACTCCCAGTTGAGCTGCTAGTTTCTCCAACACTGATAAACTAATACCCGGTAGAATGCTCTCTTTCCGTGGAGAGACAAGCCCCGTATCTTTATTGTAGATCAATAAATTAGCCGTGCTTGCTTCCGCTACGTTTCCCTGTTGGTCTAGCAACAATGCCCGCGCGTCAGATTGCTTAGAGCAAGCTTCTCGGTCGGCCAAATAATAATGCATGCGACTGCGACACTTCAAATGTGAGGGCCAGCAATTTTCAGGAACTTGACGGTGCGAAGCCACTTGCAACGAGACTCCGTCTGAGTACCAACGGTGCATTTCAGAGAACGGGAGAGCGAAAGAATACACCAACACGGTTGGCTCGTTCGTGGCAGCGCGGCCGGGAGTGATAAGCACAACCAATCCTAAATCTGGACCCGTACCACACAATTCACTGTTGTGAGCAATGATTTCTATCGCCGCAGCCTGCACGCGCGACAATAGTTCCACCGACACAATGCCCACCGATTCCAGACTCAAAGCAAGCCGCGCAAAGTGCTCATCGGCTTGAAACAACTGACCGCCAAATGTCCGCAGTCGTTCGCTGATAGTCGTTCCCATGACAAAACCTATGTCATCGAGTTCAATGTGCAAATGCCCCCGGGGAACAATGTCTTCATTGAACAAGGCAATTGGGGTTGGATTTGATTGGTCAGAATTCAACAGTCTTAAACTCACATCATATTTGGGCAACAACATCTATATAGGAAGTTTAACTGTTTCACGTCTACAGGTGTAGGAGGAGCTAATTTGTGGTCATTAGTGGTACCTATTATAACGATTAGGAAATCTATAAAAACTTGTAAATTGGCGCGTTTTTCTCAGCTTCGCTCAAATAGTGAGCTACCTTTACATGGCTACTATTTCTTACCACTATTTTTAAACGCGAATCGATGGAGATTTCAATATGAAACGGCTACTCACACTAGGCCTGTTTGCGGTTCTGGTCCTCAGTACCGTGGGCTGCTGCCGACCCCTTATCAACCGACCATTACTACGAGGCGGTCTTTTTAACTGTGATCCCTGCCATACTTCTTATGAAGGCGGAGTGATCATCAGTGACGATGCTGTGCCCGTACCCGCGGACGCAAACGCTCAATAGGTTCGCTTGATCACATCAGATATTGGTTTGCCCACACCCCTTTTCGCAAACCAGCGCACCGCAAAAGACATTTAAACCGGCTCTTAAGAAGCTCTACGCATATATATTATTAATTTTCCTCTGCGTGGGATCTGAGACCGGTTTAATGCTGCGCCGAGTAACCCGTACCGCGTAATCGGTATATTTTACCATTGCTGCGTAGCGCATACGCCCTTTTACTGTAGAAGCGTTTGCCGAACCAACGCGCTAACCAACAAATTGCCGAAACTAAACATAGCGCATATTATTTTGGCACAGGAGGCAATAGTATCGACCATGGAATTCACTGGATTCAATCGCAGCGAAAAATCAATCAACCGTCGGCAGTTCAATGGCATCGCAGCATCACTGGCACTGCTCGGTAGCACAACGGTCCGCGCCCAAGACGCCGGCTCAGAATTTGCTCCCATTTATCAACCAGGGACTGTGAGACACTATAAGATTGGTCTCACCCTGAGGGCACCCAACGCCTATTGTGCTAACGTCTATTTCACAGCAAATGTTCCCGCCAATTGGCCGGGAGAACAGACAGTAAAAGTTGCCAATGAACAATTCACAAGACATGTAACTCAATACAAATACCGCGATGGTCTACACGGTCTCAAGCAAATGCTTGTTTTCATTCCACAAGTCCCTGCTGGGCAAACCGCCATGGCACATGTCACGTTTGAAGTCATGAAAAACAACGTGCAACAACCTGCCAACGTCGCTGGTCTAACAATCACCACGACATTACCTCGTCCCGTGCGATATTTTCTCGGAGTCAGCCCACTCATAGAATCACGCAACGCTGTCATCTTGAAGAAAGCAAATGAAATTACCCAAGACGCGACATCCGCTTGGAATCGAGTCGAACTTGTATACGATTGGATTCGCGAAAATATCATGTACCAAAACGGCAATCGCAATAGCGCCTTGAAAACGTTGCAAGCGGGGTTTGGTGAAAAGGAATCACTGACAAGTTTGTTTATCGCAATGTGTCGCAATTTGAAAATTCCCGCCCGAACAGTTTGGGTACCAGATCACAACTACGCAGAGTTCTATCTACAAGCACCCAATGGCACAGGCCATTGGTTTCCCTGTGAGCTTTCCGGTCGCCGATCATTTGGTGAATTAGCAGACAACAAGCCAATGTTGTTGCGCGGTGACAATTTTCGCGTGCCCGAGAAACAGACGCCACAGCGTTATGTAGCAGAACATCTAAAAGCGTCAGGCGGAGCGAAACCGCAGGTCCAATTCGTTCGCGAGTACATTCAGATCTAGATCAGGTTATCCCCACAGCGAAACCTAGGCTCATTATGAACCGATCAGCATTTATAACGACGCTAGCTATAGCCGCGCTGCTCTTGCTGTTCTGCCCATTCTCAACTGGGCTGTCTGCTCAAGTGGCAACATTACCGCCGCGGCCGACCCACCAACGGTCCTTGGATAACATCGGACTCGCGAATTCTCACAAACAACAGTGGGAAATCGGGATGACGATTAAGTCTCCGGGGGTGTTAACCGGCGTGAGTGGCACGATCACATTGCCACTCGATTGGCCTGAACAAAAAGTAACAATCATCAAGCAAGAGGTACCCGCCGGAATTAAAGTTCAGTCAAGGATCATCGGCGGTGATGTAAAGCAGATGTTAATCACGATCGCTCGCGTCAATCCGACCCAAGAGTTGCGAATTAGTTTTACGGTCGAGGTGGAACGTTGGTCGATCACAGCGCCTCAGCGCACTCACGAATTGAAGATTCCTGCAGTGGTAGCACCTGAGCTACGCAAGTATATGGGCGTCAGTCCAGCTATTGAAACGACGAATCCGTTGATCGTCAAAGCATCGACGGGCATTGGAGATGACGCCGATAATGATTGGCAGCATGTCGAGATGATATACAACTGGGTGCGAAAGAACATCCGATACGAGTTTGACAAAGAGCTTCAAGGTGCGCTAACTGCGCTGCGTAGCGGCAAGGGAGATTGCGAGGAACTGACGAGTTTGTTTATAGCAATTTGCCGTAACCATGGAGTCCCCGCACGCAGTGTATGGATTCCTGGACACTGTTATCCCGAGTTCTATTTAGTTGACCGCCGTGGCAACGGTTATTGGTTTCCCGCGCAAATTGCTGGAACGCGGAGCTTCGGATCTATGCCCGAGCGACGTCCGGTGTTGCAAAAGGGTGACAACTTTCGCATTCCAGGAAACCCACGTCCCCAACGATACGTTGCTGAGACATTTAAAGCCTTGCGATATTCTCAAACGCCAACCGTGCAATTCTTCCGCCGCCAAGTCACCACGCCCGCTGGCAATTCCGACGACCCCTTCGCCCCAGTGCTAAAGTAGAATTCATGGCTTGGGGTTTAACGTTGATCTGCACACCCATTGCGCGACTATCGATATCCCACCGCGCGACGCTAGGGCGAAAAATCTAAACCGTCAAATAGCCCTAGCCCAACTACACTAATTCGCCAGATACGGTGCTAGTTTCTTTACACCGCCATTTAATTTTGTGCGTCACGGCGGAGGTTGAGGTTCTGGGGCGTGTTCAAGCGGATGTACCATTGCATCCACCCGTCTTGGTCGTAACCAAAATTCACGCCTTCCGGAACTATCGCCAGAATCGCAGAATGCACCGAACGGTTAACCATGTATTGCTCGACAACCTTTGGCTTACCACCAAAATTCAGACCACCCAGTCCAGGTTGGTTTGGGGAGAAGTTCGCGTTAATGCTATTACCACCACCGATCGTATAGGTATGCTTGGTACGCAGTGCTTTGATCAATGGTAGTAACGCATCCGCCATCGCTAACTCGCTCAATGCATAACCACCGGTGTTTACGGTTTGATTATCACTCGCATCTAACAACGAAATGAAGAAGAACATCGCAGAACGACTTTGCCACTTCCGTAGTTGACTCAGGCAACGCTGCCTCAATACTTCGTCGGGGTCCATTGTAATACACTTCAGCATCGCCTCTACCGGAACATTGCCACCAATAGCAATCAGCACTTCGAGGTACATAAACTTCATGTCTCGCGACAACTTCACTTGATTCAGACGCTCGGCCAAAGTCTTTGTCGCTCGATAATCCTTGATCGCTCTAATGCTCGTAATCGCGGCGCCAGCCTTCGCCGGGTTGCGCAAAATAATTGACTCCCAACGCATAATCTTGATGCGCCATTGAATCTCCGCATCTTCCACATCCTCGTTCGCTCGCTTTACCGCCAGTTCTTGCTTGGTCCGCCAACGACCTCCATCACGCACGAATCCCTGTTGACGCATCAACACATCTTCCTTACGCCATTGTCCGTTAATCTTGACGAACCCAAGTTTCTCTCGTACCTTGATATTATCTGGGTCAATACGCAGAACCTCTAGCAAATGGAAATCCCGCTGTTCAAAGAGATTCACGGAAGCACATTTTTCGGCCATATCCAAATGCCCCGCAACCGTATTGGGTACCTTCGGTAACGATTCCTCGTACTGCTGCAAAACCTGAGGCTTGCTAACAACCTTGCGGACCTGTTTTGCTGACAAAACAAGTTTTCCAATCGACGTCTCAATTTCATAAGTCGTACGCGGGTCCTGATCAGGATTAAGCAACTTGCCTTCAACCGCACTACCGGTCGACAAATGAAACGTGTCAGCAGAAACCATCAACGCGGCAAACTGACACAATAGCACAGCAAAACAAAAGCGAATTCCTCCTGCCCTAATCTCCATGTATCAACGCCTCTATAAATCACTTACTTTTAGTTAGTGCTACTACCGATAAGTATAGAGCTGTTTGTTTTTAATGGCAAAGCATTTTTGCGCGAACCAACAAACAACCTACTCGTATTTATCGTCAAGCCAACGACGTTTCGTTGAAACTATTAACGATTACTCAGAGGGAACTTCACTATGTACGGAAGCAAATGGATACGTATCGGCTCAATTTTCGCGGCAATTGGTGTCGCCTGTGGTGCTCTGGGGGCCCATGCCCTGAAAACACACCTCACCGCAGACACTACGTTTAATGTAGAAACTACGCAAATGATCCTAGACAATTGGTCGACAGCAGTGCAGTATCTCCTAATCCACAGTATTGCCATCATCCTCACCGGACTTATCTCAGTAAACGTCTGCTCGAAACTCCTCACCTACGCCGGTAGCTTCTTTACCGCCGGTATCATCGGGTTCAGTGGAGGACTTTTGATCTATAACGCCACGCTCGTAATCAGTGGAACCAAAATCCTACCAATCGTCATCGCCGCAGTTCCATTAGGTGGAATTTCGTTCATCATTGGTTGGTGTTGTCTTGCCGCGTCACTGTGGACCGGCAATACCTGTAGTATCAAAACGAGTAAGGCAGACATGACAAACAACGATACAAACACTGATAACAAAACGTTCTCGAAAGGAACAAAGACTATGACTAACATGACTAACGAAGTTCGAGTAATGAAGCACATCGATGGTGACTCCTAAAACCGCCAACATATACACAGTTACATTAAAAAACCCCGACCGAAGTCGAGGTCTGTTTCCGACAATAGATTTTAGCAAAACCAACTGCGTTGTTGCCAAAGGCTGTGGGATACATTGGGCGTTCGTTACGGTTTATAGGTCGTCCGCCGTGATACCAGTTTGACGTTTCTCTTCTTCCTCCTGGATAATAATCCGCGGAGTAACCATCATCATCAAACTTTCAGTATCTCGTCCGATACCGACGTTCTTAAACAAACGACTAATGTAAGGCAACTGCGCCAACATCGGCACACCACGTTCAGAGCGACCTTCTGCAAGTCGCTTGATGCCCCCTAGTAAAACAGTACCCCCATCTGGAACGCTAACCGTGGTTGAAACTGAGGTAAAGTTAAACGTTGGCAACTGCACCGTGGTACCACGGGATGTTTGTACTTGGTTATTACGGTTAACAGGATTTCCATCAGCGTCCAACACCGTTTCGCCCGAGCTCGTAGTCGTTTCACCGTCGAAGGTAAATTCTTCAACGTTACCAATCCGGCTAAAGAAAGGAACTAATGTCAATCGTACGAAGCGACGATCTTCAGAAACAACAGCTTGTACGCTCATTGTTGTACCCTCACCGAGCACAACGATAATCGGCTGGTGTGCAACGGCAAAGTCACCCACAACTGGTGTAAGACCCGTCACAAATGGTCGTTGACTAAGATCGCTTACCGATGCAGTCTGACCATTGAACAAAGTCACTTTTGGTGCGGTCAGCACGTTACTGCGAGTATCACCTTGAGCTGCTTCGAGCAAGAAGAACACTTCGATATCACTGAGAATTGCGAAACCAAACTGAGCGGCTGTCCCAGCATCATACGCTCCAAATTGAGGAATCGCTGAGGCATAAGCGTCGTTCTGGTCGAATACTAAGTCCAAGTCAATAGTTGGTCCTTGACTATCCAAACCGAACATCGCAGAAGGGCCACCGTCATCTCGAATTAGACTAGGATCAACGTTGTCATCGATTTCAAAGTCAAAGTCGATCCCAATCCGTTCGAAGAAGTTGTCAGTCAAGGTAATCATGCGAACTTCGATCGTCACCTGCAAGTCTTGCGACTTACGAAGCTGTTCGAGCAAGTCACGAATTTCTTCATGAACCTGTTGTGTTGCACTAACCACCAAACTGAGATTACCTGGGAATGGTTGAATCGTTCCCGAACCACCTTGGTCGTCCCATGAAAGCGGTTCAATCGTTGATTTGATAAGGTTAATGAGAGTGTCGAAGTCGGCTTGAGCCGCTCCACCCTGTCCCCCAGACAACGTTGGATTATTACCAAGGGAACTAGCACCTGGCATAATCCCACCCAGTGGCATTTGGCCGAGCACGGATGAACTCTGTGACACAGCACCCGTGAGGTTTGCTGAAGCAAAATTCATAGGCATCTGCGCACTACCACTATTCATTCCGTAGTTTTGGTTAGCAGCTCGAATTGCTGCCGGCAGCCCAACATTAAAGCCCGGTACGAAGTTTGGAATGCCAATGACGAGATCCGCGACGTTGTACACGTTTTGATAAACTTCCAGATCCCTAGCTTGTTCGCTTGTAATCAGTAATACCTCGTTACGTATAACGTAACTTAATCGCAGCTCGTCCAAGATCAAAGCCAAAGCACTGCGGAATGAAACAGGCTGAGACAGTGTAATCGAAACAGGAGTATCACTCGTGATTCCCTCTGCACCGATACCTTGGGCGTCAACATGCACGTTAACACCCGTCATCCGAGCCAATGTATCAATCACAACGCTCAAGGGTGTGTTATTGAAATTGACGTCAACTGGCTGAGCTAATGCCTGCTGAATTTTCAACCCTGCTGGCGATAGATTTGAACCAGTTCGTTCTAATAGTTTGCGACGAGATGCGGTCAACGATTCCCAATTTTTCGCATCAAAGCGTAAAGGTAATCGAGTATCCATTGGCAATTTAGAACGATCCACGTCTTCCAGAGCATCGAATGTCGCTTGTTCGTACAGGTCACCAAAGGCCTGCTGATCAGCATGACGGCGGATGAACTTACTCTTCCAGATCATATTCTGCACAACAGCGTCATCAGGAGCGATCGCTTTGGCCTTTTTAGCAACGACTTCAGCTTCAGCGTAGCGTCGCTCGTCCAACAATGAGTTAAAATCATCAACCAAAATTGATATGTCGTCATGATTTGCTTGAACATCAATCCGGGCTTGTTTAACGCGTGCCCGCGTGGCTTGACTTTTTTCATCTAGTTCAATATCCGACAGATTCTCAGCCAAATATTGCTCCAAGCTTGTAATGCTGCGGTCAATAATCGCTAGCAGGCGCCCTTTGTTGGCTTGGTCCAACCCAGCGGTTTCGACTTTATTTCGCATGGCCAACATGCTTTCCATCGCACCGCGTGGATTGTCTGCTGTCATATCTTCAGCAATCTTCTGCCCCGCCATAATTTCGCTAAACAACTTCTGACGTAACAATTGCTGTGTTGCATCAATCTGGTTAAGCGGATTCGAGGCTTCCAAGGCACCGCTGTTCCGACTCAAATCAGCTGAAATCAAACGAATCTTTTCTTGTAAATCTCGACGCAGGACAGGGTCAACATTGGCCTCATACCTCCAAGCCTCTTGGAATTTGGCTAAGGCTAGCGATCGATCCTGTGCTCGCAGAGCTACAATACCTTCTTGATACAAACCGCGAGCTTGAGCTGAAACATTCTCATTACCACCGAACTGAGCAGGTGTTGAACTCGAAGCAACCGTTACTTGACTCGGGTTTTGAGTCGGGTTGTATATACTTGGCCGAATAACACCAACGCCAGGTTGCCCTGAAACTGGTTGTACTGCTATAGCAGGTGTCATCTTATCTAAACGCAATTGTACTTGCCATGTTCGCAACTCGTTACCGACAAAGGCACTATCCGGAACTCGCAAACCTTCCGCTCGAGCCAACGACTGCTGAGCCGTAACGAAATCGCCACGATCAATTGCAGCTTGGCTTACGCTCAACAACTGCAACACCTGCTGTTTGGCACTTAGAGCCGCAACATTTGCAACCGCTGTCCGTGGACGAATTATCAATTGATTATGGGGCACACCAGCTTGTTGCAATTCCGCAGCCAACTGGTTAGGACCATATTCATTGTTAGCAAAAGGTGCACCGAAACTAGCAGCATGATGATACCAACTTAGAGCCGCCTTTACATCGTTTGCTTGTATCGCATTGCGAGCCTGGCTCAAAGCGGCCACAGCTTGTGACTTTGCCTGTTGAGCATTTAGCGTCGGTGCAGCAGCATATTGATTTACTTGGGGACTGTCGCCAACAGTGACTTGTGCCGATGGCTGCCCCACAGCAACTTGGATCGCTGCTCGCACTTTCTGCGGTGTATCCTCAAACCGCACGGTCAACGCATCGTACTGTGGATTCAATTGCTCAGCTTTAATTACGTAATCGCTGGCCAATGCATAATTGCTTTCTTGCATTGCTTGCCTAGCTAGCTTGAGCCATTGCCCTGCTTCAGTGCGAATTACTTTGTTATCAGTTACCGTGGCCTGCCCTTTCACAACCGTCTGTTGTGTGAGGTCCACAAAACATAAATTCACAGCTAAGGCTGCAATCAGAATTCGATATACCGGTTTCAATGCAAAACTCCTGTTGGGGCATAGTAAATATTGAGAAGAATTATTTTTCATTTTTTTCCCGTGAGGGCCACTTTTATCTGCGAACTGTTTCAACATGGATGAACCACCATTTTGCCAAGCTGACGGACTGAAAACGAAAAATCGACGTTTTAACCTGCAAAAGTGCATCCCCCAGCCACTTTCAACAATGAAATTACTCACAATTCACGACGCAAGAATTTCCTTTGTGGGCTGTAATTAATGTTGTTTGACGTATGGGTCAAGGTCACTTTCACGACAACACCGAAAAGTTTTGGTGAACATGACCGTTCTGGTCGATTTATTTAATAATCCAAGTTGTCAATCAGCGCCTATAATTACGCATTGCTCGAGTACCCACTACGTTAGCCATTGCTGCACTGCAACCGTTTTCCTTAAACTCGCATCGCAGTAAACCATCACGCCAGGAACCACTAGCTTGCAATCCAATCCTCACAAATCGAACTACGCATGGATCTATTCGGTGATCCTCCACGTCGTTTTGTTTGTAGCAATCGCTCTATTGTGGACTCAAAGCCGGCCCCAAGGCATCGTCGCCAGTGAGACAACGCGTGAATTCGGGATCGTTATTGCGCAAAACCCCAATATGAGTGAAACGGAGTACTTTCAACAATCCGATCTGCCCGCGACAACCGACGATCAGCAAAACAACCAAGAGGTGGGCAGCGCAGCGGCACCCAAGGCACTACCCGACCTAGAACTGCCCGACATTGCCCTCCCTGGCATGGCAAAGTTAAACGCTCCGATTGCCTTTGGAGCGATCGAAAATGCACTGTCACCGAGCCAGCTTGCGGGCGGCGTAAAAGGCGACCACCCGTCAGCTGCTTCCATCGCAGCCGCTCAGGCACGCTTACCACACGTCTCCGGTCCTAGTGGCCCGCGACTGCAGGTTTCACTCTTTGGTAGTGCACCGGCTGTAGGGCACGAGTTTGTTTTTGCCATCGACCGCAGCAAGAGCATGGGCGGGCAAGGTCTCAATGCTATGGCAGCCGCTCAGCAGCAAATAATATCCACGCTACAAGGTTTCGAAGAGCAACATCACCATTTTAATATCATTGCCTATCATCACCGCCCCACGTACTTCAAAAAAGGAAACATACTTGCCAAATCAACACCTGAAATACTGCAAACCATATCCCCGTTCTTTAATGGTTTGGCCGCATTCGGTGGTACGGATCACGAGATGGGGCTACTCGCCGCACTGCGTTTTAAGCCGGATGTTATATTCTTGCTTACCGATGGTGGCGATCCAGGACTAAACCGCGCTCAAATAGGCGACCTCACCCGACACTGCGGATCGCGGACTACCGTCCATGCAATTCAATTTGGTTTTGGCCCACTCCAAGATGAAACAAATTTTATGATTAAGATTGCCGCAGCCACGGGTGGGAATTTTCACTACGTAAACATGAGAGAGTACAAAGACACCCCCTAGAACACTCGGCAGCATTGCCACGAGACACAAACTCCAGCCTCAAACCAAACGGAGCTTTCACATGACCGCACTTGCTCAATTTGTCGCCTTGCTTTTATCAAGCTTTGGTGGAACGACCGCCGAAGTCACAATCACCGACTCGGTCGACCTGATTGAAGTCAACCACCATTTCGATGAGCACGGGCGTCTCGTCATGGAACAGGTTGTGTTCTACAAATGGTGTCCGCTCAAGAGTCGTTACCGAGTGTGTGATTGGCGGCCCTTAAAGTCGCTGCACCAAATCCCTCGCAAAGACTTTCGCCGCAACATCTATGAGGCGCACTGGAAAGATGGACGGCATTTTCGTCACGTCACGGCACCTCAGTTTCGCGAAACCTGGACCGCCTACGATCCGGAACTCACCGATTCGCTGATAGCGCCAAAGCAGTACCGACAAGTACTCGCCAAACCAACCATGAGGACACGGTAACTGCTTGTACGGGACAGTATTTCCCCCTTCGTCCGCCGCAGCAGGATTCGTGGTCATTCGTGGCTAAGAAAAAGCACCGCACGTAATCAACGCCGCGGGCAGCCACAGGGGGACTGACCCCTACAATCGCATTTTGCAAACCCGTTTACGATAAATGTGACTGAACGTTGGCGTAACGCATCACGTACTCGATCGCCTCAACCATTTGGTCACGTTGCACCTGATGCACATCAATCGCGTCGCCGATGTTGCGTAACATGGTTAACGTCAGGCGACCGCCAAGATGCTGCCTGAATTCTTCTAGGCCACAAAACAACGTCTCCATGTCCGTCAATGAACCATCGGTCAAAGTGAATCCTAGGTCCGTCAGGCATTTGAGGACCTTTTCCGGTACGCTAGGATCTAACCCGTGCACCAACGATGAATATACGGTGTCAATGGCCACGCCAATGGCAACTGCTTCGCCATGACGCAAGGCAAAGCCACTCATGACTTCCATTTTATGCGCCGACCAATGACCGTAATCTAACGGCCGCGCTTCCAAAGCTTCATACGGATCGCCGCCCTGGGTTATATGGTCTAAGTGCATCTTTGCTGATTCCTTGATAACCGGCAACGCGACTTCCATATTACGCTCGCGAATTTTGACCGCATCATTGCAGATCTTTTCAAACTGTGCTGGGTCTTTGAGTAACGAAACTTTTACGGCTTCGGAAAACCCACTGATAAAGTCTCGATTCGACAATGTCGTTAACAACTCGGCATCATTGATTACGGCCCACGGCACAGCAAACGCTCCCATCCAATTCTTCTTTTGGAACAAGTTCGTACCGTTTTTCACGCCGACACCTGAATCACCTTGAGCCAACGTCGTCGTCGGCAATCGCACCAATCGTAACCCCCGATGCGCGATCGCGGTAGCAAACCCTACCGCATCTAATACGGCGCCGCCACCAATCGCAATCACATAACTGCGGCGATCCAAATCTCCGGCATTGAACACTTTCAACATCCGCTCAATGACATGCACGTCGTTCTTAACGTCTTCTCCACCTGGCACGAATTGAACTCTACCCACACGTTTAATACGGTCGGCGTTACTATCAATAAAGCGATTTATTTTGTCGAGCAAATCCGGAGTAGCATCAGCCAGATGCTGATCGACCCAAAATTGAACGCGGACTGCTTGACCGTCAGACGATTCTAACACTGCGGCCAAAACGTCACGGTCTGCCCCAAAAACATCCGTGGTAAATCGCAAACGATGAGTCTGCGGTACGACGAATTCAACATCAATTTGATCGGAAGCCACGGGTATTTCTCACTATTCGTAGAGGTTCTATTCTATGGATGTGCGTTTCATTGTACCGCGCCCACCTACGCATCTTGAAGGCGGCAATCCTTAGTTTTCTCAGTTTTCTAGCACGTCGATACCTAGCTGAGTGGGGCAGATAGAAAAGTTATTGATAAATGGGGCGGTGCCACCTTTATCCCTTTTACCGCAATGTATGATGGCCATGCTGGTGGCGAAGATCGTTGACGCATTGTAAAGCAATTGGGTCTAATTTGAAAAACTTCACCAACTGAGACTTGGAGCAACCTGCAAGGTCACAAAAACCCTGCAAGTCCCCCTGCTCTTGCATAATGTAATCAAGAGCTTCACTCAACATCGCCGGAAAATCGTTGTGATGTTTACTAATCGTGATCCGTTGAGCCTGCACGCGCTCCTTCCAACATGCACTTAGGTTACAACGAGCAGGGCACCGTACCTCCAAGGCCAATCGTACACGCAATCGAAACAAAGCCTGTTTCCGATTTTCCTCTTGTACACGCCGCTCACTCGCCATGGCTGACACGCCTGTTGGAATATGAGTGTACACGACAGCCGTTTCAACTTTATTACGATGCTGTCCCCCTGGCCCGCTGCGACGTTGCCTGCGTGATTTACACTGACTTAACAAATCATCCAACGGCAGCGTAGCCGGGTGTGGCTCTATGATTTCATTCATTGATCAATCTCGATCTATTGAGCCCAGCAGCCGCAGAGCATTCAATACTACCAACAGCGTCGCCCCCGTATCGGCAATTACAGCCAGCCACAGATAAGCGTAACCACACACCGCTAACCCTAATACGACAATTTTCAACACCAACGCAAATAGTATATTGTTGCGTATAATCCGTTTCATTCTCCTCGCGTAACGAATCAACCACGGCACTTGTTGTATATCATTTCTCATCAGCGTGATATCGGCAGATTCCAACACAACATCCACGCCCAACGCTCCCATGGCGATCCCCACCTCTGCCCGAGCCAGCGCAGGGGCATCATTGATTCCGTCGCCAACCACCGCCACATGGTGTCCGCCGCTCAATTCCTCAACCATCGCCAACTTTTGTGCCGGCAGTAACGCACCGTGCCGCTGAGTCACCCCAAGCTGATCACCAATAAAATCGACCGTCGGTTGTTCGTCACCGCTTAGAATAACAATCTGCCGTACTCCCAGTGATTGCAAATCCTCTATCGCCTCAACAGCACCCGCTTTCAGAGGATCCATAATTGCGATCATTCCCAACAACGTCGTCCCCTGCCCTACCACGACCGTTGTCACACCAGCCGTGTCGGTTTCATCCACCAATGGATTGACGAGGCCGCTTTGACCCAACATTTGTCGCGCCCACCGCAGGCTTCCGATCCATGCCGCGGTGCCATTAACCGTTCCTTGAACACCACACCCGATAATCGATTCGGAATGTTCTATCGACAACGGCGTGATTCCCTGGGCTGTAGCATACTCAACAATTGCTTTACCCAATGGATGTAAACTCTGCGATTCGAGCGCCGCGGCATACCCTAGCAAATCTTCTTGGCTTACATCAGGAGCAGTCCAAACACCCTCACACACTGGACTTCCCTCAGTCAACGTCCCTGTCTTGTCCAAGCAAACAGCGTCAATCGAGGCCATCGCTTCCAAAAACTGACCGCCACGAACAATAACACCACGTCGCAAACACTCGGTCATTGCCACAACCACAGCGACTGGCGTCGAAATCACCAAGGCACAAGGACACGCCACGACCAATGCTACCAAAGATATCTTGAACCACTCATCAAATGACTCACCAAGAATAAATGGAGGAATCACCATCAACAGCAAGGCAATCAACATGACCACCGGCGTGTAATAGAATGAGAACTTATCAACCCAGCGTTGGATCGGTGCTTGCTTCAACCTCGCTTGACTCGCCATGCTCATCGTGCGTGCCAGAGTCGAGTCGCTGACACGTCGCGTCGTGCGGATTTGCATAGTACTTTCAATATTTGTGGTTCCAGCAAATACGCTGTCGCCCACTCGTCGCGTCACCGGTAACGACTCGCCGGTCAACGATGCTTCGTTGATATATGTTTCCCCACGGGTAACTTTTCCATCAAGCGGAATCATTTCGCCAGCCCAGACTTCAACCAACGTTCCAATTTCAACTTGTTCGACCGCGACCTCAACCGCTTGGGCATGTCCCGATTCCAAACATCTCGCTATCAAGGGCGATTGCAATACGTGTGTCTGCATCGCAACCAAAGCTCGATGCATGCTCCATTGTTCGAGGCCATTAGAAACAGCGAACAGAAAAACAACCATCGATGCCTCGAACCACTCGCCTAATACCAACGCACCAATTACCGCTACGAACATCAACAAGTTCATGTCGGGGCAACCACGCACAATCGCTCGCCATGATTTGGGCAAAATCCAAATCAGCCCCAAGGCGATGCTCAGACCGTAAAACATCTGAGTAAAGAGAGTGACATCTGCGGTAATCCAATCGATGTATCCCTTATGAGGGATAAACGCCACGGCGTGTAAAATGATACCTGCTAGCAGTGCTAATCCAGATAACCACGTGGTGACGGTGCGGATAATGTCCTTTCGAGTGCGGAAAGTAGCGCCGTGTCGTACTTCACGCCAAGGACTGGCTGTCATCCCAATCGCGTCGAGTCGCCGTATCAGCCCCTTGATCGACACAATCGTATCATCGTGCTGGACATTCAATCGGCGACTAAAAACATCAAATTCTAGCCCACCGATACCGGCAGATCCCTCAAGCTCGCTGCGTATCAACAGCACTTCTTCGGGGCAGCACAATTCGGTAATGCGTAAACTGATCCACTTCATTTAGCGATTATTCCTGCGAATAACGGTTCTTCAAACTTTTTTCAACGGTGCCTTCTCGTCGGCAGTATTGTTGTCGTCAACATCTAACAAAAACAAATAATTTTTACAAACTCCTCGCTATCCATCATACAAAAAATGACCTTCACCTAGTCGTTAGATAACCACTACTGCCAGACGGCTTTACCTTCACCCGCCTGAATCGAACCGATCACCCAACTCTTCAAATCACTGTCAGCAAGCATTTTTTGAATTTTGCCGGCGTAATAGGGACTCAC
>Ga0208879_1000723_pt1 | contig 33232 bp, 37 predicted proteins | sample Knorr_S15_td_Bot_FD_185605 | JGI IMG/M metagenome (GOLD analysis project Ga0208879, IMG submission 185605) | Marine microbial communities from Southern Atlantic Ocean transect - Knorr_S15_td_Bottom_ad_5009_LV_A (SPAdes) (version 2) | ecosystem: Environmental > Aquatic > Marine > Oceanic | place... | reverse complement strand
TGTTACAGCAACCGCAGCAACAGGGACAGAGGCCTGTACTCCAAATTTTTCCTCTACATCTTTAACCAGCTCAGATATTTCTAAGAGAGTGGCTTTCTCTAAATAATTAATAACATCTTCTTTTGATAGTTCGGGCATAAGATTCCTCCGGAATATTGAACTCGTATTATATACGTTTATTTTTTATCTTTCAAGTTATTTAATAAATTAACTAATTGTCTGGGAATTGCCTTAGAGATATTTAGAAAATCAATCAAGGATTGGTTTAAGACTGACAATAGTTGCGCAATAAGAACTTCTCTAGCTGGCAATTTCGAGATTACTTCAAGTTCATTCTTGTTTAAATGTTTTCCTTCTATAAAGCCCAGCTTAATCGCTAACGAGGGGTAATCTTTCTCGATTTCAACAAAAGTTTTGGTAGCTTCTATGTAATTCTCTCCTAAAAAAGCTATAGCAGTCTCTCCTTTTGTATCACTGAATAACATTTCCAAGTCGGTATCTTTAGATGCTTTTTTTAATAAATTATTTTTAACCACTGATAGCTTGGTATTACTATTGCGCAATTTAGTTCTAAGTTGTTCCAGCTCCAATACTTTTGCTCCTTTAAAATTAATCAGAAGAAAAGACGGTGTTTGAGAGAAAGATTTTCTATAATTATTTACTATTTCTTCTTTCTGTAATTTGTTAAGCATTTTTAAGCAACCACTCCTGTATGTTTTTTCAACTCTTCTTTTAATAAGTTTAAATCAAGCTTAAAGCCGGGGCCCATGGTGCTAGAAACACTAATCTTCCTAAGATAATTGCCCTTAGATGAAGATGGCTTAGCCTTGTTCAGCAAGTTTAATAAGTGAAAAAGATTATCAAGAATTTTATCAATATCAAATGATTTTTTTGCAATAGGGAAATTTACGAGACCCATTTTATCATTCTTAAGTTCTACTCTTCCAGTTTTTGCATCTTTTATTGCTTTTTCTATATCTGTAGTTACAGTTCCCATTTTTGGACTAGGCATTAAGCCTTTAGGTCCAAGAATTTGTCCAAGTTTTGCAACCTTTGGCATAAGCTCAGGAACGGATATAACCAAATCGTAATTCAACCATTTTTCCTTAAGAATTTTTTCTATAATTTCTTCGCCACCAACAAAGTCAGATCCTGCATTTTCTGCTTCTTTTACATCATTCTTATTGCAAATGGTAAGTATTTTGATTTTCTTTCCTAATGGATTTGGAGGGACAGTTACGCATTTAATTTGGTGATCAGATTTTTTAGAATCAATTCCAAGTTGAACAGACAAATCTATAGTTTCATCAAATTTTGAGGTATTTAGAGCTTTTAATATTTCTAAAGCCTCCTTGGGTCCATAAAATTTAGACTTATCTATTTCCTCATTGACTTGATCAATTTTTCTTTTTTTTGCCATTGTATCACCTAGTCGCGAATTTCGATCCCCATGCTTCTTGCAGTACCTTCAATAATTTTTTTTGCAGAATTCATGTCATTTGCATTCAAATCTGTCATTTTAGTTTTAGCAATTTCTTCAAGTTGGATTTGTGAAATCTGACCAACTTTTATCATAGGTGTAGTGCTTGAGCCTTTCTCTATTTTTGCAGCTTTTTTAATCAAGTAAGATACAGGTGATGTTTTAATTTTAAAAGAATATGATTTATCTTCGTAAAGAGTCACAACACATGGAAGAAGTCCTTCCATTTTTTCTGTTTCCGCATTAAAGGCTTTGCAGAATTCCATAATATTGATACCTTTTTGACCAAGGGCCGGACCAATAGGTGGTGCTGGAGATGCTTTCCCAGCTTCACATAATAATTTCAGTGAGCCTGATATTTTTTTCATTTAAATCTTCTCCACTTGATTAAAATCTAAATCTATCGGTGTACTTCTTCCAAAAATCTCAACTAGAATCTGTATTTTCCCTTTGTCCATCTTAACTTCATCTACTGTACCTGTAAAATTTTGAAATGGTCCCTCAATGACCTTGATCGACTCTCCTTTATCAAACACAATTTTTGGAGTTGGTTTCAATGTACCTTCTTCAATTTTATTTCTCATTTTGTTTATTTCAGATTCATCAACAGAAGGGATAGAGTTAGGTTCTAATTTTCCATCATTTATTTTTCCACCAACGAATCCTATAATTTTAGGTATCCCTTTCAAGAAATGCCAAGAGCGTTCATTGAGTTCTGTTTTTATAAGAATATATCCAGGAAAAAATTTTTTCTCTGATATCTTCTTCTTTCCACCCTTTAATTGTTCTTCGATAGTTTCAGTGGGAACGAGGATATCCTTAATCAGATCAGGACAATTATCCATTTTCATCTGGTCGTATATATATTTGGTAACAACATCTTCAGAGCCTGTGTTAACATGAATTACATACCATTTATCTGTCATTTCATTATCCACCTAATAAAAATTCCGTAATCGAAGAAAAAATAAAATCAACTAGCATTACAAATAAACCTAAAATAATTGTTACCAGCACGACACCTATTGTTGATTTGACATTATCTCTTTTGTTTATCCAAGAGATTTTACCTAATTCTGATTTTATGTCATCAAAAAACTTCATTGTTACCAATATGTCTCCGAAACAGGGGTGGAGAGTCTCGAACTCCCGACCTACGGTTTTGGAGACCGTCGCTCTACCAACTGAGCTACACCCCTATTTTGTCTCCTTGTGAATATTGTGTTTCCTACAAAACTTACAATATTTTTTTAATTCCAATTTTTCACGTTGAGTCTTTTTGTTCTTTCTGTAGTGGTATCTGCTTTTTCCAGGATTATCACAACCAACACACTCAAGTGAAACTACAATTACATTATCTCCCATAATCTTTACACCTCAGAACAAAGAATCATACTCCTTTTCTGGCCAATTAAAAAGCCCAAGAGCGGGGTTGAACCGCCGACCTCATCCTTACCAAGGATGTGCTCTACCGCTGAGCTACCTGGGCAAAGCGGGAAACGGGACTCGAACCCGCGACCCTCTGCTTGGAAGGCAGATGCTCTAGCCAACTGAGCTATTCCCGCAATCGTCAATTTGGGGATAGATGGATTCGAACCACCGTAGGCTTACGCCGTCAGATTTACAGTCTGATGCATTTGGCCACTCTGCCATATCCCCATAGCTGGCGAAGGGATTCGAACCCCCGACCGGCTGATTACAAATCAGCTGCTCTACCACTGAGCTACACCAGCAAAAAACATAAAGCCCTATACTAACATAGGAGGTTATAGGTTACAATCTGAACTAATCGTCTAATTAGCCAACGCGGTTGCGGTTATATCAGCTTCTGCAATCAACTTATCATTCTTGAAAGCTTTTGCCGATATTTTAAAGATATTTAATTTTTTTCTGACTAAAAACGCTTCTATAGTTAAAGTTTCGTTCGGCAAAGTAGGTGACTTAAATTTTACATTATCTATCCCAATCAAAGCTGGATCTTTACCTAGCAAAGAAGCCTCAAAAGATTTGTATATAAGTATCCCTCCAACTTGAGCCATAGATTCCACTATAATTACTCCAGGAACGATGGGACGATTAGGGAAATGACCTTTGAAAAAGAAACTGTTTTCATCAAAAGTCACTTTAGCTTTTATTGATTCCTCATTTCTGAAATCAAGAATCTCATCAACAAAGAGAAAAGGCTCTCTATGAGGGAGGTATTTTTTTATATCATCTTTGTATAAATTCATTTGAACTATCTACTCATTCTCTCTAAAACTTTATCAGTTATATCCAACTTGCTACTCATAAACATTAGGCCGGGAGCGGAAGAAGATAAAACGATATCGTAACCTAATTGCTCGGCTACAATTTGCACCTCTTTCATTGTTACTCTTAAAATGTCCCTTTGGAATCTTGCATCTGCAATTTTCATTTCGGCTTCAAAATCCTCTCTTTTTCTTTTTAATTCAGTCAATTTATAAGCAAGTTCTTCTTCCTTTTCATCACGTGATTTTTCTTCCAGGACAAGTTTTTGTTCGTCGTACTCCTCTCTCATAGCTCTAAATTGACTATCTAATTTAGAAAGTAATTTTTGTTTTTTGCCTATACTTGTTTTTGCTAATTTAAGATATTGCCTACCTATCTGAGATTCACGCAAGATTCTCTGAAAATCTACAGTAGCAACTTTAATCTGGTTTTGTGATATCGCAAGTACGTTTTCTTGATTTGTACCATTTTGTTTATGTTCTTCTGCAAAGATATTTGTCGTAGAGAAGATTGAAATAAGAAGAACTAAAAAAACATTATTCATAATATTACTCCTAGTCGTTATCAATTTAAAAAAGAGAGCCAATGGAAAATTGGACTTCATATGTATCCTCTCCCGATCTTCGTTTACCAAGGGGAAATCCAAAATCAAGCTTTAACGGACCCATTGGAGATATCCACCTAAAACCAAAACCTACATCCCTTCTCATATGCATTGGATTATAATCTATATTTTTACTTTCGTCATATACCTCTCCAACGTCGATAAACAAAATTCCTTTTAACCCAGTCTCCAAAGCAATTGGATACAAATATTCCAATGAAGTGAAGACATACTTGTTGCCCCCTATTCTCACAAAATCTCCATTTGTCAACATTCTCCTGGGTGAAATTCTAGCATTCTTGTATCCTCTTAAATTGTCCGGCCCACCCAAATAATATCTTTGACTGACTACAATCCTATTACCTATATCTCTAAAGTCTATAAAGCCTCCGTCCATTGAATAGGCCATCGTATGATTCCTTTTAATTTCATAATATTTGGAAAAATTAGCTGAATATTTAGTAAAATATAAATTTGCTCCAAAAATTTCGTTTGATTCTTCAACTCCAGCACCACTTGATATCCCCTTTGTAGGGTCTAGAAAGCTATCTCTAGTGTCATATATGAGACCTAGTCTTATTGAGCTTACTCTGTCAGTTCCAACTTGAAAAATTTCACTCGCATTATTTTTTAAATCATCAATTGTGCTATTTTCATATCTATAAGTCATATTTGCATAAGTCCAGTAATTCAAACTTTTGGCAAAATTAAGGCGTCCTCCCCAAGAATCTTTATCGTAATCTATGTAGTCATATAATCTCTTAAATGCGGTAAAACCAAATTGATAATTAGTGTCAAGAAAATAAGGATCAGAATAATTGAGATAAAAATTCTTACTCAATCCTCCAATAGTTGCGGAGGCTCCCAACTTTTTTCCGTATCCAAATAAGTTGTTTTCTTGTATGTTTACACCCAGCAAAATTGTTTCAATGGAGCTATAGCCACCAGCTATACTAAAATATCCTGTTGATTTTTCTTCAACTTCTACTTCCAAATCAAGATAATTAGCCTTATTCTCCGCGGGTTTCTCACTGACTTCCACTGTCTCAAAAAACCCTCTTCTGTTAATTCTACTTTTAGATGCATCAATTTTTGAACTAGAATAGTAGTCATCTTCATTGATTAAGATTTCTCTTCTGATAACTTTATCTCTAGTTCTCGTATTACCTTTGATATTAATCAAATTAATTTTAAATTTATCTCCTTTTTCTATGTCGTATTCAACATGAATAATTTTTTGCTCTTCATCTTTTTTTATATTTGGATTTATATTTGCAAACGCATAAGCTTCATTACCATAAAATCTATTAAGAGACTTGATATCGTTGTTTAAAAGTTTAGCGCTAAAATACTCGGAATCATCCAAAGAAATAGAATCAAAGATATCTTTCTCTTCTTTAATTAAATCACCACTCAAAGATACAACTCCCCTTTTATATCTTGCGCCCTGATTGACTTTAAAAACGACTTTATATCCATCTTTTTCTGGAATGTATTCGACTCTGGCTTGATCCGTTTTGATATCTACAAATCCCTTACCTAGATAAAATTGTTTTATATTGTTTTCATCCAATTCTATTAAATCCATAGACAGTCTTCCTCTTCCCGTAATTAGGGAAAAAAACCATTTTTCTTTTGTTTGAATAGCTTTTGAAAGTTCATCAATATAGTTTTCATCAACTCCTATAAGTTCTATCCCCTTTACGTATCCTCTACGCCCCTCAACAATCTTTAATTCATACTGTATTTTTCCTTCCCCTACTGGTAGGATATCATCTCTAACGACTACCTTATTAAATCCCTTAAATAAGTAGAGTTGTTCAACAATAGATCTAGTTAGCTCAAGTTTTTTTCTACTGATTATTCTACCTTCGGTCAAACCAACGACTTCGTTGATGTCTTTTTCACTAATTGTGCTATTTCCTGTAATTCTTAAGTCAGCTAATACCGGATTCTCTTCAAATCTAAATAGTAAATCTAATCCTTTTTCTGTTTCGGTTGTTAAAACATCTATTTTATAAAAATAACCGGTTGAGTAGAGGTTTTTGATATCTTTTTTAATTTTATTGGAATCAAAACTTTCTCCAACTTTTAAAGATATATACTCTTTGATCTTATCATCGATGACTATTTTGTTCCCATAAAATTCAATACTATTAATAACAATGGAGCTCCTAGATATCTCTTCATCTGAATTGTTAGATATAATTTCGTTTGAGAAACAAGGTGTCAATGATATACAAAGAAAAAAGAAAATTAAAATCGAATTTTTCAATTTAGTTTACCGTTGCTAAGTCCATAAATTATTTTTGTTTTTGTATAGATTCTCTGATCATGCGTAGCAATTATTATAGTTATATTATTTTTATTATTCAAATAAGCTAGATGTTCAATTAGATTTAAAGCATTCGATTCATCGAGATTCGAGGTAGGTTCGTCGGCAATTAGTATTTCAGGATTCAAGACTAATGCCCTACAAAGCAACACTCTTTGCCGTTCTCCAGATGATATATTGATAGGTTTTTCGTTTTGCAAATTAACAATATTTGCAAGATTTATTAGTTCTTTGTAAACACTATCTATCTCATTCAAACAATTACCTATATATCCAGGTAGAAGAATATTGTCTTTTATTGATAAATCGGGAATTAATTCACTAAGATTAGACATAATGCCAATTTTTTTTCTGGAATTAATTAAATAATTATAATCTGCTAAGATAGTTTTATTACTTTCTCCAAGAAAATTGTAGGTACCTGAGGTCTGATTCGATATAAGAGATAAAATATTTAGCAAGGTTGATTTTCCAGAGCCCGAAGGGCCTATGATCGATACAAAGTCGCCCTCGTTAATTTGTAATTCTATTTCGTTCAGAACTACTTTGTTTTCATATTGTTTTGTTAAATTTTTAACTTCTAATAGCATATCAGTAATCCCTCCTAATTAATGATTCAACATCTTTCTTAAGCAAAAAATAAGATGGCAATAAGGATGAGATAATTATAATTAAGATAGAAAATAGGATAATGTAAAAATAATAAGTAGCAGAGAAAACAATCGGAAACCCATCAATTCCGTAAAAAGATAAATCAATTGATAGATTATTTATTATATTAGTTTTAGTTATAAGTAAAATTACAATAGTTGCAAAAAATGTACCGATAATTACTCCAATTAGTCCGACAAAAAAACCAATTTGAGTAAAAACCATAATAAGAGAATTTTTTTTTGATCCTAATAGTATTAAAGTACCTATTTCATTTTTTTTCTGAGTTATCAAACTGATCATATTCGAATAGATAGTCGTAGCGGATATTACTATCAAGAACGAAAGGAAAATGGCCAAAGATATTCTTTCTAGCTTCATCAAATTAAAAAGACTAAAATTCACCGATTGCCAATCAATGACTTTGAATTTAAGTTCTTTAAATTCTTTAATTATCAAATTAGAAACAATTTTAGAACGAAATGGATCAGTAAGTACTATCTCGATGAAACTTGTGTTATGTCCGATGAAATCTTTTGCATATTTATTAGTTGTATACAACCTATTGGTGTTTACATCCGAAATATCCGAAACACCAACGATATATCCTTTAATCGTTTTAATTTTGGGTTTTCGATGAGTGAAATCTGGTATTAGCAACTCAAATTTATCTCCAATAGTTTTGTTGTATTTATGAGAAAAATTTCTTCCAACAACAACCGGTAAGTGATCTTTAGATTCGTTAAATTTATTCAAGTCCAACTTTGAAGATACTTTCTTAATTGAATTAAAATCTTTTACACCCTTGATTTGAACGATATCAAATTTTTTATTTAAAATAATTCCTAAATACGATTCAAAAGTTTTGTTAAAAGATTTAATTTCATTAAATCGACTAAAATCATATTCCTTATTTGTTTTAATAATAATATGAGGAAAACTTGCAATAATTTTTTGTTTTACTTTAACATCAAAACCTTTCATCACAGATAGTACAAGAATCAATGAAAAAATTGATATAGCGATTGCTATTATAGAAATCACTGCTGGAATAGAATTGGCTTTCGAATCAAAAATACTTTTGAAATAATTTAAGATTAATAAGCTGCCATATCTCATTCATTTCTCATATGAGGAAATAGTATTACTTCTCTAATTGACGAACTATTAGTTAATAACATTACAAGCCTATCTATTCCTATTCCAGCACCAGCAGTTGGAGGCATACCGTACCTTAAAGCGTTAATATAATCAGCATCCATATCGTTAGCTTCTTCGTCACCCATTTGTTTTAATTCAATCTGCTTACGAAATCGGTCTAATTGATCGTCTGGATCATTTAGTTCCGAAAAAGCATTTGCAATTTCTTTGCCATTTATGAATAGTTCAAATCTATCCACAATTCGACTATCAGCATCATTTTTTCTTGCCAATGGTGATACGTCTACTGGAAAACCGCAAACAAAGACAGGATTAAATTTATTTATTAAAAATTTTGTTTCAAATATTTCTGTTATTGCTCTTCCAGGTAGTCCAAAGTGATTAATTCCTAGTTTGTCTGCCTCTTTAAAAAGCTCTTCAGTTTCAGATAGCACATCATAGCCGAGATTATCGGAGAGCCATTTAATCATATCCACCTTCTCCCATGGTGGGTTAAAATCAATATTTTCGTCTTGATAGATTAATTTTCTGTCTACAGAAACTAAATCAACACAATTTATTATTAATTCTTCGACTAAACTCATCATTTTTTTATAATCCGAATAAGACTGATAAAGCTCGACCATCGTAAATTCTGGATTATGTTGAGTTGATATTCCTTCATTTCTAAAGTTTCTTCCAATTTCAAATATTCTTTCTAAACCTCCAACTACGAGTCTCTTCAAGTATAGTTCGGGGGCTATTCTAAGAAATAAATCCATATCGAGAGTATTGTGATAAGTTTTAAAAGGTTTTGCGGCAGCTCCTCCGGCAACATTTTGTAGTATTGGTGTCTCAACTTCCAAAAAACCTTTTTTAGACAAATAAGATCTAATATTAGAGATTGTTTTGGATCTTAATAAAAATATTTCTTTAACTTTATCGCTAGAAATAAGATCAACGTATCTTTGCCTATATCTTGTCTCAATATTAGTTAAACCGTGCCATTTCTCCGGAAGAGTGTTTAACGATTTAGTGATAATAGTTATATCATTGGCTTCCAACGATAGTTCATTAGTTTTTGTAAAAAAACATTTGCCTTCAACGCCAATAAAATCACCGATATCAATAAATTTTTTAAAGAAATCCATTTTTTCTTTTCCTACAGAATCGTTCGAAATAAAAATTTGAAACTTAGTAATATTATCAATAGTTTTGATAAACGCTGATTTGCCAAAGCTTCTAATAGCAATCACGCGACCGGCTATCTTGTACATAAAGTTATCGGATGTGAAATTTGAATTGTCAAAATCTTTATATTTATCGACAATCTCATTGTGGGAATGAGAGGGAACGAATGTATTATTATAAGGGTTGATACCTTCTTCCCTTAATTGTAGTATTTTTTTTCTTCTTTTTTCCAAATATTCATTTTCAACTGTCATATTCGATTTCCTTTAAAAGCAAATTAGTTAAAAAATACAAACCTAATGTGACTATTATACTACAAGATAGAAACATAATTTTGAAAGAAAAAAGCTCTGCTACGTATCCACCAATAATGGAAAATAACATGCCTCCGAATGTAAAAGATACGCTACAAATTGAAAATACTTTAGTTTTGCTATTTTCATCTGCAAAATTCAAAGCGAGTGAGTAAATCGAAGGGTATACAAGAGCATGAGAAAGGCCAAATAAAGCTCCCGATATCAACATAGTCCAATAATTAAAAGACTGGGAAAGTACAAAAATCGAAATCCCATATAATATCAATGCAGGTTTACATACAGTCATTTCTCCATATTTGTCAGGCATCCAACCAAAAAAAATTCTCATAATCAACGCAACAATTGTATAAGCTATAAAAAAAGTGGTAAGGGGTAGAACATTTAAAGATTTTGCAAATACCATTCCAAAATTAAGGCAAGTTAAAAAAGTTCCTCCCATCAGAAACATGATTAGATATAAAAATATTAGCTTCTTGTCTTTAAAGGGAATTAGAAAATTAATTTCTTTTTTGAAATTGTTTTTTTCATTCTCTTCAGAATTTAAGTTAAGAATTATTATAAAAGATAGTAAGGCAAAAAGTATGGTACTAATAAAAAAATAATCATAAGAAAAATATTTAACAATCTCTATTGATATGGTTGGGGCAAGTGCATGATTTATTATAGTAAAAACACCAAAGAAACCTAAAGCCTGAGTTTGATTTTCGTTTTTGCTATTTTCGGCAACTAAAGTTCCAGCGGATACAAAAAAGAAAGAAAAGCAGCAACCTTGGAAAAATCTTAATATCAAATACGAGTAATAAATTTCGTCAAAAAACAAAAATCCTAAATTTACGAGCGACAAACCAAGCGTGCCAATGAGGAGTAAATATTTTTTTTTATATATATCTCCCAATATCCCCGAGATTGGCGTTAGAAGCAATGTGCTCATCCCTGCCAAGGACATGACAAGCCCTATATCAAATTTGGTACCTCCTAGCTCCATTATTCTTACAGGTAATATTAGATAAGCGTGATAAGAATAAAAAAAGAAAAAGGCTGAAATCGTAATCAGAATGAGATTTTTAGAGAATTTCAATTTTATTTCACACTGGCATTGAATACCGTCTTGCCACGAAGGATGGTTCTTATAACTTTGCCTTTCAAGTCAAATCCATGAAATGGAGTATTTTTACTTTTTGAAAACATCTTATTTTTGTCAATTTTAATTTTTGCATTCATATCAAATATAACGATATCTGCAATCGAGCCTTTTTTTAGAGATCCTCTATTTATATTTATAATTTCAGAGGGTTTTGTAGACATTTTATAAATCAAATCCGATAATGAAATAATCTTTTCATGAACAAGATTCAAAGAAAGAGGTAGTGAACTTTCTAAGCCGATAATTCCAAAAGGTGATTTTTTGAATCCCACAGATTTTTCTTTTTCTGAGTGAGGTGCGTGATCAGTTGCTATTATGTCGATAACATTATGTTTTAACCCTAAAATTATAGATTCAACATCTTCTCTGGTTCTCAAAGGGGGATTCATCTTATAGTTAGAATTACAACCTTTTATATCATCTTCTGAGATTGTAAAATGATGAGGAGTAGCTTCAGCAGTTACTTTGATGCCTCTACTTTTGGCATCACGAATTATTTCAACCGATTTCTTTGTAGTTACATGACAAATGTGAAGATGAGAATTGGTAATTTCTGCAATTCCAATATCTCTCAAAATTCCTAGTTCTTCTGATATATTTGGAATTCCCTTAAGTGAATACTTTTTTGAGAATTTCCCTTCGTTTGCTACACCGCCCTGGGAAAGTGAGAGATCTTCACAATGCGAAATTACAGGTACAGACAATTTTCTTGCTATTTCCATAGCATCAAATAAAAGCTCGGAATCAGTAACAGGATGACCGTCATCAGAAATACCAATGCATCCATTTCGTATGTTGTCTAGGATTGAAGCAAGTTGAGTACTTTTTTGCGATTTAGTTATAGCACCTATTGGAAATATGTTCACTAAAGAAACTTTTTTTGCTTTTTGCAAAATATAATTCGTCACCTTTGGATTATCATTAATCGGTTTCGTGTTAGGCATGCATGTGATTGAAGTAAATCCACCAGCTGCTGCTGATTTTGAGCCAGTTTCAATTGTTTCTTTATGTTTGAAACCGGGGTCTCTTAAATGGACATGGATATCAACCAAACCTGGGGCAACTATGAAATTTTTTGCATCGATGATTTCGTTAAAATTATTATTTTTAAAAGAATTATTTGCAGTTAATTGTTCAACTTTCCCTCTGTTGATAATTAAATTAAGACGTTTATTTATCTTTGATGAAGGATCTACAACTAAACCATTTTTGATTAAAATTCTCATTGATGATCTAGGACAGAACTCGTTCTAGTAGAATCTGTCTGCACCATACACCAAATTGTATTTGATCAAAATACTTAGCACGAGAATCTATATCAAATTCCTGTGGAATCTCATTAATCCTGGGAAAAGGGTGCATAACAATTGATTTTTTTGGTAATGAATTTAACTGATCCATTGATAAAGAATAATTATGCCGGCTTCCTCTCTCTTTCTGTACCCTGGTTACATACAAAATGTCGGTATCTTTTAAAACCTCATCAATATTGTCCGTCTCATAATATTTGCTTGGTAGAGGATTAGAGAATTTTAATTGACTTGGACTTACAAAATTAAAATGATTATTGTCAAATCTATTTAATAATTTGACTAAACTTTTAACAGTTCTTCCGTTTTTTAGATCTCCAATCAGGGTTATTCTTAAATTTGATAATTTTTTATTGTTAAAACAATATATTGTAAAACCATCTAATATCGTTTGTGTTGGGTGTTCGCCATTACCGTCTCCTGCGTTGATGATTGGGACTTTACTGACCATAGAAGCTCTTCTTGCGGATCCATTTTCTGTATGTCTGATTACAATAGCATCGCTCATGGCCGACATAGTCATAATCGTATCTTCTAAGGATTCTCCCTTGGCAACACTAGAGAATTGAACATCATTAATAGGGATAACAGCACCGCCCGATCTAGTCATGGCACTATAAAAGGAGGACGATGTTCTTGTGGAAGGTTCATAAAAAAGATTCGTTAAAATCTTTCCTTTTAATTTATTATTGATTAAGCCTTTTTTGAAAATTGCCTCTTGCCATAATGAATAAAGAAAATCGTTACTCAAATCATCAACGGACAAAATATGTAACACCTAGTTCAACTTCCTTTTATTCAATCTTGTCAAATATTCTTTCAAATCTAACTATATCCTTAACATTTTTAAAATTATTATTCCACGAGAAATGAATTAAAACTGCTTTTCCGATTATATTTTCTCTTGGAACAAAACCCCAATATCTACTGTCTTTACTATTGTCACGATTGTCACCTAATACAAAATATTTACCCAAAGGTACATCAATCTCTTGGTCTTGGATAGAATCCCTAAAAGAATCAAATTGCTTGTCATAAATTACCTTTACTTTTTTATCTATAAACTTATCGATATATATATCATGATTTTTTCCATCAATAAGTTCTTTTCCGTTAGCAGCATAAGAAATTTTTTTTCCATTGACGTATATATCCTTATTCTTAATCGTCACTCTATCGCCTGGCAGTCCAATTATTCTTTTTATATAATAAATTGAGCTTAATCCTATAAATCCTCCATTGGGACATTTAATTGATCCATCATCCAATGGATAACGAAAAACGATAACATCTCCTCGATACAAACTCTTAAATTCTTTGATTATTTTCGAATCTGAACAAGGAAATCCTAATCCATAGTTAATTCTATCCACTAAGAGATGATCGCCTACTAGAAGATTCGGGTACATAGATTTCGAAGGTATCTTGAAAGGTTGAATGAATAGATATCTTATAAAAAGAGCAATAACTAATGCTGAAAGTATTGATTTAACAGTTTTTGTAAGATTAAATCTTTGAAGGCTCATCAGGATGCATTTTTAACTTATTATTATATTGATATATTCTTTTAATACAAGTTGAGGTCATACTGGCTATCCTTTGTGCTCATCAGTCTATCTACATTGTTTATATCTGGTAATGAATTCAAATCATTAATAATATTCGACAAATGATTTTTATCTCGAACAAGCATTTCTATGTAAATTAGTGATTTAGTTGACGAAATAGGTTTTGCATTAATTTTTATTATATTTGAATCATGGTTCGCAATTGTGTTTGATATTTCGGATAGTATCCCCGGCTTGTCGAAACAGGTTACTTTTAATCTTATAGATGATTTTAAATCATGTGATTGATTCCATTTTGCCTCAACTAATCTTGATGAATCAAATTCTAGTACCTGTTTGCAGGAGATACGATGGACCGATATCCCTCTACCAATGGTTATATAACCTATTATCTCATCACCATATATTGGGGAACAGGATTTGCAAAATCTAATCATAATATTCTCGTTGCCACCAACTATAATTGCTTCATTTGAATTTATTTTTTTTGATTGACGATCTAGAATCGGTTTATTTGCGATACTCAAGTCAAAGTAGTTAAGAATTTCTACAATATTGATTTTTGAAAAAGAATATCTAATGAATAAATCATCCAAACTTTTTAAAGACTTCTCTGTTGCAAAACTTTTTAATTTGTCGATAATCTCTTGCTTGTTAATATTTAATCCATACTTAGCTAATTGCTTCCCTAAAATATCTTTGCCAATTTTTAATGATTCTACCGATAATGTCTTTTTTATTGAATTTCTAATTCTTGTTTTTGCTTTAGAAGTTACTACATATTTCAGCCAATCTCTTGATGGTTTTCTATTTTTCTTTGTAATTATTTCAATTGTATCTCCACTTTTTAGCTGATAATTAAAGGGTACAATTTTCCCGTTGACTTTGGCTCCAGAGCATTGATTGCCAAGATCAGAATGAATTGAATAAGCAAAGTCAATTACGGAAGAATTAATTGGAAGTTCTTTGAGATCGCCTTCTGGAGTAAAGACATACACAAAATTGGTTATAAGTTCATCTTTTACAGCATCTATAAATTCTTTTGGGTCATTTAGAGTTTCTATGTCAAATATCTTCTTAACGCTATCAGGAACATCTATAAGCATGTCATCCGAATCGCTATCAAGCTTATATTTCCAATGTGCGGCAACTCCATATTCAGCTACCTCATGCATCTTGGCAGTTCTTATTTGGACTTCTACATGATCACCAAATGGGCCAATTACAATTGTATGTAGAGATTTGTAGCCATTACTCTTCGGTAAAGCAATGTAATCTTTAAATCGTCCTGGTACTGGTTTCCAAACGGAATGAACCGCTCCAAGTGATGCATAGCAAGATGCGACATCTTCAGTTACAACCCTAAAGGCTTTTACGTCCAACACATTAGTAAAATCTAAATCCAACTGCATCATTTTTTTATAAATTCCATAAAAATTTTTAAATCTACTTTGTATCTGAGCTTTTATTTCAAATTTGTTTAATTGATCCAATAACATATTTTGAATCTCCAGACTATATTTCTCCCATTCTTCTCGTTTTGCTACAAATGTTTTTGATATTAGTTCATACTCGTCGGGCTTTAAAACTTCAAAGCATCTATCTTCTAGTTCTGTCCTAATCCAATATATGCCTAATCTATCGGCTAAGGGTGCGTAAAGATCTAAAGTCTCTTTTGCTAAAAATTTCTTTTTGTCTTCTGGAAGAAAAGAAATCGTTTTGACATTATGTAGTCGATCAGCAAGCTTCACGAGAATAACTCTAATATCTTTGCCGGTTGCCAGTATTAATTTTCTAAAATTTTCAGCTTGCCTTTCAAATGCCGAGGTTATTTGAATTTGGCCAATTTTCGTTACACCTTCAACCAAAGTGCAAACTTCTTGGCCAAACATATCGCGTATATCTTCTTTCGTCGCAAGAGTATCCTCAATGGTATCATGCAACAATCCCGTAATAATTGATGCCTTATCTAGTTTGATATCCGCTAAGATTGATGTAACTTCCATAGGATGAACCAAGTACGGTTCTCCGGAATATCTTTTCTGTCCAGCGTGGACCTTTGCTGAATAGGCATAGGCCTTTGTAACTTCTTCTATGTCTTTTGAAGAAAGGTAAGGATTTAGTTTCTCGGCAATATCATCAAATCTAATCATTACAAACCCTTTAATATTTTTCTAATATGATCTATGCATTCATCTAGATTTTCATTTACGATCATATGATTAAAGTATTTTGATTGAACAATCTCTTTTCTCGCTTCCTTAACTCTTTTTTTTATATCATCGTCCGACATATCTTTTCTTTCGATGAGTCTTTCCTCTAGCTCTTCAATAGATGGTGGCTTTATGAAAATCGACACACAATCAAAGTGATTAGTATTGATAATTGAAGACGCACCCTGAACATCAATATCAAGGAGAATACTATGTCCGAACTTTAGAGATTCCTGAATTGGCTTGATTGGCGTGCCGTAAAAATTTCCATGGACTGTTTCGTATTCTAAAAATAAATTTTCATCTATCATCTCGTGAAATTTTTCTTTTGAAATAAATTTATAGTGTTCCTCGTCCTCATCGTTCGACCTCTTGTCTCTAGTCGTATATGAAACTGAAAAATCTAAATTTTTTATATTTGATAATAAATTTGAGGTCACCGAAGACTTACCTGCTCCAGATGGGCCTGAAATTATAATAAGTAAACCACCTTTAATAGTCATAATTTATAATACTAAAACAAAATATTTAAGAATGAAATTTATAGATTTCCTGCTCTAGGTGTTCCTTCACAGGAAGGGCATACGAATTGACTTTGAGCACATTCATTTAATCTCTTTTCAATTAGTTCCAAAATCAAATCATCTAAACCTAAAGGCATGGCAACATGATAATTTGTATTAGGAAAACTTTTTGAAGCTTCTTTAGTTAAATTTGGGATATCGTAATTCCAATGTTGGCCTGGGCCTAGAAAAAATGGGCAAATAACTATAAATTCTGCACCTTTTTTAACGCATCTGGCATAAGCACTCGAAATTGATGGTTCGGCAAGCTCCATATGTGCTGGTTCTACAATATCGTATTTAGACGAAAACTTTTCATGAAAAAGCTGAGCAACTTGTTCGAGTATTTGATTACTTTCGATTTTCCTAGATCCATGATCAACGATTATAATGCCTTTTTTCATGAATTCTATAATAACAGCTTTTTGAAAATTTGCCGAAGGCGGGACTCGAACCCGCACATCCGAAGATACCACCCCCTCAAGATGGCGCGTCTACCAATTCCGCCACTTCGGCTAAAGACTCAGATATGTCCATTTAGGCACCAAATTTGTTTAACATATCCGCATGAGCAAAAATTATACTTAAAAGATTTTTTGCTTCAAATATACCAAGAGATCCTTTGAGGCATTCTTTTTCGGTAAATCTTTTAGAGAGACCATAAAAACTGTTTTTAGATTTTACAAGCACAGGAACTGGATGCCAGCTATGAGATTTTATTTTTGATGGTGTAGAATGGTCACCAGTTATACAAAGAACATCAAAATTCAAGCTTGTGATACTAGGTAAGACTTTATCAAAATCTTCGATAATTTTTATCTTTTTTTTGTAATTCCCATCTTCTCCATAACTATCCGTTTTTTTAATATGAAAATAAAAAAAGTTGTACTTTGGATATGCTTTTCTAAGCGCATCAACCTGTGAACCAATAGATATGCCAACAGAAGAAATGGGTGTCATTCCTACCAAGCTAGAAATCCCTTTGTACATTGGGTAGGTGGTAATCGAACAAGCATTTAAATTGTAGAGCTCATTGAAAGTTGGGATCTCTGGATAGGTGGAGAAGCCCCTTAATAATGCATAATTGGCTTTTTTTTCTTTAATTAATGTTTTAGAAATCTTATTAATTAACATTTGGATTATTTTTGATAAATTGAGGGATTTTTTATTTAAATTTCTTGGTTTTAGTGGAGACACCCCCACCTCTTGCGGATCGGTGTCAGATATTAGGCACTGTTCGTATGATAACTTTTTATTGAATCTTAGTTTGCAAACAAATCTATGCTCAAGTCCCGATTCAAAATCAACTAAAACATTACCAATTTTTTTTATATTTTGCTTAAGGGTATTAACTATCCTTTTATTTGATTTAGTATCAATCCTCCCTGCCCTTCTATCGGATACAATTAATCTGGTCCCAACTTTTTTCACTGTTGCGAAATTTCCTCTTATTGCTAAATCTTTATTTGTGATTTTAATATCTAGGCCTAGAGCTTCAAGGACACCTCTTCCTACATTGAATCTTAACGGATCATACCCAAACAATGCTAGATGGGCCGAGCCGCTTCCAGGGGTGAGGCCATTAGATATCGGAATATGTGCCCCTGTCTCAGATTTCTTTATTAATTTGTTCAAGTTAGGAGTTTTGGCAGCATCCAATTCCGTTTTTAGAGGAAAGGGTAAGCCACCTAACCCATCTAATACAATTAAGAGTATTTTTTTTTCTTTTGTATTTATTAGTTTTCTTCTAATTTCATGCATAAAAACATCCTACATCATAATTCAATCAACAAACCATCATAACCTGGCTCGATTCCTTTTGGTAGTGTGTCAAATAAATCATAGTAATCCAAATCTGAACCCATATGTGTCAGTACTGTTCTCTTGGCGTTGATCTTTTTTGAAAGTTCCACCGCCTCATCAACCGACAAATGGGCATCATGTTTAGAAAATCTTAGGGCATCTAAAATTAGTAAATCAAGATTTTGCATTTTATTGATTGTTTCTTCAGGTATGGCGCTACAATCAGTGATATAGGCAAAATTGTCAATCCTATAGCCAAGGACATTCCAGTCCTTGTGAATTATAGGCAAGGGAATGACGTGGATTTTTTGTTCAACAAATTCCCCATTAATAATCTTCATATTCAATCTTGGTTTTCCTGAGATATTTTTTAAATCAAAAATATATGAGAAATTTTGCTTAATCTCTTTTAGGGTATATTCGTTTCCAAAACAATTAATTCTATCTTTTCTTATGTAGCTATAAATTCTAAGATCATCAATACCGTGGGTATGGTCGGCATGTGAGTGTGTATAAAGAACGAAATCAATGTTTTTAATGCCATTCTTAATAGCTTGATATCGGAAATCTGGACCGGTATCTATTAATATATCCTTATTATCAATGGATATATATACAGAGCTTCTAGTTCTCCAATTTTTTTCCTGAACATTCTCATAGTCTCTTCCAACTACAGGAGAACCAACCGACGAACCAGATCCCAACATTAAAACCTTCACATAAAAAATATATCATCAGGTAATGGCAATTCAAAAAGACAATAGTATTATGTATCATATGAGTTCTAATTTTGGTAAAAAAAGAATCAGAGAACTTGTAGACTTAATTAATTATCACAACAAAAAGTACTATTTAAAGGATGCTCCCGAGATAAGCGACTTTGAGTTCGACTTACTACTCAAAGAGTTAATAAAACTTGAAAAAGAAAATCCTAATCTAAAATTACTCGACTCACCTACGGAGAAAATCGGTGGTTATATTTCTGATAGTTTCTCCAAACACACTCATCTTGATGGAATGTATAGCTTGGAAAACATATCTAACAACACAGAACTAGAAGATTTTATAAAAAGAATTGAAAAACGTATCAAATCTCCTGAATTTATATTAGAACCTAAATTTGACGGTGTATCAGTCTCAATTACTTATAAAAAAGGATTTTTGGACGTAGGAGCAACAAGAGGAGATGGAAAGATAGGAGAACATATCACTAAAAATATAAAGACGATAAAGAGCGTTCCACTTAGTTTAGGTGGAAAAAAAATTCCAGAATTAGTTGAGATCAGAGGTGAGGTAATATTTCCAATAAGTAAATTTAAATCTCTAAATGAAAGCATAAAAAATGTAGCTAAAGTCTTTTCGAATCCAAGAAATGCCGCAGCCGGTTCGTTAAGACAGCTCGATTCAAGTATTACATCACAAAGACCATTAATCTTTATACCTTGGGGAATTGGCAGAATAACAAACATGGCAATAAAGAAAGAGACCGAATTAATTAAATTCTTTAAAAAATGGGGATTTGTACAATTAGGAGAATTCATCAAAGTAAATAATTTTGAGGACATCAAATCTCATTTCAATAAAGTATTAGAATCTCGAAACAATCTTGACTATGAGATTGATGGATTGGTAATGAAGCTCAATAACAGAGATGAACAAAGTATTTTTGGATTCACATCAAAACATCCAAAATGGGCTGCTGCAGTCAAATTTCCATCTATCATGACAGAGACAAAAATTAGAGAAATAAGTTTTCAAATTGGTAGAACCGGGATGATCACTCCCGTAGCTGAACTCGATGAGACAAAAATTTCTGGTGTAAAAGTAAAGAGAGCGACTCTTCATAATTTTGAGCTATTAGAATCAATGAAGCTTAATATTGGGGACCAGGTGTTAGTTGAAAGAGCTGGTGATGTTATACCCAAAGTCCTGAAGATAACAAAGAAACTAAACAAAGTCCCTTTTAAAATTCCTACAAGGTGTCCTTGTGATAAAGAGAATTTATACAAGGAAGGCTCCTATATGTTTTGTAAAAATATCGACTGTTCCGAAATCCTAAAAGCCAAATTAGCTTATCTAGCTTCTAAGAAAAGCTTCAACATCATAGGTCTTGGGAAAAAAATATTAGTTAATCTCGTTGATAACAATATCATTAATAATATTTCTGATATTTTTAATCTAGATTTCGACAATTTAATGCAACTAGATGGATTTGGGGAGAAATTAACAACAAATTTAATAAATGAAATAAATTTAAAGAAAGAAATTAATTTTGATAGATTTATTAATTCTCTTGGTATTAGACATGTAGGTGAGAATATATCAAAAATTATTACCAAAAAATTTAGGGATATGGAAGAATTACAAAATACAAGCCTAGAAGATATCATAAGTATTGATGGTGTTGGTACAGAAATCGCTAAAAGCGTAAGAGAGTTTTTTAGTAACAAAAAAAATATAGATATCATTAAAAAAATGCTTAACAATGGTGTGGAGATCAAATACGATAAGAAAGTTGGCAGTAAACTAAGAGGAAATACATTCTGTATAACAGGAGTATTGGAAAACTTTACCAGGGATAGGCTAGTTGAAATAATACAAAAAGAAAGTGGTAACATAACTTCCTCGATTAGTAAAAAAACAAATTATTTAATTCTCGGTAACAACCCTGGAAAGAAATTAAGTGATGCACAAACACTAGGTGTTAACATTATTGACGAAAAAGAATTCTTAAAATTAATTAAAAATTAAAAATATCGCTAATAAAATTCTATAGGCTGCGAAAGCTCCAAAGCCCTTCAATGAAGAGTACTTATAAAATAATTTAAGTCCAAAATAGGAAGCAATAAAAGAAAATAATATTGAGAGAAAAATATCCTGAGTAATAATTGAATAGTTAATATTGTTAACATCCATGTTTACGAATAAGCTATAGACGAAAGCTCCAACAATCGTAGGAAAAGAAAGTAATGCGGAAATAATTATTGAAGTTTCTCTATTAATTTTTAAAAATCTGGATGGAATGATAGTGGCCGCTGATCTACTGGTTCCAGGTATCAAAGCAAAACACTGAAATATTCCTATTAAAAATAAATCAAAAAAATTTAAATTATTGAAATCTTTCTTGTTTTCAGAATATTTGTCTGAAACAAATAGCAAGATTCCAAATAGAAAAGTGCTTGTTATAACTAGAAAATTGATAGACATATTTCTGTCTACAAAATCATAAAAAAAGAATCCAGCAACAAAAATTGGCAGTGTTCCCACAAAAATGAATTGCATGAGTCGTAAGTATGAAATTTTATTTATCTCCAATTTCGAATCAATCAAAAAGAAAAGAGAAACTGCAAGTAGAGACCCCAAATGCATACTAGAAAGAATCAATAAATTTATTTGATAATCATTTAAGAATTTGCTAAAAATTAATAAATGCAACGTTGAGCTTACAGGTATAAATTCCGTTATACCTTGCACAACTGATAAAATAATAATTTCAATCATCAAGAAACCTACTTATAAATATTCCGGCAGCAACACTGACATTAAGTGAATTTGTTTTACCCAATCTATTAATCTTTACAAAGACATCACAACTTTTTTGTACAATTCGACTTATACCTTTTTGCTCTGACCCCATAATTATTGCTAGTCTATCTCCTTTGAATTTGTTAAACTTTTTATCATTTATATTTTCTCCATTAATGTCAGTTCCTATAATCCAATAATTATTTTTCTTAAGTTCTTTAATCGCATTAATCAAATTTGATACCTCATAAATATTAATCGAGAATATTGCTCCAGCTGAAGCTTTAATAGCACCTAGTGAAATTCTTACAGATCTATTTTTTGGGATAATAATGGTATTTATGTTGAAAAATACACAGGTTCTAGAAATAGCACCTAAATTCTGAGGGTCGTTTAAGTGATCTAGAATTAAAACAATATCGGTCATATTTTTAATGTCTTCTTTGAGGTCTTTAAAGTTTTTGGGGGGATCAATGTCAATTATGGCTGCGATAGATTGATGTTTAACGGTGTTTGTCATTCTTTGGAGCTCCTTCTCTGATACATATTCTATATCACATGAGGGAATTAGAGGTATTTTAGATATTATCTCCGAATACTCGGGTAAGGATTTGTCCATTTTGGCTTCAGATAGGAATACCCTAGAAATCTTTTCCGGGAAGAAACTAACAAAATCTCTTACGGGGTTCACACCATAAATAATCATTGAGTTGCTTCTGCAATAAATTGATTGTAAATACTTATAATTTTAAGATTGATATAATTTTTATCCCATAGTTCTATTGGATCAAATGGTACCCCCTGTATATAGGTTGAGAAATGCAGATGGTCTCCATATGCGTATCCCGTTTGGCCAGTCTTTCCAATTAGAGTTCGTTTATCAACTTCATCTCCAACTTTCACTGAAATATCACTAAGATGGCTATATAAACTATAAAAACCTAAGCCATGGTCAATAATTGTAACTTTTCCATATATTCCAACACCATTGCTATTTACATAGGACACCTTTCCTGTGTTAGAAGCGTATACGTTTGCATTCCCAGTCGTAGCCAAATCAATTCCAAAATGATATTGTGAATCCACAGGTTTATCTACATCATCAATATAATAAATTCTTTTCTCACTAAATTTCGAGAATACTTGGGAGTTTCGCATTTGCAAAAATTTACTATCAAACAATTTTTTATTGGTGATTTTTGAGGTTTGTAATGACAATAATAAATCGTTTTTCTTTCTTTCTTCAATATTAAGTTCTTTAAATTCCTTTATTCCAACAGTTTCCAAATTGTTTTTCATAACTTCGTTGTATTTATTCAATAAAAAATTATTATCGATCTTAATATAAGAAATATTCCACTTTTTATTTATGATCGTTTTCATCGTCGTGCTGACAAATATTGCATTACCAGCTTTATCTTCAGCTTTAATAATAATTTTATTATTCTTACAGGGAATGTTGAAACAAGAAAAAAAAACTAAATTTGATATTTTATTATCTCCTACAACAGAAATAGGATTGAACATGTTACCAGATCCAGCATCAACATAAGATTTTAATGTATCTAAACTTGTATCGTATGTAACAAAACCGATGCCACCTAAGTAAACATATTTATCCGAATTTACATTAGATATAGATGGGGGTTCAAAATCAATTTTGAGTTCGATTTTACCTTTGATGAAAGAAGTAAAAAATTTGTTCTCGTAGCCTATAGAATAATGAAGATAAAAATGATCAAGATTGTCACCCCTAATCATCTTTACTATCTGACTATCAGATTTGAATTCTATTTTTATTTTAATCTCATTGCCAGAGTCGAGTATTTGGTCATTTGCATATATATCAATTAGTTCGGCACCATCTTTGCTTCCTGAGATTTGAATGGAATTGATTTTTACGTTTGTACTATCAATGGTTGCTTTAAAACCCGAATAGGAGATTGTATCTTTTGAAGATAGCTGAAAATCTGGTTTGTGGATAAAATATACAAAAGCAAGATAGAGCAATAATAGAAAGATAAGAAATATAAAAAATAGAAAAAATTTCGTTTTGCTTCTTTTCAACATCAGTTTTAATTATAATATTAGATATTTGGATATTAAATAGAAAAATGGAAGTATAAATATCAAACTGTCAATTCTATCAAGTATGCCACCATGCCCTGGTAAGAGTTTCCCCGTATCTTTAATTTTTGATTTACGTTTTATATAAGATTCAAAGAGGTCGCCTATTATCCCTAAAAAAGATATGATGAGACCAACGAACATCGACTGAATAATTGATATAGCAAATCCAAAATACTTAAACAATAGTGCAGTTAATATGATAGAAAAAATTATTCCCGCAAAAGACCCCTCAAATGTTTTGTTTGGACTTACATTGGGGAAAGCTTTTCGTACCCCAAAAAATTTACCTACTAGATACGCAGAAATATCATTAAAGGCACTAACAATCAAAACAGAGCCTAGCAGAAACATCCCGTTATCAATATTTCGTATTAGAATTGAGAAACTAATTCCAAAGCCAATATATAGAATGACAAATAGGTAAGAACTCCAAAAAATCTCAATTTCTACTTTGTCATATAAAATTCTAACAAACCAAACTAGAAAGATGAAAGAAGACAAATATAAGAAAAAATCAATATTGTAGTACGCCAACAGAGGAAAGAGGATGACCGTGATATAGGAAATAATTGCACAATATAGTGATTTGATCTTGAGTATTCTCTGGTACTCCCAATAACCTAACGAGACGATGGCTAACAAGTAAATAGTAAAAATGAATTCTCCTTTATAAACTGCATAAATTGTGATTGGGATTAAGATTAAGCTGGTTAAAACTCTTTTTGTAAGATCATTCATTTCAACTTATTAATAATATAAAATGACAATAATATCAACGGATGTGTTTTCTATCATTCGACTTGACGACAATTGACTATTTATTTTAAATAGTATTAAATTTATTAGTTTTCTTCATAAAGGTGCTAATATGATTCCAAAATATGCTTTCGTTACTAAAGGTGCTGGAAGAGGCAAAGAAAAGCTAACAAGCTTCGAGATGTCTTTGAGAAATGCGGGCATAGCTGAGTATAATCTAGTTCGTGTTTCCAGTATAATGCCACCACATTGTAAAATAATTTCAAAAAAAGAAGGATTAAAAAAACTTTCTCCAGGTCAAATTGTATTCGTTGTTTTAAGTGAGGCCTCTACAAACGAACCGGAAAGACGAATCGCATCATCGATAGGAATAGCACTTCCAATTGACAGATCACAACACGGATATCTCTCAGAACATCATAGTTATGGTCAGAGCAAAAAGACATCTGGGGAATACGCTGAAGATCTTGCTGCATACATGCTTGCCACAACAATTGGTGCCCCTTTCGATATTGATAAAAATTACAACGAACAAAAAGATATATGGAAAATTAGTGGGCACACAGTAAAAACTCAGGAAGTCACTAGCACAGCAGAAGGGCCTAAAGATAAATCCTGGATAACAGTGGTTGCTGCAATTGTCTTTATTGTATAATCATTTTCTGAATAGGAAATTATTGAATCGATATGATAGATACGATACCAGGCTTATTCCTTTGTGATCTTCAAGTATTTCACTTTATCTGACCATCGCCCAAAACTACAAACTTTTTTGAAGTTAATTCATTTAATCCCATAGGACCAAAGGCATGTAATTTAGTTGTACTAATTCCAATTTCAGCCCCTAGACCTAATTCGTTACCGTCGTTAAATCTAGTAGAAACATTATGCATAATGGCTGAAGAATTAATATTATTTATGAATATTTCTGCCATTTTTTGATTTTCAGTAATAATTGACTCCGTATGAAACGATCCATATTTTTGAATATGTGAAATCGCATCTTGGATATCATCAACAATACCAATATTCATCTCTAATGCCAGATACTCTTTATACCAATTATCTTCCTCGACCACATTGATATCATCTTTATTCCCGTATTTAAGTACCTCTTTAGATCCGTGAATTATCACATTTTTTTCTTTCAATGATTTTATAAAACTTGGTAAAAAGCTATCAGCTATTTTTTTATGGACAAGAAGGGTCTCCATCGCATTGCAAACCCCCGGCCTTTGGACTTTAGAATTCAATGAAACTCTATGAGCTTTTTCTAGATTTGCATGCTGATCGACATAAACATGACAGACACCCTTGTAGTGTTTAATTACAGGTATCCTTGAATTCTCAGAAACAAAACGAATCAGACCCTCTCCTCCGCGTGGGATAATCAAATCAATTAGTTCATCAAGAGTTAAAATGTACTTCATTATCTCTCTATCAGTACAAGGAACCATGTTTACGCAATCAGCGCTAAAATCTGTTTCAACTAAGGCTTTCTTTATAGAAACAACCAGAGCTTTATTTGTTTCGAAGCATTCTGAGCCACCTCTTAATATCGTAGTGTTCCCAGATTTCAGACATAAAACAGCTGCATCTGATGTAACGTTAGGTCTTGATTCGTATATAATTCCAATTAATCCCAAAGGAATTGTTTGCCTGTAAACATCAAGGCCATTTGGTCTCTTATGGAGCAATTCTCTAATCCCTACTGGATCTTTCAAACTAAGAACATCTTTTATGTTTTTGATGATACTATGCAGCCTGTCCTCGTCTAGTTTTAGTCTGTCAAGAAATGAAGAAGAATGGTCCTTAGGATTTGCATTGGATATATCTTTTTTATTAGCCTCGAGTATTTGATCTTTGTCGTTTTGTATTTGTATCGAGATTTCTTTTAGAAGCAAATCTTTTTGCACAGAAGTTGCTCTAGAAAGCTCTATCGAAGCTAATTTGGTTCTATTGACCAAATTATAAATTTCAGTTTGAACAGATGAGGCTATCGTTGTCATTTTAGCTATAATAAATCAAGGTATTTACAAGGTCAAAGTTTCTTAAGTATATTAAAGAAATTGCGATTAATTAAATTGGATGGAGTTTCTCAATGCAAGATACATTATCTATCATCAAGCCAGATGGCGTTAGAAAAAAAATAGTCGGAAAAATCCTAAAGAGATTTGAAGACGATGGATTTGAGATTATAAATCCTAGATATATCAATCTTTCAAAAGAAGAAGCTTCAGAATTCTACAATATACACAAAGGAAAGCCCTTTTTTGACGATTTGATAATATTTATGACTTCAGGTCCTTGTCTACCATTTATCATAAGAGGTGAAAATGCAATTTTAAGAGTAAGAGAGCTAATGGGATCAACCGATCCTGATGAGGCAGCGCCAGAAACAATCAGAGCAGATTTCGCCGATAGCATTGATAGCAATGTTATTCACGGCTCAGATTCAGAACAGTCTGCTAAGAGAGAAATTCGATTCTTTTTTGGATAACTAGTTTTTAATTTTAGTTGATTTAGGAAATTTTTTGATAACAATTCAATAAATTCATGTTTCTTTATTTTTTTATAGTCCGATATATTCCCAACCAATGTGTTAGGATTTCCACATGGTTCAATAAGATAAAATTTATCTATAGAACAATCGAGATTAATTGATATCCCATGCATAGAGACACCTCTCCTTATAGAAATACCAATTGATGCAACTTTCTTGTTTTTAATCCATACTCCCGGACCATAAACATTTTTTCTACCTACAAGATTGAACATGGACAATATCTCTATGACAGTTTCTTGAAGAATATCAACAAAATCTTTAAGTTTTAATTTAAGGATACCGATATTCAAAATAGGATAAAAAACCAGCTGCCCTAACCCATGATATGTAATGCTCCCGCCACGAGTTGATTTGATTATTGGAACGTGAAGATGGCTGTTAGCATTTATATAAAGTTTGGCAAATCTACCAACTGTATAAACATCATCATGTTCTAGAAAGAGGAAATAACCTAGTGCATCACCTCTTAAAACTTTATTCTGGTAATGAAGTTGTTTCAAAAAGAAAGCCTCGTAATCTTGAGGTTCTTTGAAACTTTCGACATATATTTTATTTGACATGATATATTGATATTATATCAACAATGAGTACAAGGAAAAAAATTACTGTCAGTGATTTTTTACAAGATGACAGTTCCATTTCGATTCAAATAACAGGTTCCAATAGTTACTATGAGAACATCATCAGAAAAGAAATTAGTACAACTTTTAAAGACATGGATCAAAGCGGCAATGTACATTTTTTCGACTTGTCAACAACTAAAGATATATCTGAAATATTAAATGCTTTTAACACGTATCCTTGTTTCAGCAAATTTAGATATGTTGTCGTAAAAGGTATTACAAAAAGTGATAAAGATTCAATTATAAAAATAATCGATTATTTGCAAAATCCCTCAAAAACGACTAAACATATCTTTTTATCAAACGATAATAACGTAGAAATACCTTGTGAGTCTTTCATCAAAGATGACCACAATAAAGCGAATGCGAGAAAGTTTATCAATGAGGAATTGAAAAAAAGAAATATGAAATTAAATGATGAAGTAATTGAAGAATTAAGTGCTAAAAATTTTAATAATAAATCAACATTAATTAACGAGATTGAGAAAATTGAAAGTTTTTTAACTACTAACGATGACAAAGAAATCATTAAAGATATGGTAGATGGCATAAAAAGGGAATCTTTTGATGAAACATACAACCTAATGCATTGTATAAACAGAAAAGATCTAAAATCATGTCTATTAGAGCTCAAAAAGACTAAGTTTACGGAAAATATTTTTTTAGAAATGTCTAAAATTGCATGGAGATTTAGAATCTATTTGAAAATTAAAACATTTAAGAAAAACAATATGAAAGAATCGGAAATAACCACAAACATAAATGTGTCAAAATATCAGTACAAACATCTCGACATTGAATCTGAGAACAAGACCTTCAAGGATATTTTAGAAGGGCTTAGGGCGCTCAAAAATACAGATAGACTTTTGAAAAGCACAGATATCAGTCACGACCTTCTCGCTTTCTATTTATTGAAAAAGTTATGTGGCCAATAAGAACTCTTAAGATAATTTTGACAATTTAGAAATATTCCTAGAAGCATTTCTTTTATAAATCACACCTTTCGATGCAGCTTTATGGAATAACGAGACTACCTTTCTAAATAATTTCTCTTTATCGGAGTTATCAGTACGCAAAGATTCTTTATATTGTTTAATATGAGTTTTTAAATTGGAAATCATAGACTTATTGCTTAGGCGCTTTTTAACATCCTGTCTTACTCTTTTTTTTGCTGATTGACTTTTATTTGACATATGAAGCTCTAATTTTGCAATATCTTACTCGTTTGTCAATATTTGATAAGGATTAAATAAAATTGAATCATATCAATCAGTAATCATGTATAAATAATTGTCCTTGAAAGATTAAAAATAATTAATTGTTTTTATACCTTATAGTAGAATCGAATTCCAATTTTTTATATTTTTAAAAAAAATGTTGACTTTTTTTGTTAAACCCCCCAACGTGGGGAGCATGGATTTATTAACAGGCTTTTTATTCTTAACCGTTGCTTTTTTATTGACAGCTCATATTGTTAAAATGTAGCTGGTATCGAGTTTAAGTAGAAGTTCTTTTCTCCACTGTAGTCCTACGTTCCTATTCGAGAATCAATAGGATGTTAAAGAAAAAGTAATTATTTAAAAAAATCAAAAAATAAAGTAATATAAAAAAATGAAATTTTTTTTAGATAGCGCCAACGTAGAAGAGATTAAAGAAATAGCCTCTATGGGGCTCTTGGATGGTGTAACAACGAACCCCTCCCTCGTTGCAAAAGAGAAAGGACAAAAAGAGTTCAGTAAAATCATTAAAAATATCTGCAAGATTGTGAAAGGACCAGTTAGCGCAGAAGTTCTTTCAACTGATTTTGATTCGATGGTAAAAGAAGGTCTTAAATTATCAAAAATCGACAAACATGTAGTAGTAAAACTGCCAATGACGAAAGATGGTATAAGAGCTACAAGGTTTTTATCCAAAAAAAAGATATCTGTTAATGTAACTTTAATATTCACTTCAACACAAGCATTAATTGCAGCTAAGGCTGGCGCCGCATATGTTAGCCCTTTTATTGGAAGACTTGATGATATATCTACCAATGGAATGAATTTGGTACATGAAATCTCAGAAATATTTATCAACTATGGTTTTCCAACCGAAATTTTAGTTGCAAGTATTAGAAATCCGATTCATATAGTCGATGCCGCAAGACTAGGTGCAGATATCGCTACCATTCCATATAAAGTTTTAATACAACTCTTCAATCATCCTCTTACTGATATTGGCTTAGAAAAATTTCTAAGTGATTGGAACAAGAAATAAAGAATTAAGAATTCCTACAGTAGATTAAATATTCTGTGTTACCCTTAGATCCCTTAATCGGGGATTCGATCGTTTTGCTTACGAAATTATAAAAGTTTTTTAAAAAAAGACTGACATTTCCTACCGCTTCATGTCTATATTGAGAATTTTTGACGACACCATTTTTACCGATTTTCTCTTTACTTAATTCAAACTGAGGTTTTATCAAGCCAACATATTCATTATTGTTAGTTGTAAATTTTTTAAAAAAATCACCAAATTTTGTTATTGATATAAATGAAACATCCATAACAATGATATCGTGGTGCAGGTCTATAAAATCTGTTGATATGTATCTTGCATTTGTATTTTCCATATTGATAACTCTATAATCGTTTCTCAATTTATAATCAAGCTGGCCATAACCTACATCAATCGAATAAACTCTTTTTGCTCCAGTTCTTAACAGACAATCAGTAAAACCGCCAGTAGAAGCACCTATATCGATACATGTTTTGTTTTTTACTTTTATTCCGAAATAATCTATTGCCTTAGAAAGCTTTTGGCCTCCTCTACTAACAAAATTTTCCGAAAGAAGTTTGATTTCGATTATAGACTCGACATCAACTCGTCTTGAGGCCACACACTCCTTTTGCCCATTCACATAGACTTCGCCGGCCAGAATGTGAACTTGTGCTTTCGATCTTGAGTCAAAATAATTTCTTTCAAATAAAATTGAATCCAATCTATTTTTCATATCGTGGTTAGATATATCAACTTATCTGAGCAATAAGTTTAATACCCTTTTTTTATAAGTCATATATGTTAAAACATATTCATTATATCAAATGGAGGCAAGTATGAATTTTGAAAATACCGTAGGAATAGTTACTGGGGGAGGGACAGGGATAGGCAAAGAGACCGCTATAGAGCTATGCAAAGCTGGTATGAAAGTCGTAATAGGCAACAAAGAAACGAGGAAAAAGCTGATGAAGTCATTAAGATTATAAAAAAGAGTGGTGGAGAGGCCAAGTTTCTCCAAACGGATGTGTCAATCGCGGAGGATATAAAGGCACTTATTGATTATACATTAAGTGAATATGGAGAATTCCAATACGCTTTTAATAATTCTGGTCTATTAGGTGACTTGGAACCTATTGCATCCCAAGCTCCTGATAAATCCTCATACATAGTAGATGTAAACATTAAAGGAGTTATTGATTGTATGTACTATCAAATATCTGCAATGATCAAATATGTTAACCAATCTAAACCTTGCAGTATTGTTAATAATAGCTCTATTCTTTCTCATAATGCATACCCAGGTATAACAGTTTATTCGGCTACGAAACATGCCGTCAGTGGTTTAAACAAAAGGTGCGGCAGTAGAACTAGCTCAATCAAATATAAGAATAAATGCTGTCGGTCCTGGCCCAATCAATACTCCAATGATACAAATTCCAACTGATGGACATCCAGAACAATTCGCTAGTATGGTTCCAATGAATAGAATTGGTACTCCAAAAGAAATCAGCAATGCCGTATTATGGCTTTTTTCAAATGAATCATCTTATGTAACAGGACACACTCTCATGATTGATGGTGGCTATTGCGCAGGTCTATTATTCTCACCAAGTAATTAATTTATTTATGAAAATCGATTAACTTTTATAAAATTAAAGATTATACAAACAGTATTCTGTTATGTTATTAGCTTGCGATGAACGAAGTCTTTGAAAAATTATTAAAGTCTAAATTTAGGACAAAATTTTTTTTAGATGACAAGATGAGTCAATATGTTTTAGAGAAGGGCATCAAGAAAATAGAAAATGATGCAAAAGATCTTGTCTCTAAAAGAATCGCGCCAAAATATATACCTAATGATGGAAGACAAACTCCATTTAAACATCATCCAGTTTTCATTGCCCAACATGCAACTGCAACTTGTTGCAGAAAATGTATTAACAAATGGCACAAATTTGGTTTAAATTACGAGCTAACAGCAATCGAACAAGATTACATAGTACAACTAATAATGTCTTGGATAAAAAATAATCTTAACTAATTTTTATTGGATCGATAACATTCAACGATTCCAGCAACGTGCTGAAAAAAAGAGTGGTTCTCATCTTTTAACATCTTCATTATTTTGTCACCCTCTTCAGTCATATTGCTTTGAAAACATGCAGCTGCGGTGAGAGGGTACAATTGAAAATAGTCTGGTTTTATTCTTAACGCATTCCCAAAAAATTTGATTGCATCTTCTAAGCGATTTTCTCCCTTGTAAGCAAGACCCATATAGTAATTTTTTTCGAAAATATACGAGGAAGATTTATCAATCTTTTGAAAAATATCTCTGGCGACTTCATAAATCCCCTGTTGCAAACATGTTGTACCAATTGGAACCAACAAATCATTATTATTAGGGATTATATTGGCTATTTCTTGATATATTTTTTTACTAGTCTCTATATCTCCCAAATAACCAAAACAACTTGCTTTTATGAACAGCAAATTTAGTTCTTGCTCCTTATTTGAATTAATTTTTTTGATTGCCTCTAAAGTTTCATTATATCTTCGAAGTTGAAACAAAATTACTGATTTATTAAAAATAGTGGGTTCATCTGTTGGATAAAGTGATAGAATTTCATTGTAGATATTTAATGATCCTTCTAAATTACCTGATTGTGATAGATTTAAGGCTCTTTGTAATAATTCCGTTTTGTTTTTTAGGTTCATAGAGTTTAAAATACCACATATCAAATTTTTAGGTATAGAGTACAATGTCAAAGAAATTGATAATTATTTCTGGTGGATTCGATCCAATA
>Ga0208879_1000722_pt1 | contig 33244 bp, 26 predicted proteins | sample Knorr_S15_td_Bot_FD_185605 | JGI IMG/M metagenome (GOLD analysis project Ga0208879, IMG submission 185605) | Marine microbial communities from Southern Atlantic Ocean transect - Knorr_S15_td_Bottom_ad_5009_LV_A (SPAdes) (version 2) | ecosystem: Environmental > Aquatic > Marine > Oceanic | place... | reverse complement strand
TAAAACGTTTAGACAGCGCCTTAGGAATGGCATCGATTTCGCGACTAAGCGCTTTATACGCTTGACGTGCTTCGTCAAACTCCGCTTTAAGAGCCACTACACTACTGCTTTGCAATGCGTCGCCACCATTTACCTGACTCAAATTCTCAGTCGATGCGCTAGCTTCTTCAACGCTCACATCACGGGTATCTTTACCCGACTCGCTATCGCTTGCCGAAACGATCTTAGCGGCAATGTCTTCGAGCGCCTGAAGTTTTATCAGTAGCTTTTGGCCGTATTGCTGCTGCATAGAGAAGCGATCAAGCTGCTCGTTTAGTTCGTCGACAGAGCGCTTAATCTGTGTAATTCGCTTATCAGTTGCAGATTCATCATCGAGACGCGCTAGCTGTTCGAGCGTTGCTTCAACACCGCGCACGCTTTCATTAACCGTAGCAACATCAGCAAGCGTCGCTTCACAAAGCCTGTTATTGTACAACCAAGCTACCTGCTCCTTGGCATAAGTAAGCTGCTGTTCGCACAATGCTCTGGTATTCGCTCGTTGCGACGCTTGTTGCTTCTCTTCCCATGCTGGGCGGATACGGCTTAAATATCGCTCGAGCTGCTCACCAATACGCGCACGCTTTTCTTCATAATCAACGCGTTCTTCTGAAGTGAGTAAGTCAATTTGAGCAAACAGCCCTGTCAATTCGCTCTCAAGCTCATTGCGCTTTTCATCAATGGTTTCTACATCTGATTTGTCGAGCAAAGCCTGATATTTTGAAAGTCCCAAAGTGAGCTGCTTTTTAAGCTCCACTGGGCGCTTTGCAGCCTCTTTGATAGCATCTATCCGCGCATTAATTTGCGTAACAAGCGCATCATCTGACACTTTCTTAGCAAGCTTTTGCAGATCTGATACGTCTGAATGTGCGTTGACTAGTTGAGTCTGCAGTTGGGGACTTGCGCCTTCTAAAAAAACAAACTGGGTGAAAGATGGCTTCGCTACTTTTTCGATTAGCGCGTTAGCTAGCGCATCATCTTGTAAGAGCGTAGGCTCTTTCTTCAACATTTGCGGTACTAACTGCACTACCAAATCGGCGTTGGCTGTTTCAGTTAAAAAAGAGAATATCTCTTGGCGGGAGAGTGTGACATCCCCCTCGCCTAACAAAGCGGCGTTTACCTTTTTCTCCGCCGCTTTTTTAACGCGAGACTGCTTGGCAATTTGTGACATTTTAAGCCACAGCACAAAGCTATTAAGCTTTTCGAGTGCTGCTAAACTGACATTTGCATCTTCGTCATTAAATGCCAGTTCGTGAAGAATTGTTTTTTCCTGTGCCTTGTCGGGAGAGAGACTCTCGATTGCCTGCATCCGTTTTTCAGGCTTTGGGCTTTGGTGTGAAGGCGCAAATATACGACTAAATATCATCCTGTTTAAACCGCGCTATTGTATTATTATCATCCTGCTCATCGCGTAACGAGCGTTTAAAGTCGGCTTTACTTTTATGTACAATTTCGCCGCTTTCACCTACTGTCATATGCTCAGAGGACTTTTCTATTTTTGCTTGATACAGCATAACAACCTGCATACTGCTTGCTTTTTGCTCTTCGTTTAAAGGCGTGCCATCTGGCCACTTACCTGTTTCAACAGCCTGACGCAGACGCTCGTAAATCTCCGGCGTCATGCTGGCTAAAAGTGCTTCTATATTCATTTAGGAAAAACGCTTTATGTAAACAATACGCGCGCGGTTTACTAAGTACCAAACAAAGCCAACCACTGCGCCCAAAATAGCTAAATTATGTTGCAAATCACCTGGGCGTGTTCCGCCCCAATACATGAAGCCAAAACTCGCAACAAATATCAGCATAGCAAGAAGGGATTGGTTCTGGATACTGGCTAACTTTTTAAATCTTTGTAAGCTTTGTTTGCGCTCTATATCTTCAGAGGTCGCATCACCGATTTTAAAGTCACAGTGAGGACACGTCTTCGCTTTGTCAGACGTTTTTTTGTTACACGAAGGACAGTCAACTAATGCCATATGTTGCTCCTGTTTATTGGGTGCGAAATGGAAATGCGCAACTCGCTATTGAGCGAAGACGCATTTATACGCGGATGGGTATCATACTTAAGTTCATCACAACAATGAAGTCGATTCTGTGGATTAACCTTATCGCCATAAAACAAAAATGCGCAGGGTGTTAACTTTTATACAAAGTTCACCGCTACGCATTTTTACCTGAAAGCCAAGTTGCATTTCCCTTCAGTAAAACTCAAGAGGGGGCGATGCTTTAGGCAATACTCACCTTATTTTTTATGTCGAGACCAGTAGTCGTTAACCGTTTCTTTCATCTCTTTACAAAGCAACATGATGCCGAACAAGTTTGGCAAGGTCATTACCACGATAGCCACAGCTGAAAGTGCCCAAACTAATGTAGTGTCAGAGAATGCAGCCCAAACGAAACCGGCGACGTAGATGACGCGATACGGCATTACGGAGCGAGGACCGAACAAATATGTCATAGCGCGATCACCATAATATGACCAAGCGATGGCGGTTGAGAACGCAAACAGCATAAGCCCGATTGACACGATATATTGACCGAAATCGCCAAAGAAACCGCGAGTAAAAGCAATGGTGGTGAGCGCTGCCGAGTGAACCAGTGACTTACCGCTTACTTCAAGGTTCTCTTTAACCGGCTTTCCGTCGACAATCTTAAGCGTGCCAGTAAACAAGTCTTCACTACCTACTGCATACTTCACGTCTTCTGCTACAGACCTAGCGTTAAGCAGTGTAAAACCATCGCTTACAGCCGTGCCGTTAACAACGGTAATTGAGCCAGTATAAGGCTGTACATTGTTACCTTCAATTTCATTCAAGTAACCATATAGTTTGTTTACGTCATCCTGATTCGAGTCGTCGTATTGACCTGCAACAAAGTACATGTCTGAACGATCGAAGACGTTTTCGTGTTTTTCTTTCCACACGCCAGACGACAAAATAACCAAACCCGTTACGGTACAAATTAGAATAGTGTCGATAAAGGGTTCAAGCAGTGACACCATACCTTCTGACGCAGGCTCTTTCGTTTTTGCTGCTGCGTGAGCGATAGGTGCAGAACCTTGACCCGCTTCGTTTGAAAACAGGCCTCGGTTAACCCCACGGTTAAACGCATAAGCTAACGAAGCTCCCAAGAAACCACCTGCGGCAGCTGAACCAGTAAACGCATCACCGATAACTGCGGCAAACGAAGGCCCTATGTTGTCAAGATTAGCGAAAATAACCGCTAGCGCACCGATGAGGTAGATAACAGCCATAACTGGAACAACACGCGCTGTAAACGCGGCAATGCGTTGGATACCACCAAGAATTACCAAGGCTAGAAGAATACCCAGTACACTACCTACCATCCAAGGCTCGAAGCCAAACGTTGCTTCGATACTTTGCGCGATACCATTACTTTGAGGAAGGTTTCCGGTACCAAATGAACTGACTACCGTTGCAACAGCAAATGCAACCGCTAACCACTTCATGTTTAGGCGACGGTCCATGTAATACATAGGGCCACCGGCCATGGTGCCGTCTTCTGTCTTTACGCGATATTTGTGCGACAGAGTAACTTCAACGAATTTTGTAGTCATACCAAAAAAGGCGGTTACCCACATCCAAAATAGTGCTGCCGGGCCACCAAGGAAAATAGCGAATGCAACACCTGAGATGTTACCTGTACCTACGGTACCAGACAGTGCGGTAGTTAGCGCGCGAAAATGGGTGGTGTCGCCTGGATCGCTTTCTTTATCAAACTTACCGGTAACAACCTGCCAAGCATGTTTAAAGAAACGAATTTGCGGAAATTTAAGATAAACCGTAAAGAAAAGACCTACGCCTAACAGTACATAAGGAAACCAGAACGCGCCTCCTAAGAATCCATCGAGCATAGTTAGAAAACCATATAACCCTTCCAACGTTATTCCCCTTTTTTATTATGTTTAATTGTTGTTTTATTTTAATAATTAAAAGGCCTCTTTTTGTCGAGGCCTTTTTGCGGAAACTTTCGCTTCCTTATTCTTATTTTATTGCTCTGATGCTTTTAGCTTTTTAACAACTGCATTCACACCAATAAGTAAGTCTTCACCTAATTGACGGCTACGCTGTACCGACCAACCGTAGATATCATCCGGTACATCTGCATTGTCTTTAAATGGCATTTCCACCGTATATGCCATACATTTGAATTTCTCGCCCACCGCATTTGACGCTACGGTTAAATTAGCCTTGCCTGGCTCATCTTTATCGTAACCAAATTCATCTTGAAACTCTGGCGTAGCGTTCAACAGCGCATCTTTAAACGTATTTTCAAGCATTTTGATGGTGTCATTGTAGCTAGGGTTACCCTCACTTCCTGCGACAAAGTTGTACGGCAATGCCTCATCACCGTGCAAATCAAGATACATGTCTACACCAATTTCGCTCATTGCATTCAGTACGTAAAGTACTTCTGGGCTTTTTTCTTGCGAAGGCGTTGCCCACTCACGGTTTAGATTGGTTCCTACAGCGTTGGTACGCAGATGACCGCGTGCGCTGCCGTCTGGGTTCATGTTTGGTACAATGTAGAAAACAGCATTATCAAGCAACTGTCGCGCCAAACCATCTTGCTCGTCGAGCAGACGGTAAATAATACCTTCGGCACACCACTCGGCCATGGTTTCGCCAGGGTGTTGACGTGCCGTGATCCAGACTTTTTTCTTTTCTGGTGTTTCTTCACCGATAACCAGCATAGACATATCACGGCCATCAAGGGTAAGACCTAGGAATTTGTGCTCGCACAGTAGTGACATCTGCGCGTCGTGCACAAGATCAAGGTGACGTTCGTAGCTAAAAGGAATGAAATACGCGAAGTACACACTTGGCTGTTCTAGCGTTAGTGAGAACGTAAGATTGTCACCGTCAAATTCGCTAGGAATTCTAAACCAAGTTTGACGGTCGTAAGACGCTAGAACGTTATATCCCTTCCAACCTTCTGGATACGCTGACTTAGCCAGATTACCAATAGTCATTGTGTGAGTTACAAAAGTTTCGCCCACTAAACGAAAATGGAACCACTGAGCAAATTCAGATTGGTTGTCGTTGGGAATGGTTAGACGGATATCGTCTGGTGATTGTGCGCTAACAACTTCAATGTTACCGCTGTCGAATTGACTGGAAATATGCATAGACTGTCGTTTTCCTCATTATTTGAGCGCTAATTTAGCATAGACGTAAACACAAATTCCACGCACACAGCGGGTTTTGTACTATCGAAAGTATACAAAATGTTTACACCATCAAAAAACCGACCACTTAGGTCGGTTTTTTATACAGTTAATTAAACTGCGTGTTGCTTAAAGCGGCAACGTAGGGAAACTAAGCCCTGCCATATCACGAACTACACGTAGTACCTGACAGCTGTAACCAAACTCGTTGTCATACCACACGTATAGTGTCAGGCGGTTATCTGCGGCGATGGTCGCCTGAGAGTCAACCACAGACGCAGCGCGAGAGCCGACTAAGTCTGTTGACACAATCTCTTTACTTGCCGTGTAGTCAATTTGGTGTTGAAGCTTTGAGAACAACGCGGTATCGCGCAAGAACTCGTTAACTGCAATACGATCCACCGGTGTTTTAAGATTTAGGTTCAAAATCGCTAGCGACACATTAGGTGTAGGTACGCGGATAGCATTACCGGTAAGTTTACCTGCCAGTTTTGGGTACGCTTTGGCAACGGCTTTCGCAGCGCCCGTTTCGGTAATAACCATATTAAGTGGCGCACTACGTCCACGACGATCACCTTTGTGGTAGTTATCGATAAGGTTTTGGTCGTTAGTGTAAGAGTGAACGGTTTCAACGTGACCGTTTTCAATGCCATACTCTTCGTCTAGCGCTTTAAGTACCGGCGTTATTGCGTTAGTCGTACAGCTTGCAGCAGACACAATTGTATCTTCTGGTGTTACTTCTTCGTCATTTACACCGTGTACGATGTTCTTGATGTCACCTTTACCCGGGGCAGTAAGGATAGCTTTCGCTGCCCCCTTAGCTTTAAGGTGTAGGCCAAGGCCATCGCGGTCACGCCAAATACCCGTGTTGTCTACGATGATAGCGTTATCGATACCATATTGCGTGTAATCCACTTCATCTGGGCTGTTGGCATAAATGACTTGAATGTATGAACCGTTTGCTTTTAGCGCGTTACGCTCGTGGTCAACTGTGATGCTGCCGTTGAACGGCCCATGCACTGAATCGCGGCGCAGTAAGCTTGCGCGTTTTTCTAGGTCGCCATCGCGCCCGCCACGAACCACAATGGCACGTAAGCGAAGCTTATTGTTTTTACCTTGGCGTTCAATAAGCAAGCGAGCAAGTAAACGACCTATACGGCCAAAACCATATAGTACAACGTCCTGAGGTTTCTGATCGTCCTCTTTATCGGCAACGTCGTTTAGTTTTTCGTTAAGGTAGGCCGTAAGGTCGCTATTGTCGACCGCAGAACCGTAGTGAAAGTCAAAAGCCAATTTACCAATATCAATTTGTGCAGGAGCAAGCTTCATGTTGCTCAAGGCTTCTAAGATTGGATAGCTTTCGCGTAGGCGTAGCTTAATACCTTCGTGCAGACGCACTTTGCGGTGCGCTTTAATAACATCAATAGCACTGGCGTTCAGTAGCGAGCGTCCATAAACCGAAATTTCAACTGCCTTATTGCGATACAATTTACCAATAAGGGGCAACATCATTTCTGCGTATTCCTGACGCTCTTGCCAGCTGCTTTGTAATTCCTGCTCAAACTGTTGATTCATGCTTCTGCCTTCATCGATATTAATTTAACGGTGTTGTCATTGTTGTATGCGCGGCCAAATTTTGTGTGGCACAAACACGTACAACTAATCCTAATTACGCGTCAGCTTTTTATTATTTTTAGGGTACACTAGGTGAGTTTTCGCCTGACGGTGACGAGCAGTATCTTAAATAAACAAGCAAGGAAGACCAAATTGTTGATAAGTTTCAAAACCTCTATGAAAACTCGTATAACAGAGAGTTTATTTAGTAAGTTTCCAACAAAAGGTTATGTAACGACGGTGTGGCTGGCAGCAGCGACAACACTGACGGGTTGTGGCGATCTTTTTGAACCTACTATCAGTGAAATTTGTGAATCTCACAGCGAGATTTGCTTAGATTTGAGTTTGGATGCCCGTTGTCGCGGCGAGCGAGCTGAGATTATTCGCTTACGTTACTACAATCAAGATTCAAAAGACGACGCTTACAAGTACCCTCTCCTTCTGAACTTCGAAGAGTATCTCACCTGCGTTGAAGAAGTGCAGCATATCGAACACGTTAAACGCAAAGGCAAGGAAGCGACACGGCTAAAAGGCGTTATTACTGCTCAGCGTGAAATTAAACGCCTAAGCCGCGAGACGAAAGACTCCCTTGATCCTTACCTTTCTTACTATCATTGGACACGATATAGCGACAAAGAGGCTTTTCATCGCTTTGAGCGCTACGCTGCCAGCAACCGCGTAAGCGATCCAAAGCTGCTGGTCGCACTGGCCTCTGTTCAGATTAAAACAGACCAAAAGCGTACTATTGAAACCTTATATCGCGCGCTAAGTTTATATACAGATAGCGACGACATTGATGTCAGCATTTTCTACTCGCTTGCTTCAATGGGAATGGATATGGACAACTATCGCCTTGCCTATGTTTGGTATGGTGTGGCTGAAGCCTTCGATGAGAGACTTAACGACACTCAGCGTGTTCAACTTGGACAACGCTATGCCCTTCCAGTAGGTATTCTAGATAACATTGTTGATGAAATAGTCAGTAATTTGAATAGCGCGACCTTCAACGCAGATTTATTGAAACTGGATAAGCTCTGATTTTTTGAAACTCAATTACACAATTTCATTGGTAAATAATTAAAAAAACCGCCATTTATGGGCGGTTTTTTATGATTGGATCTCTCGACTTCCCACGCAAGGTCAAAATTTAATCAGATGTTTACCTTAATCAAGCGCTCACCTAGGGCTTTTTAACCTTTAATTTGTGTATCACCTTCGCCTTTAAAGGTCATAGATAGCGAATTTACGCAGTAGCGTTGACCCGTTGGCGCAGGACCATCTGGAAATACATGGCCTAAGTGCGAGCCACACTGCTTACAAAAAATCTCAACCCTACGCATACCGTGACTCAAGTCTTCTCTGTAATCTACATTACCGTCATCAAGCTGCTTATAGAAAGAAGGCCATCCACAACCAACATCAAATTTAGTATCTGAGGGGAAAAGTGGCGCTTCGCAGCACTTACACACGTACAATCCATCTCGCTGCTCGTCTAGCAATACTCCAGTGAAAGGTCGCTCAGTACCCGCTTCGCGGCATACATAATATTCCTCGTCAGTGAGCTCAGTTTTCCAGTCTTTTTTAGCTATTGATGCGTTTGCTTTTTCATCTGTCGACATAACTTACCTCTTTAAACAAAAAAGGTGTATTTGAAAACAAATACACCTTTTAATAGTTTACGCTCAGTTATGAGCGCGTGTAACACTATTTAGTTCATACTATTTTTTGATAGCCGTTTGCGGACGTGCAGGATCACTCCACTCGATGTGATACTTTTTACCTGCTGGCTTATCCACACGCTGATAAGTATGTGCGCCAAAATAATCGCGCTGGCCTTGCAGCAAATTTGCAGGTAGCACGGCTGTGCGATACGAATCATAATAGCTAAGAGCCGACATCATTGCAGGGCAAGGCACGCCAGCCAGTGTCGCTTGGGCGATAGACTCGCGCCAATCAGATTGGTACTGTGTAATTTGTTCTGCAAAGAATGGGTCCATAAGCAAGTTGGCTAAGTCTTCGTTATTCTCGTAAGCCTGAGAAATAGACTGAAGAAATACAGCGCGAATAATACAGCCCGCACGCCATATTTTAGCTATTTCACCAAACTCCAGTGTCCAGCCGTGTTCTTTGCCTGCCATTGCCATTAACTGGAAGCCCTGTGCGTACGCACAGATCTTAGAGCAATAAAGCGCTTGCTCTAGCTTGTTAATGATCGACATTTTCTCATCATCGCTGAACGATGGCGCATCAGGGCCAGCAAGAACCTTGCTCGCAGCTACACGCTCGTCTTTCAAACTAGAAATACTGCGCGCGAATACCGCAGAAGTGATGGTCTGTGCCGGACTACCTACCTGTAATGCGCTTACTGCAGTCCAAAGGCCTGTACCTTTTTGACCCGCTCTATCTAAGATCACATCAACCAACGGCTGCTGGGTTTCTGGATCCATTTGCTCAAGAACTTCAGCACTAATTTCCATCAGGTAGCTATTCAGCTTGCCTTCGTTCCAGCGACGAAACACCTCTGCTATTTCAGCTGGCGCCATATGTAGCGCTTCGCGCATAACATGGTAAGTTTCGCAGATAAGCTGCATGTCGGCGTATTCGATACCGTTGTGAACCATTTTTACATAGTGCCCGGCTCCAACCGGACCGATGTAGGTCGCACATGGTTCGCCTTCTAACACTGGTTGACCTGGCGTATGGCTTTCTAATGGTTTACCTGTTTCTGGGTCAACCTTTGCAGCAATCGCTTTAAGAACAGGCTCAATGCGTGTCCATGCATAAGGGTTGCCTGAAGGCATAAGAGATGGCCCGAAACGAGCGCCTACTTCACCACCTGACACGGCGGTAGAGAAGAAGATAAATTTACCTTTGTACTGCTCTTCACGTGCTACAGAGTCTGTCCACAAACTGTTGCCAGTATCAACCACGATATCGTCAGCGTGAATTCCGGCGTCAATAAGATGATTGCAAACGTGGTCAACAGGATCGCCAGCAGGCACAGAGATAATAATAAGATGCGGGGCTTTTAACTTGCTTAAAAGCTCGGTGTAAGAACTGCAGCCTTCAACACGAGGCTCAGTATTTTCAGCTCTTTCGCTTGCGTCTTTGGCAAGAATAGACTCAACTTTGTTTTGGTCTAAATCGAAACACGCTACACGATAGCCATGGTCCACTAGGTTCATGGTTAGGTTACTACCCATCACCCCTAAACCGATAAAACCAATATCACACGACTTGTCTTCGTGCGAATTACCACCTTTCTTTTGCATAGGAACACCCTCACATTTCAGATGGCTGCGCATGATACCACCTGAAAGAATAAAGAACAGTCTAAGCTAACAATTTAGTGCGCAGTGGTGTAATTGTCACCAGCGGTAAACATTAACGGGTTTTGTAAGCTAGTTTAGCCGAGATTTTGGCACGCATTCAGCACCTGTGTTACGCGCTCTCGCCCATGCTGTATGAAATTCACACAAAGGTAAAGACTCTGTTTCTTATTCAGCTAACGTGCACTGAGTTTAGAGCCGTTTAGCGGCACTTTTAAATTCTTTAAAGGCACTCTAAACCAAGTATAAGGTCGTATTGTAAGCCATTATTCTATCCAGAGAACTGAGAGAAACTGAACAAGGTTAGCGATTTGCTGGCCTGTAAAAACACCTTCTGAATGCAAATTGAAGGCTGTTCTTCAAGAGAGCTGTAGCGCGTATCCAAGTGCATGGTCCACCCTCCCCTGGGTATGACAGAAGGTAGGTGAAAACGCACGTCGCTTTCACTTGCATTAACACACAAGAACCAATGCTCTGGCTTCTGGTCGCCCGTTACACAACCTTTTATTTCCACACCAAACGCTTTGTTATGATGCGCATTCCAATCTTCAGACGCTTTGTCAGAACCATCGGGCTTATACCAATTTATTTCTTTTACATTTCGTGAGAGCGTAAACGTATCATCGTGCAGCTTTAGTTCGCTTAACAGTGAAGAGGACTGACGAAAACGGATCACATATTGGCAGAAGCTAAGAAAATCTTGCTTGCGCTTGTTTAATTCCCAATTCATCCAGCTAATAGGATTATCCTGACAATAGGCATTATTATTGCCATTTTGGGTGCGACTTAATTCATCGCCACCAAGAATATGCGGTGTACCTTGCGAGAAGATCAGCGTTGCAAAGAGATTGCGCTTTTGACGCTCACGCATAGCGAGTATCTGCTCGTCATTCGTTTCCCCTTCAAGACCATAATTGGCAGACAGGTTGTGTCCATGGCCATCTCGATTTTCTTCTAAGTTATCGAGATTGTGACGTTCGGCGTAGGTCACCATATCGTGCAGCGTGAACCCATCGTGATATGTCACGTTATTTACCGACGTACTGATATGTCGATGGCCTTTGTGAAATATATCCCGTGAGCCCATTAGACGGGTAGCAAAGTCCGCGGTAACGCCATCGTCTCCACGCCAGAAGGCGCGCACCGTATCGCGGTATTTATCATTCACCTCTAACCATGGAGAAGGAAAGTTACCCACTTGGTAGCCGCCAGGCCCAATATCCCAGGGTTCGGCAAGCAATACCCTCTCTTTTAGAACAGGGTCGCTACTAATGGCTCTCAGCAGCCCAGATTTTTTACTATATTCTTGTGGCTCTCTTCCCAAGCATACTGCTAAATCGAAACGAAAGCCGTCAACGCCAATTACGGATACCCAGTGGCGCATGGCATCTAAAATAAGTCCCATCATAAATGGCTGCGCGGTATTTACCGTGTTACCACAGCCTGAATGGTTGGAATAAACCAATTCTCCGTTTTTCGTTTGCTCTAATAAGTACGCTTGGTAAGGGCAAAACCCCTTATAAGAAAGAATAGGACCGCCATTGCCTGCCTCTGCTGTATGGTTAAATACCACATCAACAATGACCTCAAGTCCGGCTGTATGATAAGCATCTACCATAGACTTTAGTTCAGCAAGCGCGTCTGACACACCGTAGCGTGGTTCAGGCGCAAAGAAGTTAACCGGGTTATATCCCCAATAATTAGTTAAGCCTTTCTCTGTTATAAATGGTTCAGGCATGAATGAGCACAACGGCATAAATTGCACCGTGGTTATGCCTAATGCTTTGAGATGCTTGATGACACTCGGATGGGCAGCACCGATAAATTTGCCACGGTGTTCTTTAGGTACATCGGGATGGAGTTTTGTTAGCCCCTTAATATGTGCTTCGTAAACTACTCGCTTGTGTTTCGGTATAACAGGCGCGCTAACATGACTGGGCGCATAGTCATTTTGATCAATTACTATGCACTTGGGGATCATAAACTGAGAGTCGTGTTTGTATTGCCTAGCGTCCCATTTTATTGCGCGACTAATTTTCTTGGCGTAAGGGTCGATTAGCAGTTTGTCGGTGGGTACCGCATGTAACCCTCCCTCACCGCGTTCTACGCGATAACCATAGTATTGTCCTGCGCTAACGCCGCTGTAACGACCGTGCCAAACATCACCAGTTTTCTCAGGCAATGGATGCTCACTCACCGCCTCTTCTGTGTCACTATTGAAAAAACACAACACGACCGCCTTCGCATCGGGCGCGTATACGGCAAAATTACAACCATCTTGTGTAACTGTTGCGCCAAGTGGATATGCCTTTCCCATTCCACTTTCTACAATTAGTGCGGTGTCTCGAATTTCGTTCACTTCGTTCTCAATTTATCTCTTAACTAGGGCGTGTCGCTCTAGTCGGATTAATCCACATTGGTAACATAAAATACCGTGGCTAGCGGCGGTAACGTGATTTCTGCAGAGTGAGTACGCTCATTCCAAGGTATGGGTTGCGTATTTACAGTAGAAGCAACGTCGTAGTCACTACCCCAATATGCACCATCATCAGTGTTTAGTGCTAGCGTTAGCGTGCATGCATCATCTACGCCTATTCTGAAGTTCTGACGTGGCACAGGCGTAAAATTAGATACCACATATACTTTTTGCTTCGCATCTTTTGACATGCGAACAAATGAAACCACGCTTTGGTCTGCATTATTGTGGTCCAGCCAAGCAAAGCCCCCTGGTTCGTGGTCTTGCTCGTAAAGCGCTGGCGTAGACGTATAGAGGTGGTTGAGCGCCTTATAAAGCGCTTGAATGCCTTTGTGTTTTTCGTAATCGAGCAAGTGCCAGTCTAAACTACTGTCATGGTTCCATTCTCGTGCCTGCGCAAGCTCGTTCCCCATAAAGTTAAGCTTCTTGCCGGGGTGACCGTACATAAAGCCCGCGTAACAACGCAGGTTAGCGGCTTGCTGCCATTCATCGCCAGGCATTTTGTGCAGCATACTGCCTTTGCCGTGTACCACTTCATCGTGCGAGATAGGCAACACAAAGTTTTCGTCAAACGCGTAAACCATGCTGAAGGTAATATCGCCATGGTGGTAATTGCGGTATGCTGGGTCTTTAGCAATGTAATGTAATGAGTCGTGCATCCACCCCATGTTCCACTTAAAGCCAAAGCCCAAACCGCCATCAAATACTGGACGAGAAACCTTAGGAAACGACGTTGATTCTTCGGCAATTGTCATGGCGTCAGGGAAGTGCTTGTACACTTCTTCATTCATCCATTTCAGTAAACTAATGGCTTCGTAATTTTCGTTACCCCCATCCACATTCGGGATCCACTCGCCGTCATTACGTGAGTAATCGAGATAAAGCATGGATGCCACTGCATCAACCCTGAGTCCATCAACGTGAAATTTGTCTAGCCAAAACAGTGCGTTTGCAACTAAAAATTGACGAACTGTGTCTTTGCCGAAATCGTAAATGCAAGAATTCCAATCCGGATGCCAACCTTTCCTCGGATCTTCATATTCATAAACACAAGAACCATCAAATCGCGCCAAGCCATGGCCGTCTTCCGGGAAATGTGCAGGTACCCAGTCGATAATTACGCCTATACCTGCTTGGTGAGCCTTATCAACAAAGTATTTAAATTCATCTGGGTTACCAAATCTACTCGTTGGTGCGAACATTCCCACGGGCTGATAGCCCCATGAACCGTCGAAAGGAAACTCGGAAATAGGCAGCAATTCAACGTGAGTGTAACCCATTTCGCTGACGTAGCTTATTAAGTCATCGGCCAGCGCTTTATAAGTAAGATAGCGCGCATCAGTTTCAATGCCTGGGCGCTTCCAAGAGCCAAGGTGCACTTCATAAATGCTCATTGGGCTGTTGTATTTGTTACCCTTTCGCTTTTCCATCCATGCACTATCATTCCACTCATAGTTATTGTGGTTGTAAATTTTAGATGCATGAGAAGGATACTGCTCGGCACTGAAGCCCAGCGGGTCAGCCTTGTGTGGTAAGTCGTGACCGTGTGCATCTTTAATGTGATACTTGTAGCGCTCACCTTCGCCTAATTCTGGTACAAACAGTACCCAGTAACCCATGGAAGTTTTCTCCATGGGATGCATACGCCCATCCCACTGATTGAAATCGCCAATGAGCGAGACTGTACTTGCATTAGGCGCGAAAACACAAAATCTCACACCCTTTACCGATTCACCTTGGGAAGAGGTAAGTGTTAATAGTTGAGCACCTGCCTGCTGATACAAATTTTCTGGTTTGCTATCAATATAATGAACAGCGTGGTAGGCCTGCTCTGTGAATTGATAAGGGTCAATTGCACCTTTATCGTCGTTGCCCCCTTTAACGGCAACGCGATAAACTTCACCCTGATAGTTTTTAGGCAACGGCGTTTCGAAAAGACCATTTTTAGAGGTAACGGTTAAATTTTTTAGCGCTGCACTCTCCCATTTAATCGTTATTTCACTGGCATCAGGGCGCCACACGCGAAGTATCGACCTTTGTTTATTGGTAACTAAACCTAAATGGGAAAACGGCTGAGAACATAATACCTGTTCAAACTGCTGCGCTAATTGCATTCGCTACTCCTAGTAAAAACCCGCATGGCAGCGGGTTGAATTGAGAGCTTAAATGCGTTGTTCACACTTAAGCTCTATCAAGTACCGTCTTGGTACTTTATCTTACTCGTTTAAGTTACCTAGGCAACCGCCTATTATCATTTCTTTGATAATGGCAACTAACCCTGACTTGCTTGCTTTCTGGCATGAGTAAGTTTAGACGCTAACTCATTTATATCATGTCTATCGAACATCGACTCGATATTCTCGGTTAGTTTTCTTCGCCAGTTCGGATACTCGTCAAATGTGCCCGGAATATTTACCGGCTTATCCATTTCTAACCAGTCTTCTAACTGAAGGCTTAACAGAGCACTTGAACCACCAGCCATGTGTACCTGCATACCGTTATTCAGTTCGCGGTTCATGCCTGTGTAGTTCACATCGTGACCCACGTTGTTGCCAATTGAGCCGTGGCCGTGCAAAGTATCTAAAATCGCCTGTTTGTTTTCGTGACGATCCGCATAAAGCGTTTGTAGAATTTCTTCTGTTGGATATAGCCCTATCTCTTTGCCTAACTCTAAATCTAGACAGTGCCAGTAACCAATTAGCGTCGGCATATCGTGAGTAGTCAATGTTGACATAGACTGAACAGGATAATGGCTAGGTGAGAAGAAACCACCGTCTTCGGCTTGTTCGAAGAAAAATACGCGGTATGAGTACACGCCATTATCGGCAAGCTTACTGCGAATTTCTTCTGGTACAGTACCCAAGTCTTCACCAATAACCAGGCTTTGATTACGGTGACTTTCTAGCGCTAAGATACCAAGCAAATCATCTACTGGGTAATAAACGTAACCACCATCTTTAGCATTATCACCTTTCACTACCCACCATAAACGCAGCAACGCCATAACGTGATCGATGCGCAGTGAACCCGACGACGCCATGTTAGACGCAAACAAGTCAATAATAGGTTGATAACCCTGTTCATACAGCTTACGAGGGTCCATAGGCGGCAACCCCCAGTTCTGGCCTAGTGGGCCTAAGATATCCGGTGGAGCACCTACGCTTGCGCCTGTGCAGTATAGGTCTTTGTTACCCCAAATTTCCGCACTGCCTTCGCTCACCCCTACCGCCAAGTCGCGATAAAGCCCAATAGTCATACCCGCATCTGTAGCTTTACTACTTGCAAGTTCAAGCTGCTGTGCAGCAATCCACTGAAGGAAAAGGTAGAATTTGACATCTTGCTCGTTAGCGCTCTTAAACTTAGCTACAGCAGGGTTGTGATAATCTTTGTATTCTTGGGGAAATACCGGCCAGCCCCAGCTGTCTTTGCCTTCAGCTTTCAAGTGCGATTGCAATGCATCGTACACCGCTAACATATCTAAGCTTTCACCGCCCGCTTCTACGAAGGCTTTAAACGCTTTATTTTGCTTTGTGCTTTTACGAAGGTATTTGGCATCGTAAACATCAAATACTGCTTTAAGCGCAGCCAGTTTCACATGGGCGACTGCCTCGTAGTCTACATGTTCTACGTTACGTGCATGTTCAAGCGTGGCTTTAAACTCATCACTGCTCACTACCGCTTGTACTGATGCATCGTCATACCCGTCAATGGCAGTCACATCGATATACAAATAATTAAGCCAGCGACGTGAGCTTGGCCCATAAGGCGAGCACGCGTTGGGGTTTGCAGGGTAGAGCGCATGAATAGGATTAAGTCCGATAAAGTCTGCGCCCACACCAGCGGCTTTTTCAATAAGCAGAGCTAAATCAGAAAAATCACCAATCCCCCAGTTCTTTTCACTGCGAACGCAGTAAAGTTGAACGCTTAAGCCCCATATTTTTTTGCCTTCTTTAATCTCGTTTGGTGTGTAGCAGGCTTCAGGTGCCACAATTAAACGAGAACGCGCAAATTCATCGTCATCAGCGCTTAAGGCTACATCGTGATAACCAAGGGGCAAATCTAAAGGCAGTGTTACTACGTATTCATGAAACTCTACATCGTCGATATGCGCCATCGTCGTCATTTCTTGGTCAACTGGCGTAAATTGATGAGTGAGCACGTCACCATTTTCACAGGTGACCGTGAGCGTGTGATCATCGTTCACTAACTCGATAGGCAAACGAACCGCTACGTTAATTTCTTGGGTATTGCGAACCACTTGAACAGGATTTAACGGCGACAACCATACCGACTTTATATCTTGTGTAATTTGTGACTGAATTTTTTCATCACTGCTGGTGTCATAGCCAAGTGTGTTAAGCAGTTTTGCTTTACTTGATTCTGCGATGGTTGCTGGCTTTCCCCATGCGTCGACGTATTGGGTTTCAATTCCCCGCATTTCAACCAGTTGTTGCAGAAGTTGTTGTGTCATGGTGTGTCATTCCTGTTATTCGGTAAAAGACGCAAAGCAAATTAAGCATAGTGCGTCTACAAACAAATTTTTAACATTATTCTAGAAACAAGGGCTTGGCGATATCTGAATACGATTGCAATAGCACTTATTCGTAATTTTGCAACACTTTGGCTTTTTATTTTGCTAATTATGGCATTTTGATCCATACTTTACGTAATTTATTTTCATTTTATTTAAATAATCGGGGTACGTTATGACAATTCGCATCGGTATCAATGGTTTTGGCCGTATTGGACGCCTAGTAATGCGCGCAGCAGCAGAGCGCAACGACATCGAAGTTGTTGCAATAAACGACTTACTAGACACGGACTACATTGCTTATCTATTGAAATACGACTCGACTCACGGTTTATTCGACGGTGAAGTTACAGTAGATAACAATAGCCTAGTTGTAAACGGCAAAACTATCCGCATTACATCTGAAAGAGATCCAGCTGCACTTAAGTGGAATGAAGTAGACGTTGACGTGGTTGTTGAATCAACAGGTCTGTTCCTGACTAAAGAAACTGCCGCGAAGCACATCGAAGCTGGCGCGAAGAAAGTTGTTATGTCTGCACCTTCTAAAGATGACACGCCTATGTTCGTTATGGGTGTTAACCAAGAAAGCTACGCTGGCGAAACTATTGTTTCAAACGCGTCTTGCACAACTAACTGTCTTGCTCCTCTTGCCAAAGTGCTTAACGATAAATTTGGTATTGTAGACGGTTTGATGACAACGGTTCACGCAACAACTGCAACACAGAAAACGGTAGACGGTCCTTCAATGAAAGACTGGCGTGGTGGTCGTGGTGCTGGTCAGAACATCATTCCATCATCAACCGGTGCAGCAAAAGCAGTAGGTAAAGTTATCCCTGAGCTTAACGGCAAGTTAACAGGTATGGCTTTCCGTGTACCTACACCAAACGTTTCAGTAGTAGACCTTACTGTAAACCTTGCGAAGCCTGCTAGCTACGATGAAATTTGTGCAGCAATGAAAGAAGCTTCAGAAGGCGAGCTTAAAGGTATCATGGGTTACACAGAAGATGCGGTTGTGTCTAACGACTTCCTTGGCGACGCTCGCACATCGGTATTTGACGCCACTGCAGGTATCGCACTTACTGATACATTCGTTAAACTCGTTTCTTGGTACGACAACGAATGGGGCTACTCAAACAAGGTTCTAGACCTTGTGGCTCACATTTCTAAGTAATTAACTGTATTAAGCTAAAATAGTTAAACTATTCACGCTAAAGTTGAGTTAATCTAAAGGTGTAAACACGGCGTTTGCACCTTTTTTGTTTTTCGTGGTCGTAAACACGCATAATAACGATATTCCAGCGACATACGCTTTCCCGTCGCTTACCCTTTGTTGTTTTCTTATTAGTCCAAGGAGGGCTTATGCCACCTGTGAGTTCAGTTACCGTTAGTGAGTCTAATGGACTTACCTTTTTAGACGTAGATAATGCGTTTGCCTCTGCGCGTATTAGCCTATTTGGCGGTCATATCTTGTCATATGTGCCTAAAAGCGATGGCAGAGAGCGTCTTTGGGTAAGCCCCCATGCTTACTTGAACGGAGAGCGACCTATTCGCGGTGGTATTCCGGTGTGCTGGCCTTGGTTTAGCGATGATCACGGTCGAGAAAAAGGTGCCCTCCCCGCTCACGGCTTTTTGAGAACACAAGTGTGGAAGCTGATTAATTCAGAAGATACAGAAAGCGGAACAACGATTACGCTTTCGCCAAGCTTTACCCGAGCAGAAGGGTTTGAGAATGATTGTAACGTGACCATGGTAATTACCGTTGGTGAGACGATGGACGTTGCGTTAACTACAGAAAATACGGGTGTTGTACCATTCGAATTTAACTGTGCGCTACATACATATTTCCACGTTGACCACATTCAACATACCCAAATAACTGGAATTGAAGGTCAATATAAAGACAAACTTGACGACTGGGGATTAAAGACGACACCGAGTCCTTACACCATCACAGGCGAAACGGATCGCATTCATGTTGCGCCGATTAAAATAGCAGAAATTGAAGTCGAAGGCAAAGCGTTCACGGAAGTGGTATCCGACGGCAATGACTCTTTGGTAGTGTGGAACCCGTGGTTAGGCGCCGCGTCTATTTCAGACATGGACCCATTTGGCTATAAGCATATGTTGTGCGTAGAAACATCGCTAACTCAGGGAAAGACACTGTCCCCCGGTGCTAGCCACACACTGAAACAATCTATTGTTCCGAAGTAAATTATTTGAAGTGCAAGCGCAATTTCGCTGACACTTCGGAAGGTAGACAGTCGCAGTTCACGATCAAGAGATATAAAAAAACCTGCCAATGAGCAGGTTTTTTCATTTAAAGGTTCAGCAAATTACTGTTTAGCACCCGCAACAGCTTCTTTTGCTAGCTGCGTAATACGCGCCCAGTCACCTGATTCAATTGCGTCGTCAGGGGCAAGCCACGAACCACCTACACATTTAACGTTGTTAAGCGCTAAATAGTCATTGTAGTTGTTTGGACCAATGCCACCCGTTGGGCAAAACGTCACATCAGGGAAAGGACCACTGATTGACTTAATGGCTTTAACGCCACCTGAAGCCTCTGCTGGGAAGAATTTCATGTGGGTATAACCCGCATCTTTACCCTTCATCAAATCAGAAGTTGAAGAGATACCAGGGATAAGTGGAATTTCTGAATCCATACCCGCTTTTAGCAAATCAGCCGTCATACCTGGGCTAATTGCGAACTTAGCGCCCGCTTCAACTACCGCTTTAAGCTGTTGGGCGTTAGTCACGGTTCCAGCACCAATTAGCGAGTCAGGCACTTCTTGTGCAATTCGCTTAATCACGTCAATAGCAGCAGGGGTACGTAGCGTTACTTCTAGTACTTTAATACCACCTTCCATCAGCGCTTTTGCCAGAGGAACCGCTTTTTCTACGTCATTGATTACCAAAACAGGTACAACTGGACCGGCCGCAAAAATTTCCTCTGGAGAGTATTTCCATTTCGTTGTCATAATTTAGCTCGCTGTATTTTGATTCAGATATGCAGCCGCACCCAATAAACCATGATCAGGTTCTGCAATTAAATAGGTGGGAATGTCTTTCACGTAGTGCTTCATTTGCCCTTTCGCTTCAAAACGCGCTCTAAAATCGCTATTTTGAATAAATTCAGGGAAACGGTTAGCAATGCCACCACCAATGAAGATGCCGCCCGTGGTTGCCATGTTAAGTGCTAAATTACCCGCAAAGCTTCCCATAATTCGGCAGAATTGGGTAAGCGTCGCTTCAGCAATTTTACAGGTACCGTTCAGCGCAGCGTCAGTGATTTGAGCCGGCTCGGTAAATACAACTGGTGCTGATGCGTGGTTTGCTAGCGCGGTGTAAATATTATGCAGGCCGCGTCCAGACATTACTTCTTCAGCAGAAGCACGTCCTAAGGTAGATTGAAGGTGACGCCATACGACAACATCGGTTTCATCTACCGGTGCAAAGTCTACATGACCACCTTCACCGTCCAGCGTCTGCCAGCCCGTTGAGGTCATTGTAATATGCTCAACACCCAATCCTGTACCAGGTCCAAAAACAGCGATATTGCCATTTTCTTTCGCAGTGCCTTCGCCAATTTGTACCACTTGCTCTTCGCCCAATACAGGCAAAGAGTGCGCTACGGCAGTGAAGTCATTGATAACGAACAACGCGTCTAGTTTAAGCTGAGAGCGAAGTCCATTTTGAGAAAATGCCCAGCTGTGATTCGTCATCTCGACTTGATCGCCCAATACTGGACATGCAATTGCAATACAACCTTGCGAAAAGCTGTATTCCGGCATGTCGCTAAAGTACTGCGCGATAGCAAGGTCTATGCTGGCGAAATCATTACACATATATTTTTTGATGTCGGCTACACCTGACTCGGTTACCCTTGCAACACGAATATTCGTACCGCCAACATCAGCCACAAACTTCTGGCTCATTATGCTTGCTCCTGCGTGTAAAACAGTGAACATGCACCCTCTTCTGCACCTGTCAGAATAGCGCGCATACCCGCAAACATTTCACGTCCCATTCCAACGTGATGCTTAGCTAAGTTTGCTGGCGCTGCTTCACGTGCAGCTAGTGTTTCATCGTCCACATGCAGTGTTAGTGCACCAGTTTGTGTGTTTAGCTCGATAATGTCGCCCTCTTGCACTTTAGCAAGTAGACCGCCTTTATAAGCTTCTGGAGTCACGTGGATAGCTGCAGGAACTTTACCTGATGCACCAGACATACGACCGTCAGTAACTAGCGCCACTTTAAAGCCGCGATCTTGAAGCACACCAAGAGGTGGTGTTAAGCGGTGAAGTTCTGGCATACCAATCGCAGAAGGACCTTGGAAGCGAACAACTACAATGCAGTCTTTGTCTAGCTTGCCAGACTTAAACGCGTCATCCAGTTCAAACTGGTCTTCAAACACAACCGCTGGCGCTTTGATATTACAGTGAGGCGTGCGAAGTGCTGAGGTTTTAATAACGCCACGACCAAGATTGCCGTCAAGTACACTCAATCCACCATCTGGCTTAAACGGTGCGTCAACAGTTGCTAGCACTTCTTTATCGAGGGATTCAGTTGGGCCGTCTCGCCATTCTAATTCGCCGTCTTTAAGCACAGGCTCTTTAGTGTAGAAGTCTAAACCTTCACCACAAATGGTCTTAACATCGTTATGTAGTAGACCCGCATCAAGCAACTGTCTAATTAGCAATGACATACCACCTGCTGCAACAAAGTGGTTAATGTCAGCTGAGCCATTCGGGTAAATGCGAGTAAGAAGAGGCACAGCATTAGAGATATCTGAGAAGTCGTCCCAATTTACGATGTAACCTGCAGCGCGTGCAACCGCAATAAGGTGCATGGTGTGGTTAGTAGAACCACCCGTAGCAAGAAGACCTACAAGGCCGTTCACAATGGCTTTTGCATCTACAATGTGACCAATTGGCGTATAGTTGTCGCCAAGGTCAGTTAAGCGTGTTGCTTGAACCGCAGCCGCTTTTGTTAGCGCGTCGCGCAAAGGTGTGCCCGGATTAACAAACGACGAACCCGGAAGGTGCAAGCCCATCATTTCAACCACTAGCTGATTCGAGTTTGCCGTTCCATAGAACGTACAGGTACCCGCAGAGTGGTAAGATTGAGATTCAGCTTCAAGCAGCGCGTCACGCCCTACTTTACCTTCGGCAAATTCTTGACGAACACGGGCCTTTTCTTTGTTTGGAAGACCCGATGGCATTGGACCGGCTGGCACAAAAACGGTTGGCAAATGACCGAACGTTAGTGCGCCCATTAGTAGCCCAGGAACGATTTTGTCGCAGATACCTAGCATCAATGCGCTATCGAACATGTTGTGAGAAAGCGCAATGGCAGCCCCCTGAGCAATGTTATCACGGCTCATTAGGCTTAAGTCCATGCCAGACTGGCCTTGTGTAACACCATCACACATAGCAGGTACGCCACCTGCGAACTGGGCTACGCTGCCTACCTCTTTCACTGCATCCTTAATGAGCGCAGGATACGTCTCGTAAGGCTGGTGCGCTGAAAGCATATCGTTATACGCAGACACAATTGCCACGTTGGCTTTGGTCATTGAACGAAGATCTGATTTTTCGCTTGTTCCACATGCTGCAAAGCCGTGAGCAAGGTTACCGCATGACAACACACCACGGTGTGGTCCTTGACGTCGTGCACTCTCAATTTTTTCTAGATACGCCTTACGCGTTTCTTTACTACGCTCGATAATTCGTTGCGTAACTTCAGCAATTTTTGGATTCATGTTTGTCTCCTATGGCGCCCACATCAAAGTAACCGGCGCGCGGTTAACTACGGCGGTGATGGGCTTTTGCGCTTCGGTGGCATTTTCAATAGCATCAAGTAAGACTTGTTTTTTCTTCTCGCCTGTTAAATGCAAAAAGATATTACGGCTATTGAGTAACGCTGGTAGCGTTAATGAAATACGTTGATGAGGTGCTGTTGTAGGTTGAACAGCGATGCAGGTTCTGCCGCTGCTCATATCTAAGCCGTCAAGTACTTGTTCAGAGCAAGGGAAAAGCGATGCAGTGTGACCATCTTCCCCCATGCCAAGAATCAATGCATCAAAAGGTTGTGACATGCTAGCCAGATTTGACTCTGCGGCATTTACGCCTTCGTTTGCATCATTAGCATCGCTTTTCAATTCGATAAAACGAGCTGCTGCGGCTTTATTTTGAATTAGATTATTTTTGACTAGGCTGGTGTTGCTGGCCTCGTGGCCCTCTTCAACCCAGCGCTCGTCGGCAAGGGTGATATCAACCTTATCCCACTCAAGTTCGGTTTCACTTAGTTGTTTAAAAAGCGCCAGCGGTGTACGACCACCACTAACGACAAGCGAAGCTCGACCGCGAGTTTTAATACCTGTTTTTAAAATGCTGACTAAGTCTTGCGCAAATGCATCAGTCAGCGCATCAGGTGTTTCAAATGATAGAGTTGTTAACGCCATATTACTTTTTCTTCCCTGTTTTGCTTTCGTACCAGCTGCGATTTTCGCGAGCAAGAAGACCTATAGAGTCTACCGGCCCCCACGTACCTGCTTGATACGGTTCTGGCGGCTCGCTCGATTGCTTCCACGCTTCAAGAATTGAGTCTACCCACGTCCAAGCTTGCTCAATTTCGTCACGACGAACGAATAGCGCCTGATTACCCAACATAACTTCAAGAAGGAGTTTTTCGTATGCGTCAGGAATACGCTCATCGGCAAACGCTTCAGAGAAACTTAGGTTTAACTTGGATTTTTGTAGATCCATAGAGCCTGAGCTGGTTAAGCCAGGTACTTTATTCATTACGGTGATTTCTACACCTTCGTCTGGCTGTAGACGAATAACGAGCTTATTGGGTGGGAGATTCTTGAAGCTGTCACCGAACAAGTTGTGCGGCTGACGCTTGAAGTAAATAACAACTTCACTCACCTTAGTTGGCATGCGCTTACCTGTGCGTAGGTAGAACGGCACACCAGCCCAACGCCAGTTATCAATTTCCGCTTTAATCGCAACAAAGGTTTCAGTTTTACTTTGCGTATTGGCACCTTCTTCTTCAAGGTATCCAGGCACTTCCTCGCCCTTTACAAAGCCAGACGTGTACTGGCCGCGAACTGTGCTTTCGTTAATATTAAACGAGTTGATAGGACGAAGCGCTTTAAGCACTTTGAGTTTTTCATCTCGAATGCTGTCGGCATCAAGCGTTGTTGGAGGCTCCATCGCTACTAAGCTTAGAATTTGTAGCAAGTGGTTTTGCACCATATCTCGCATTTGACCCGCGTCGTCAAAGTAACCCCAACGCCCTTCAATACCCACAGACTCTGCAACTGAGATTTGAACATGGTCAATGCAGTTGTGGTCCCAGTTAGTAGCAAAAATAGAATTGGCAAAACGCAGTGATACTAAGTTCAGTACTGTCTCTTTACCAAGGTAATGGTCAATGCGGTAAATTTGCTTTTCGTCGAAGTATTCTGCAACTTGCTCATTGATCACTTTAGACGATGCCAAATCGTGACCAATTGGCTTTTCTAGCACAACGCGAACGCTTGAGTCGATAATTTTACAGCTATGCAGGCCACGACAGATATCACCATATATCGCCGGTGGCGTCGCTAGATAACAAACCATGGTGCGGCTTGAGTCAACGTGGTCGTCTAATACGCAATAGCTTTCAACGTCCTTCATGTCTACGCACGCATAGTGCAAACGCGCTTTCATTTTTTCCCAAGTGGCTTCACACAAGTTCTTTTCGCCAAACTTGATTAGGTTGGCATGAACTTCTTCAATATAGGCATCCAGCTCCATTTCTTGACGCGCAACACCCACAATAGTGGTGTCTGGGTGCATCAAGTTTGCTTTCTCAAGCTGATATAAAGAAGGCAATAACTTGCGTCGTGAAAGATCTCCCAGTGTACCGAAAAGTACAAAATCACAGGGTTCGTAGGAATTATCCAATACCATATTCGTCGACCTTTTAAATGTATGTGTCCGCGGCGTATTGTACAGTTATTTACAACACTAACGACTATTTTTACCGTATAGTTAACACCAAATGTAGTAAAATTACAACTTGTACCAACTATAGGATCTGAATCTTTACTGTTTCCCTCAGTTTACCCTCATTTAACCCGATTGAAATAACAAAAATTGTCAAAAAATTACATTTTTCTTGTCACAGACGTCACATTGGGTACTATTACGGGTGTACCTTACAATAAATCGTGCTAACTAATTGCTATATCTGTATGAACATTTTAGAAAAAATTACACAAAACCAAGCGGCATTCAGTAAATCTGAGAAAAAGGTAGCTGAAGTAATTCTAGCTAACCCACAAACGGCCATTCATTCGAGTATAGCAACCCTCGCTAAGATGTCGGATGTTAGTGAGCCTACCGTAAACCGTTTCTGCCGAAGACTTGATACTAAAGGCTTCCCAGACTTTAAGCTGCATTTAGCGCAGAGCCTGGCTAACGGCACGCCTTATGTAAACCGCCATGTTGATGAAAACGACAGCCCGGACGAATATACCAATAAGATATTCGAATCGACCATGGCGTCCCTGGAAGTGGCGCGCCAATCTGTGGATGTGAACGTGGTAAATCGCGTTGTTGATTTACTTACACAGGCACAGAAAATTTCATTTTTCGGCTTAGGCGCTTCAGCTTCAGTGGCACACGATGCACTAAATAAGTTTTTCCGCTTCAATGTTCCAGTGGTCTACTTTGAAGATATTCTGATGCAGCGCATGAGCTGCATGAACTGTTCAGATGGCGATGTTGTTGTATTGATTAGCCATACGGGCCGAACTAAAAGCTTAGTAGAAATAGCGCAAATTGCCCGCATGAACGACGCTACTGTGGTAGGAATTACCTCAGCAGATAGCCCGCTGGCACAAGAGTGCAGTTACGTGTTATCGCTGGAGGTGCCGGAAGATACTGATATGTATATGCCAATGGCCTCTCGCATCGCGCAGCTCACGCTAATTGATGTACTGGCAACCGGTTTTACATTGCGCCGCGGCAACAAGTTCAGAGAGAATCTGAAGCGAGTAAAAGATACGCTGCGTGGTTCACGTTATGAAAAGCGTGGTGAGTAATTTTCTTCCCACGTGATCATATAAGAACCACTTACCGTAACAATAGTGGTTCAATAAATCAGCGAAACCGCCTAACTGGTCGAGCCAGTTAGGCGTTTTTGTTTATTTCATTCACATTTTTGTCAAATTCAACTATTATTCTGTAATAAAATTACGTAAAGCGATTACAGGCATACCGTATAAACGCGTAGCCTATCACTCTTTGTCTTTTCTAACTTAGAAACAGCGACGGAATCACATGACCAGAAGAACGAAAATTCTTGCCACCTTAGGACCTGCAACCGACTCACTTGAAAAGATTCAGGCACTTATTGCCGCAGGCGCAAACACTGTGCGCATGAACTTTTCACACGGACAAGCCGAAGATCACATTGAACGTGCAAAGCGCGTTCGTCAGGCAGCAAAGAACCTAGGTAAATACGTAGCGATTTTAGGTGATCTTCAGGGCCCTAAAATCCGTGTTGCTCGTTTTGCCGAAGGTGCAGTTCGTTTAGAGGTTGGCGCAAAATTCATTCTAGACGCTGAATTAGGCCGCGACGAAGGTGATATTAATCAAGTAGGTATTGATTACAAAGCGCTTCCTGATGATGTATCAGCAAGCGATATTCTGCTTCTTGATGACGGTCGTATTCAGCTTCGAGTAACTGGCGTTGAAGGCCGCAAAGTGATTACTGAAGTAACAGTAGGCGGCAAGCTTTCAAACAATAAAGGTATTAACCGTCAAGGCGGTGGTCTTTCTGCAGATGCACTTACCGAAAAAGACAAAGAAGACATTAAAACCGCCGCGAAAATTGGTGTTGATTATCTTGCAGTGTCATTTCCTCGCAGCGGCGCAGACTTGAACTACGCGCGAGAACTTGCCGAAGCAGCTGGCTGCTACGCAAAAATTTGTGCAAAGGTCGAGCGTGCTGAAACGGTGGCGTCTGACGAAGCCATGACGGATATCATCAGCGCTTCAGATGCGGTAATGGTTGCTCGTGGTGACTTGGGTGTAGAAATTGGCGATGCGGAACTTGTTGGTGTTCAAAAGAAACTGATTGCCCGTTCTCGCCAGCTCAACAAGGTTGTGATCACCGCGACGCAAATGATGGAGTCGATGATTGACAGCCCTATGCCTACACGTGCAGAAGTAATGGACGTTGCAAACGCTGTACTAGACGGCACTGACGCGGTAATGCTTTCAGCTGAAACAGCGGCGGGTAATTTCCCTATTGAAACAGTTGCAGCTATGGCTCGTGTTTGTGAAGGCGCGGAAACACATCCAAGCGTTAAAATTTCCAAGCACCGCATGGATCAGCAGTTTTCTTCTACTAGCGAGTCAATTGCTCTGTCAGCGGTTTAACGCTGCAACCACTTGCCAAGTGTTAAAGCGATTGTAGGTTTAACTGAAAGTGGAACTACACCAACGTTAATGTCTCGCATTACTACATCTCTGCCAATTATTGCGATGTCTCGTCACGAATCAACGCTTAACACAATGGCGCTTTGCCGCGGCGTTAAGCCGGTTTTCTTTGACTCTTCAAACAGTGAACCTGGCAAATTGAAGTACGATGTCATTGCATCACTTAAAGAAAAAGGATTAGTTAAAAGCGGCGACAGTATCATCCTGACTTACGGCGATGAAATGGAAAAAGTGGGCGCGACCAATACCCTTAAAATCGTAGAAGTCGAATAGCGACGAATACACTATTAAAGCGAAGCAAATGCTTCGCTTTTTTTTGCCTGTAATTTACTAAAGCAGTGGTAAGCTGACGCTTATAATAAGAACACTCATCTAAGTCAGTATCAAAATTACAAAAAACATATCCAACAAAACAACGAGAATTCGTTAACACTCCTCGGGACAACAACGACAAAAATAAGGATAGACATGCAGCTAGTTTTCAATCGCTACACACGTTTTTCAGCAATTATAACGCTCTTGGCACTTTTCACTCATAGCGTATGGGCAAATACACAGCACGTACACACCATGAAGCGTGTAGAAGTAGCTTCACAGAACGCTCCGTTACAGCCAATAATGATTCAAGGCCCCATGCCCATTGAAGCCGAATACTTTGCTGCGCTTTTGGATAACACTACAACAGAGTATTCAGGTAATGCGGTATTCTATAAAGGGACACTAGACGGGTATCCCATTGTGGTAGCTAAAACCGGTAAGGGTTTAGAAAATACAGCGGCCGCCACCGCTAATGGCATAGAGAGATACCACCCTCGCCTTATCATCAATCAGGGAACATCAGGTGGCCACGATCCTTCCTTAAAAGTTGGTGATATTGTTCTTGGCGAACGCAGTATTAATGCATCCAACTTTAAAACGCCCAAGCTAGCTCAAGGAGAAGGTTCTCATCCGTTTAATTGGCTACCGATGGATCTTATGGCGTCAGAAGGCAGCGCGGGAGAAGGAAGTAGCGCTAAAGACGCAGAAAAGTTGCGTTTTTATTTAGGAGACAAACAGCTCATCAACCTAGCTCTATCGCTATCCAAGCAGTACAAACGCGGGAACGTCGTTAAAGGAACGATTGGCAGTGGTAACTTTTGGAATAATGAGTTAGATCGAATAGCATGGCTCCATAAGAATATGGGAACGAGTGTGGAAGAAATGGAAACCGCTTCTGCAGCGCAGATTGCACATGCCTACCACGTTCCCTTTTTAGGTATTCGCGTATTATCGAACAACATTACCAACCATGGTGAATATGACCCAACCACGGCCAAAAATTGTCAGGCCTTTGTTGAAAAAGTGGTAAGAGCTTATATTTCTGCGCTGCCGGAATAAACTTGGAAAACACTCAAACGAAAAAACGCGCCTTACATTGTAAGAATGTAAGGCGCGTTTTCATGTATAGCCTTTGTATTAGATTGCTTGAGCGGTATATATTTCCGCATCTTGACTAACTTCATTCGCGTATTGAGTAAGATGATGATTTAGAATATTTTCGGCGCGCTCAACAAATTCATCACGCTTAAATTTCCAACCTCTTAAATCGGCTTGTTTAGCCTGTGCAATGTAGTGCTCTAGACGCGTTTTTCTCAATAGATGTGCCTTTTTCGACAAATCAAATTCTACCAATGAGAAGTTGCGCTGTACTTTTTGAATATCCATGTGAACGGGGCGCTGTTCGTCACCAGCTGATGCTTGGCTTACGGATAGCTTTCCTTGCCCAATTACACCGACTATAACAATGATTGCTGATACCACTAAGCCTGAATAAACCCACTTTAAAAAGTTCATACCCCACTCCTTGAACGATTTTGCACTTGTATCGATAAGCTCGCTACAATCCACTTAATTAAACTTTTTATCACTAATGTATTGAGTCATTCGACTTTTTAAGTTTCTAGCTTTCACGTTGCAGCAGATGAGTTTTGCCTGACAATACAAACTTTCGTCTATTCAATACATCAAGTAATTCACTCGTGTCTCCTTAACTAAATGCACCTTCCGTACCATATTAATATTTTATATTTTTCAACAGCTTAGACAAAATCAAAACGTATACTAAAGTTGTACAAGGTACTTTCTACACACAGCAAGATAAAATTTTCCTTTCAAATTTAATAAACTCCCTCCCCTCAATGCTGTACACTTATACAGTATAAAGATGTACCACAACAACCAATGTACTGGACTGATATGGAATCTTGTTTTTTCCGACCGTCTACCACGTACATTTGCCTAGAGAAAGTGACCATTTGCGATGCATGACAAACTCATTCAAAAACTCGAAATTCTTTCAGATGCCGCTAAGTATGACGCTTCTTGCGCAAGTGGCTCCGCCGGTAAACGAAAAGCAGGTAAAACTGACGAAACAGGAATAGGTTCGCTCACAGGAGGGTCAGGGATATGTCACAGCTTTACCCCTGATGGTCGATGCGTATCATTACTTAAGATCCTAATGACCAACTATTGCATATACGATTGCCATTACTGCATCAATAGGGTGTCTAGCAACGTTCAACGTGCGCGTTTTACCGTTAAAGAAACGGTTGATTTAACGCTTAATTTTTATAAACGTAACTACATTGAGGGATTATTTCTAAGTTCCGGTATTGTCGGTTCTCCTGACCTGACTATGGAGAGCATGGTACGCATCGCGAAGTCTCTTCGCATTGATCACGGATTTAAAGGATACATTCATCTTAAGACCATTCCGAATGCATCTCCTGAACTACAGGCTGAAGCTGGCTTGTATGCCGATAGGCTAAGTATAAACATCGAAATGCCGACACAAAATTCGTTAAACAAATACGCCCCGGAAAAAGACCTTGCTGAAATTCACGGTTCAATGAATACATTGAAAGACAAAATAAATGAACACAAAGTAGATAAAACCTACTCGGGTAAACGCCCACCTCGCTTTGCTCCTGGCGGACAGTCCACTCAGATGATCATAGGCGCCGATGACTCAAATGATAAAGTTATCCTTGGCACGAGTGTCAAACTGTATGGTCAACAAAAATTGCGGCGCGTTTACTATTCTGCATTTTCGCCCATCCCAGATGCGTCTGAAGTCTTGCCTCTTAAACCGGCGCCACTTATCCGTGAACACCGACTTTATCAGGCCGACTGGCTCTTGCGCTTTTACGGGTTTGGTTTAGATGAAATTGTACACAACGACATGCTAGATATGGAGCACGACCCCAAGCTTGCGTGGGCGCTACGCAATCGCCACATATTTCCCATCGATTTAAACAAAGCTGACAAGCTACTTTTATTGCGAGTTCCTGGACTGGGAGCACGCACGGTACAAAAAATTCTGGCTATTCGACGTTACACAAAGCTTAGCTGGTTCGATCTCACAAAAATGCGTTTACCCTTACAAAAATTAAAACCCTTCATTACTGTTAGTGATTATTCCCCCGCTATCCATTTGCTCGATAGCAGTAACTTTGAACAGCAATTTAAACAACCAAAACAGTTTGAATTGTTCAGCGCCTAATCTAATTGGTACCGCAATGAAAAAAGTAACAATTTCATCAGTGCCCGGATACGACGAATGGCGAAAAGCATCGAGAGAATGTCTAGCCCAACACATACCTCCGGAGAACGTTACATGGCAAACTTCGCAATCTAACCAAGACGACTTGTTTGCCGTGACCGATTCGGCCAACGCTATTGGTGAAAGCCAAACGAATTACAGGATTCCCAGATCAGTTTTAACGCTGTTGAAGTATGCGTTATGCCACCAATCCCCCGATCGTTTCGCTTTATGTTACCGCGTTTTATGGCGAGTAGTTTTCGAAAACAGAAACCTTATTCACTTAAAAACTGACGAAGATGTGTTGCGTCTCAACGTGCTGGCTAAAGCAGTAAAACGCGATGCATATAAGATAAGTGCTTTTTTGAGATTTCGAGAAGTTGTACTTGACGGACAAGAGCATTTTATTGCGTGGTATGAACCAGAACACTTCAGCTTGGAATTGAAGCTCGATTTTTTTCAGACTCGTTTTAAAAATATGTGTTGGTCAATACTTACCCCTTATCGAGCTGCGCATTGGAATACTAAAACACTTGTTTTGGAAGATAATCCTGACCCAAGTATTATTCCAAATGATGACAGAATTGAAAAATACTGGCTTACGTATTATGCAAATATATTTAATCCTGCCCGCGTAAAAACAAAGGCAATGTTAAGTTCAATGCCAAAAAAATACTGGAAGAATATGCCTGAGACGTCGCTTATTAACGATATGATACGCCACTCGGATGCTAGAGCACGTAAGATGATACTAAATGGAAAAAAGGTGGAGAATGGTGAATGAGTCCTCCTGACAAATATTAGCAGCTGTGCTTCCTTTGTTTATTGCGATTTGAAAAGCTCTGTAAAACGTGACCAGAAAAAAAGGGGCCGAGGCCCCTTTTTTGTGTAAAGCAACAATGATATTAGTTCATCGCAGTTTCAGTAACTACACGAAGGTTGCTTTCAACATCTTTTACGTCAGACGCATTCTTGGCAATTTCCACAGCTAGGTCACGCTCAGCATCAGAATCAACGTCGCCAGTCAGTGTTACTACACCGTTTTCTACGTCAACATCGATGTCGAAACCTGAAATATCGGTATCCATAAGAAGACGAGTTTTGATTACTGTGGCGATTTTGGCGTCAGTTAACTCGCTTGTGCCTTCGTCAACAGTATCTTCCATGTCATCTGACATGTCGCCTTCCATATCTTTGTCAGAGACAACCGTTAGCTTGTTGTCTACAGACGTTACACCGTCAATATTCGCTACTAGCTCTTCCGCTAGCTTTTTATCAACAGAGTTCTCAACCTTACCAGTAAGAACGACATTACCATTTTTAACGTCAGTGTTAATGTCGAATGAATCAAGGTTACCATTGAACAACAGCGTTGCTTCTGCTTTGCCATCAATCCATGCGTCTTTGGCACCTTTCTCCCATTTGTTGTCTGTGTCCATGTCACCTGCATATGCAGCTGTAGTCAAAGTTGTAGCAACAATCATAGAAATAAGTGAACGTTTCATAACATTTCTCCTTTGTCGAAACTCGTAGATAGTCATGCCAATTCCTTGCCAACAAAATAAGGCATTGTTTTATATGACAAATATTAATATCCAGGGCTAGTTAAGTAAGTTTTGTTTTGCAAACTTTGCCTTTGTTTGAGAACTTTTTACTTAATTTTGTTAATGCCCAAAACTCGTCAACTTCACTTAAGAAAAGCACCTATCAATTGTACTAAGGGATAACTTTTTGTCGTTGGCCGCCGCTAAGTTGCAGTGATACTTAGGTTAAACTTATTTCACAAAGCTGCCGTAGTTATAACGATTTGTGTCGCTTCACTGGGGCCTGTTGACCTTTGTTGTACATTTTTGCAGCGGTCTGTGTGCCATCTAGACAAGGCGAATGTTTGACGGTTTAGTGGTTCTAAATCGAGAACATTCAACGCAGTATAGATGGCACAAAGGCGCTGCCCGAAGGGGTCGTTATGGAAGCCTTTTACTCTTTGTCACAGT